>Ga0265294_10001289_pt1 | contig 33872 bp, 25 predicted proteins | sample MunlanPumphouse3_FD_192504 | JGI IMG/M metagenome (GOLD analysis project Ga0265294, IMG submission 192504) | Groundwater microbial communities from a municipal landfill in Southern Ontario, Canada - Pumphouse #3 | ecosystem: Environmental > Aquatic > Deep subsurface > Groundwater | place...
TGGCTCCCACTACCCGATCATTCTCCACCACGGCGGTCACACCCAAACATTTGCCCGAAATTTCAAGAATTACTTTTTGAATATCATCGGTGGGCAAGACAAACGGTTTTTCGTTGTACTTAAATAGGTCATTTACCTTGATATACAAACGTTTACCAAGAATTCCGCCCGGGTGGAATTTGGCAAAATCATGAGAAGTGAAGCCGCGCAGATGAATCAGACTGGATGCCAATGCGTCGCCCAAGGCTAACTGTGCGGTAGAACTGCACGTGGGAGCCAAGTTATTGGGGCAAGCCTCTTTTTGCACCGTACAATTTAGCACAAAATCGGCTTCTTTGGCTAAAAAAGAATCTACATTTCCAACCATCGCAATGAGTTTATTCCCATTCATTTTCAAAAAAGGAATCAACACCGATATTTCGGGAGTATTGCCGCTTTTGGAAATACAGAGTACCACATCATCAGGCTGAATAATTCCCAAATCGCCGTGAATGGCATCGGCAGCGTGCATAAAAACAGCCGGTGTTCCGGTAGAGTTCAACGTTGCCACTATTTTTTGTCCGATAATGGCACTTTTCCCGATGCCGGTAATCACTAACCGCCCTTTCATCCCAAAGATGGCTGTAACTGCATCCTCAAACGACTGATCCACATACTTTTGAAGCTCCAAAACAGATTGTGCTTCCAGCTGTAAAACTTCAACTGCTATTTGCTTAATATCTGAATTTTGCATAATAACTAATTAACAATAATGGTTTCTATGGCACGGGCAATCCTTTTTTGGGTTTCTGCAACGCCCAATAAATCAATAATTTCAAACATATCGGGTCCCTTTGCCGCACCCACGAGCGATAATCGAAAACTATTCATGATTTGTCCCATATTCAATTCGGTGCCCTGAATGTATTCCATCACCAAGTTATGAGCTTTCTCTTTATTAAACGGCTGAACGGAGGACAAAATGTCGGATATTTTTTTCAGATGCACATCTGTGCCGGGTTTCCATCTTTTCTTAATAACTTGTTCATCGTAATCTGTCGGTGCGACGAAGAAGAAAGCGCATTGTTCCCAAAATTCAGGAATAAAGTGAACTCTTTCTTTCATCAAATTGATAATTTTTAGCAAATAATCAGTATCGGGATGAATGTTGTGTTTTTGCAATTCTTTTTGAAACAAATCCAATAAAAGCGTATCGGGAGCCATCTGAATATAGGCGTGATTGAACCATTTTGCTTTTTCGAGGTCGAATTTCGCGCCGGATTTACTTATTTTCTCGATAGAAAACAGGGATACCAAGGTCGGCAAGTCCATTATTTCCTGTTCGGTGCCCGGGTTCCAGCCGAGGAGTGCGAGCATATTGATAACTGCTTCAGGCAGATAGCCGCTTTCGCGGTAGCCAGAAGAAATTTCGCCCGACTTCGGGTCTTTCCACAAGAGAGGGAAAACGGGGAAACCCAGCCGGTCGCCGTCTCTTTTGCTCAGTTTGCCATTGCCGTCCGGTTTCAGGAGGAGCGGTAAATGGGCAAATTGGGGGGCTTCCCAGCCAAAAGCCTGATACAACATCACGTGCAGCGGCGCAGAAGGCAGCCACTCTTCCCCACGAATCACGTGAGAAATCTCCATCAAATGGTCATCCACAATATTTGCCAAATGATAGGTCGGCATCCCGTCAGATTTATATAAAACTTTATCATCTAATAAGTTAGAATTAATTCTCACTTCGCCGCGGATTAAATCGTGAACTAATATTTCGCTATTTTCAGGATATTTAAAACGGATCACATAAGGTTCATCGGCATGGATTCTTTGTTCAACCTCAGCGGGCGTGAGGGTCAGGGAATTGCACAATCCGCCACGGGAGCGGGCATCATATTGGAAGGTCTTTTTTTCGGCTTCGGCTTGTGCGCGGCGTTGTTCAAGGTCGGCGGGAGTGTCGAAAGCGTAATAAGCCCAGCCATTGTTCACCAACTCAAGGGCATATTGTAGATATATCACTTTTCTTTCGGATTGTTTGTAAGGACCATATTTTCCACCGATGTGGACACCTTCGTCGAAGGGAATCCCCAACCATTCAAAGGCTTCAATAATGTATTCCTCCGCACCGGGGACAAAACGGGTTTGGTCGGTGTCTTCAATTCGCAAGATAAAATCGCCGTAATTCTGTTTGGCGAAAAGATAATTATACAACGCAGTTCTGACGCCGCCAATATGCAAAGGACCTGTGGGGCTTGGGGCAAATCTGACTCTTACTTTCTTCATTATAAAAAAATATAGCTAAAAATTTCTGTTTTTAATTTTTGTAATAATTTCTTTGGTATAAAGCGGAAAATCGGATTTCATCATCCAATCGTAGTAGGCGCGTTCGGTACGAAAAACTTCTTCCACTGATCTTCCTTTATGTTTTCCAAAATTAAAGACTTCTTCATCTCTGTCGTTAAAAACGATGTGAGCGGCAAAATCAACGGCGCGACCATTGCGGGAGAAATTGCTTAAATCTTTTACGTTTTCGGTAACGGGCACGGATAGGTTCCCGGACTTATCTTCGTATTCAACATTTTGATAACGTGCTACTTGTGCGTCCAAGACTTCAAAAGTGGCGCGGGTATCGGCGGCGGCGGAATGGGCATCCTTTAAATCCTTCCGGCAATAGAGTTTATAGGCAGCCGTGAGATTACGCGGTTCCATTTTATGATAAATCTGTTGAACATCAATGATATAGCGATTGCGCATATCAAAATGTTTCCCAATTCTCAAAAACTCTTCCACCAGCAGCGGAATGTCGAATTTATTGGAATTATAGCCGGCAATATCGCAATTATCGAAGAAGTCGGCAATTTCATTTGCCACTTGTGGAAAGGTTGGTGCGTCTTTTACGTCAATGTCAAAGATTCCGTGTATGGCGGAGCATTCCGCGGGAATGGGACATTCGGGGTTAAGGCGCATCACTTTTTCCTCTTCGGTTCCGTCCGGAGCAACTTTGAGCATACATATTTCTACAATTTTATCTTTGGCAACGTCCAATCCAGTCGTTTCCAAATCAAAAAATAGTAAGGGGCGTTCTAATTTAATATTCATTGTTTTAATTTTAAAGTCCTAATACTTTAAGTCCTTGATTGAAGCGGATATCGCGAGGAATACCTGCGTTGTTGATTTTGTCGAGGTCTTTTTGCAAAGCCGGAGTAATATTTCCTTCTTTGGCTCTAAATTTCTGAGCGAAGTCGAAGTCGCCTTCGCCTTGGGTTTTAAGGATGAGAGCTGACCAAGATTTTATGGCGGTTTTAGCTTTGGCAAAATCTATCACATATTGTCCGTTTGCGTCTCGTTGGAAGGCCCCCATATTTTCCATATAGGTGAAACACATCATGTTAGCTTTTCCGTGTGAGCTGGCAGCACCAAATCTTACGGAGCGAAGAATTCCGGCAATGTAAGTCGCGATGGCATCTTCTTGAGTAATATTGGTAATTTCTTTTTTCTCGATTAGATTACAAACGATGAACAATCCCAAGATGTCGGCTTTGGCTTCCTCCCAAGATGTCTTTTCGGTTTTCATGGCATCATCGACGGTGCCTTTGCCGTTGACGGTTTCTTTAATTCCCAATCCGTGAGCTACTTCGTGGAAAGAGACGTTCCAGAAAAAGGCATCGAATTTCAAATATTTTTGTTGTTCCGGAGTAATAATCAATTCTCCGATAGGCATCAATATTTTGTCAAATTTGGCTTGCATACTGTTTCGCAGTTGCAATCTTCTGGCACCTTTTTGTTTTTGAACGCGCTCGTCATTGGGCAGGTTAATGGCAATGGTTTTGCTCCCCGAGTTGCAGTCGCCGGCGTAATAAATAGCATCATAAACATTTAGGTCTGAAGAAGTTCCGGGAATAAAAGTTTTATATTTAGGATCACATGGGAGTTCTTTTTGAATATCGGGCAACATGGCAACGAATTTTGCCAATTCTTTGCTTCTTTCAACATCTTTTACTAAAATGAAAGCTTCGTAAGAGGCTTTGGCTTCGTTGAGTTTATCATCATAATTTTCGATAGGACCCACAACAAAATCCAAGCGGCTCTCTTTCATATCCATCCACACCAAGTCGCTCTGAAAATAATCATCGGTAAGGAAGGCTTTTTTGCGTTCTTTCAAATAGTTTTTCATTCCGGGGTCATCGACAAGTGGGATGGCTCGGTCGAGGAGGGCGCAAACTTTCGTAATCTCTTTTTTATATTCATCTCTATACCAAACGGTTTTAAGATTTCCGTTCTCATCGCGGCGCAGAACAGTATAAAGGCTGCCTTTGTTTGGGTCTTTGTACGCCTCGTATTCTGCCACGGTAATGTCTTGCGGATAGTATTGACAAGCATCGGGTTTAGGACCTACATTCGGAACGAAAGGAAGGTTATTGTTCAGTCTGTCCCACGGACCGTAGTTAATGGTCACAAATTCTTTGTAAGGGTCTTGCAAATTCTGCAATTCGGAGACGTTACCATACGTTTGTTTCCAGAAAAGTTGGTCCATAATTTCCGAAATTTGGACAAAAATCGGAATAAGTTGTTTTTCCTTTTCAGACAGTTTACTAATGTCTGTTTTTAAGTCAAAATAGGCATACTCAGCCACTCTTTCTTTAACGTAAGCGGCATCTGTTTGAGCGAAGCCGATACAGCTGCATGAAAGCATTAAAATTACGAGGATTGGTTTTTTCATTTTTTTTAATTTTTTATTGTAAATAATTTATAATCAATTAATCTAAAGATTCCATTGAGGGGCCGATATAGGATTTCCAATTCAGTAATTCGTGCGGTCCGAAGGAGGATTGTGCCGGATTAGCTGTTACTAAGTTGCCCAAGTTCTGACACGGCATATTCAAAAAATGGAGGGTTTTCTTTCTACCGCGGGCATTAATCTGTTTTTCAAAAGAGTCGAACATCGGCATCAGAAACTGGAAAGAGTCTTTACGAAGTGCCTCAATATCAACATATTTCAGTGAATCTTGATAGAACCCAATCAGTTGTTCCAACAGACCGGACATCTGAATATTCTTCTTGGCATAGATCATCACGATATAATCGGCTTCTTCAATATTCCAAAAGCGGTAGCAGGGCGAGTAGGTATTCAGCAGGTATAAAGCATTAAAAAACAGATCTTTTTCTTGATATGGCACATTTCTAAAATCTTCATCGGTATAAGAGCAGGTTTTATTTTCCATGACCACCAATGAAATATTTTCAAAGAAACCTCTTCGTATATTTTCGTATGATTTGGTGCATAAAAATTGTGCATAAAATGCACGGAACAGGGAACCAACGGAAGGGGAAACCGGATCTACAAATTGAGTCGTAGTATGCAACAATTCTCCCATTTGCGACATCAGTTCTAATAAAGAGAGAGGCGAATGGAGCGCAAAAATGCAATATTGGGAATGATTAGGAGAATAAGTATGAATAGTTTTTTCCAAAATTATCGGTATTTTTGCTGTTTTTTTAAAAAAAAATTATTTTCAATTTTTAGCCAGCGAAAATACAAAAAAAAATGCGAAATTTGCACTTTTAAATAAAAAAAAGATGATAATCAAAAATTATGCGGCAATAATTGCAAAAGAACTTGATTTACAAGAAAAACAAGTTCGGAATGTTTTAGATTTATTGGCATCGGGAGCAACGATACCATTCATTGCGCGCTATAGAAAAGAGGCAACAGATTCTTTAGATGAAGTACAAATCGGAAATATTCGCGATTTATATGGCAAATTGACAGAGATAGACAAACGTCGGACAGCCATTATTGATTCCATGACCGCGCAGGGGCAACTGACTGCCGATTTGGAAAAAAAATTAAATAATGCGCTCACGATGAGTGAGTTGGAAGATATTTATCTGCCATACAAGCCCAAACGCAAGACCCGTGCCTCTGTGGCTCGCGAAAAAGGGCTGGAGCCATTAGCCGTCATTATATTAGATCAAAGCAAAACTAATTTGCAAAATATTGCTTATCAATATATTAATTCTGAAAAAGGCGTACTTACCGCCGAAGATGCGTTAGCCGGCGCGCGGGATATTATTGCCGAGTGGGTTTCCGAAGATGCCAAAATTAGAGAAAGAACACGTTATATCTTTGCCAAAGAATCGGTTATCACTTCAAAAGTAGTCAAAGAGAAGGAGAAAGAGGGAGAAAAATATGCTGGTTATTTCAATTCGTCAGAGAAATTAAGTAAAGCTCCTTCGCATCGAATACTGGCAATGTTTCGCGGCGAAGAAGAGGGCTTTTTAAAAATCGGAATCGCGCCGAATGAAGAATTGGTGCTCCCGCTCATTCAAAAACAGTATCTGAAAGCCCAAAATGAGTGCAGTTTACAAGTTGAAAAAGCCATTCAGGATTCATACAAACGACTGCTACAACCGCAGATGGAAACGGAAATGCGGAAAATTTATAAAGAAAAAGCCGATAAAGAAGCGATCTCCGTCTTTGTCACCAACTTACGTCAATTGTTACTGGCACCGCCCTTGGGACAAAAAACGGTCTTGGCGATTGACCCGGGCTTCCGAACCGGCTGCAAAATAGTGATTTTGGACAAACAGGGGAAGTTGCTGCACAACGAAAACATCTATCCTCACCCACCCCGTTCGGAATACAAATTGGCGTCCGACAAACTCAAGCGGTTGGTTTTGCAATATCAGGTGGAAGCCATTGCCATCGGCAACGGCACTGCCGGACGAGAAACAGAGTATTTTGTGCGCAAAATCCCCTTTGAACGCGATGTTGTGGCGATCATAGTCAATGAAAGTGGGGCTTCCATCTACTCCGCTTCGCCCATCGCTCGCGAAGAGTTCCCCGACTATGACGTGACCGTGCGGGGTGCCGTCTCCATCGGCAGGCGACTCATGGACCCACTTGCAGAATTAGTCAAAATTGACCCAAAATCGATCGGAGTAGGACAATATCAGCATGATGTCAATCAATCTTTGCTGCAAAACAGTTTGGAAACAACCGTGGAGAGCTGCGTCAATTATGTGGGAGTGGAAGTCAATACGGCAAGCAAAGAGTTACTTTCGCGCGTTTCCGGCGTAGGCCCGTTGTTGGCGAAAAATATTGTCACTTTTCGCAATGAAAACGGTCCTTTTGATTCGCGTCAAGGTCTTAAAAAGGTGCCCCGTTTTGGAGACAAAGCCTTTGAACAAGCCGCCGGATTCCTTCGCATCCGCAACGCTCAAAACCCTCTGGATAGCAGTGCCGTCCACCCTGAAAGCTACCATATTGTAGATAAAATGGCTGAAAAAGTAGGATGCACCATACCGGAACTTATCAAAAATGAAACGCTTAGAAAATCCATCCGTTTGGAAGAGTACACTACTTCCACGGTCGGACTGCCTACTTTGAAAGATATCATGCAGGAGCTGGCAAAGCCGGGACGCGACCCCCGCACCCATTTTGATGTTTTTGAATTTGATAAAACCATCAATTCCATCAACGATTTAAAAGTCGGAATGGTCGTCCCGGGAATCATCACCAATATTACGAATTTCGGCTGCTTCGTTGATATTGGCGTCCACCAAGACGGATTGGTACACATTAGCAATATTGCCCACAAATTCATTAACAATCCCAACGACGAAGTAAAATTGAACCAAAAAGTATTGGTAAAAGTGATGAGCGTAGAAATTGACCGTAAAAGAATCAATCTCTCCATGAAAGATGCGAAATAAACAACTTTTTAACGAAATCACAAACCAATCAAATAAAAGTGTAAATTTGCAGCCAAATTATTAAATATGAAAAAGATACTCTCTCTTTGCATAATTGCTTGTATGATAATCAATTTACAAGCGCAAAATTTCGAAGATTACTTCATCAATCGCACCTTGCGATTAGATTATTTGCATATCGGAAAAAATGATGCAGAAACATTTGAAATGAAGAAAATCTCGGCAGGTGGAACGTGGAGTGGAACGCGCAATTTCCTTATCGACCCCCATCGCTACGGAGACGTCCTTTTTCAAGTCTATGATTCCACCTCTAACCAAATGATATTCACAAGAAGCTACTCTTGCTTGTTCAACGAATACCGCTCTACCGAGCGCGCCAAAACCGAAACCGGCAGTTTTGAAGAATGTATCATGATGCCGTTTCCAAAAAAAACTGTCAAATATACCTTTACCTCCTACGACAGACAAAAAGTGGGAACACTGAAATATGTCGGCTATTACAATCCTCAATCAACTAACACACAATCTTTTACAAAAGAATATAAAACCATTAATCTTCATATTGGCGGCGCGCCCGATACTTGTATCGACATTCTGTTCGTGCCGGACGGCTATGCAAAAAAAGATAAAAAAGAGATGATTTCCGATATGAAACGTTTTTGCTCTTACATTACAGAGTGTTCGCCTTACAAAGAGAATTTACAGCACATCAATATTCGTGGCATCAAGGGGTTTTCGCAAGAATCGGGCATTACAGATCCCAATCAGGGTTTTTATACCCAAACGTTGCTCAACAGTCGCTATAATGTGATTGATGTAGACCGATATTTAATGTGTCTGAACGTATGGAAGTTGAATGAGGTTGCCGACGACGCACCTTATGACGTGCTGATTATCGTTGCCAATTCTGAGAAATATGGCGGAGGCGGCATTTACAATTTCTACGCAACCGTCAATAATGAAGGAATGTACTCGGATTATGTCATTGTCCATGAAATGGGGCATCTCATTGGCGGACTGGGAGATGAATATTTCACTTCCGAGGTTTCGGTCATGGATTACTACCCTACCAACATTGAACCGATAGAACCGAATTTAACGACTTTGGTGGATTTCGATTCCAAATGGAAACCGATGATGGAGACGAGTACGCCCATTCCAACACCTGCTACCAAGAAGTATAAAGACACATTGGGCGCATACGAAGGCGGCGGCTACGTAGCCAAAGGAGTTTACAGACCTTGGCAAAATTGTACCATGAAAGAATCCATTTACAATAATTATTGTCCGGTATGTACACAAATTATTCTCCAAGCTATCGATTATTTTTCAAAATAAATTAAAGATATAACATTATGAGTATTACTAAATTAGATCAGATCATTGAATTCGTAAAAACCAAACCTCAAAAAAGATTAGTAGCAGCTTATGCCAATGACGCACACACCATTGAAGCCGTGAATAATGCCGTTGAAATGGGTATTGTAAAAGCCACGTTGGTGGGCGATGAAGCCACCATCAAGGGCGTTTGTCAAACTTTAAATATCAATCCCGATAATTTTACCATCATACAAGAAGCCGATGAGAATAAAGCGGCAACCAAAGCGTGTGAAATCATCAACAACGGCGAAGGCAATATTTTGATGAAAGGTTTATTATCTACCGACAAATACATGCGAGCCATTTTGAACAAGGAGCGTGGTTTGATGCCCGGACCCAAAGCGGTTTTATCCCACGTTACCGTCATTCAAACTCCTCGTTATCACAAATTAATCATCTGTGGAGACGTAGCCATTATTCCGGCACCGGATTTGAACCAGAAAGTGGCCATTACCAATTTTTTGATACAAACCGCCAAAGCATTACAAATTGAGAATCCCAAAGTAGCTTTGTTGGCAGCGACCGAACAGATGTTGCCCGGAATGCCGGCATGTGTAGATGCCGCCATCATTAGCAAAATGTCGGAACGCGGACAGATTAAGGGTGCTACCGTAGATGGACCGCTCGGCTTAGATGTTGCCATTGATATGGAATCTGTGCAAATTAAGAAATTGAAAAGCGAAGTCGCCGGTGATGCCGATTGCTTGCTATTCCCCAATATTGAAGCGGGCAATTTGTTTTACAAAAGCAACACCAAATTAGCCGGTGGCGAATTAGGAGCCATGGTCGTTGGCGCAAAAGTACCTTGCGTGCTCTCTTCCCGCGGCGATTCAGCACTTACCAAATTATATTCCATCGCTTTAGCAGCCGCCGTTTGTAAATAATCATCTTATGAATAAAAAATCAGTTTTTCTTATCCCGCTCTTGGCGATTCTTCTTTTCGCAGTCGGCTGCAAGAAAAAAGTGAACTACGTCAATTCCGAAGACGTCGTTCAGGAAAACATTTTTCAGTATTACAAAGTTTCCTATCAACCTGAAAGTAAACAATATACAGTTAGAGCCGTTTTTACGGTAGATCATCAAACCGGCGACATTATCCGGCTGACCGATGACTCAAAAGTGCTGTTTAATAATGACGAATTGAGTGTTACCATCAATGAAACAGAGTGCGTCTATGAAAAAAAATACGATGGCGAATTACCCGCCACCCTCCTTTTCAATTACACCAACAACAACGATAGTACATTCACCAACAAACTGATATTGCGACCATTTGAAATCAAACAAGAAAGCATAATTCTGCAAAAAGGAGAAGAAAATGCGATTTCCTTTAGCGGAAAGAAGTTTGGACCATTGGAAAGTGTCGTTTGTCAATTGATGCAAGAGGGAAAAGAAACCATTGAAATCGAAGTATCACCGGAAGAGAAGGAAATCATTATCTATCGGGAATTTTTAGATGGCATTCAACCGGGAAATTACACCGGCTATTTTATCAGAAAGAATTACGAAAACGACATTCAGGCAATGGACCGCGGCGGATTATGGGAAACCGAATATATTTCTACAAAAAAACAAATCAAGATTCAATGAAAACATCATTAAGAACTCATACGTGCGGGGAACTTAACGCACAGCATATCAATGAAAAGGTTACACTTTGCGGTTGGATACAAAAAATTAGAAAATTGGGCGGAATGACCTTTATCGACTTGCGCGACCGCTACGGAATTACTCAATTAGCATTCAATAACGACACCGATCCCGACCTCTGCAAACAAATAGAACGTTTTGGAAGAGAATGGGTTATCACAGTTTCCGGTACCGTGACCGAGCGCTATAGCAAAAACAAAAATATACCAACCGGCGACATTGAGATTTTAGTTTCAGAAATCGAAGTGCTGAATGAATCGCTCGTGCCTCCCTTTACAATCGAAGATGATTCTGACGGCGGAGACGAACTCCGAATGAAGTATCGTTACCTCGATTTAAGACGTAACGTAGTGAAAAACAACTTGTTATTCCGTCACCAATTGGGAATTGCCATTCGTAATTATATGAATCATATCGGATTTGTGGAAATTGAAACTCCGTTTTTGGTTAATTCAACGCCCGAAGGTGCCCGCGACTTTGTGGTTCCCTCCCGTCTCAACCACGGGGAGTTCTACGCCTTGCCCCAATCTCCGCAAACTTTCAAACAACTCCTCATGGCTGCCGGCTTCGACAGATACTTCCAAATCGTGAAATGTTTCCGCGACGAAGATTTACGCTCCGACCGCCAACCCGAATTTACCCAAATAGATTGCGAAATGTCGTTCATCAGCCAAGAAGATATTCTCAATACTTTTGAAGGATTGATAAAATACATCTTTCAAACCACCAAAAATATTGAAATTACTGATATTGAACGTATTACATACGCTGATGCCATGAAATTTTATGGTAGCGACAAACCGGATGCCCGTTTTGACATGCGCTTTGTCGAATTGAACAATGTTTTACAACACAAAGAATTTAAAGTTTTCAACGATGCCGAATTAGTGGTGGGCATTGTCGCCAAGGGGTGTGCGGATTATTCCCGCAAACAGCTGGATGAACTCACTAACTTCGTTAAACGCCCTCAGGTAGGTGCCACCGGATTGGTTTATGTCCAATGCCAAGCCGACGGGCATTTCAAATCATCTGTCGATAAATTTTACGAGCAAGCTGATTTACAAGTAGTTGCTAAACAGTGCGATGCAAAAGAAGGCGATTTAATTCTCATTATGGCAGGAAAAAAAGAGAAAGCGCAAAAGCAGTTATGCGAATTGAGATTAGAAATGGGCAATCGTTTGGGATTACGCAAAGCTGGTGAATATAAAATATTGTGGGTCATTGACTTTCCACTTTTGGAATGGGACGATGAAACCGAACGTTTCTATGCGAAACATCACCCGTTTACCGCTCCGAAGCCGGAACACGAAGCCATTTTGGAAAGCGATCCTGCAGCCGTGAATGCCAATGCTTACGACTTAGTGATCAATGGAACAGAAATTGGCGGCGGTTCTATCCGTATCCACAACAAAGAGTTGCAAAAACGTATGTTTAAGGTATTGGGATTCAGCGATGAAGAAGCTCAAAAACAATTTGGATTCTTGATGAATGCCTTCCAATACGGCGCTCCCCCACACGGTGGTATTGCTTTTGGTTTCGACAGAATGTGTTCGGTTCTTTGCAACTCCGATTCTATCAGAGACTTCATTGCTTTCCCGAAGAATAACGCAGCCAGAGATATGATGCTCAATGCTCCTACCCGCATTTCAGATTTACAACTGAAGGAATTAGGGCTGCCGTTGAACGAAAATTAGTCTGATTTTCAGAAAGATACATGTTTTTACTAAAAAAGAGGAAGCTCCAATTTTGAATTAAATTGGAGCTTCCTCTTTTGGTGGAGCCGGCGGGAGTCGAACCCGCGTCCAAACTTGCTGCAAAGATGCTTTCTACATGCTTAGTCATCGTTTCATTGTCGGCTTTAAGCAGGTACGTGACCAACCAACCTATTGCTTATCTTCTAAATTTTCGCTCGTACATCGAAGCCTGTACTTGCTATCCACCCCTTTATGATACTTCTTGCCGGACGCCGGACGGCGAGGCTTCCGGGGAAGCACCCAAAACTCTAATCCTTGATTAGGTTTCGAGATTCGCTGCAATTATGCGGCGAATGCATAGTTTTCGCCATTTATTGGCTATGAGAGTTAGCTTTTAACGGAACCATCTCACAACATCCGACATGCTTACAAATCCACATACATGCTGTCAAAACCTAACGACCCCTGTATGTTTCAATGTTCAATTTACGTTTCCTCTTAGTTTTAAAATTACTCTATCGGTCTCTGCGTTAGACATCACCGTCACCCATTTACTGATAAGACCGGAATCTTTGGCAGTATAGGTAGCCTTAATCGTAGCTGTTTTCCCGGGCATAATGGGAGATCTTGACCAATCTAAAACCGTGCAGTCGCAATTTGACACCACGTTATCTAAAATAAGCGGTTTTTTACCGGTATTCGTAATGGTAAATACGCCCACTTTGACATCTCCGATATTGAGCGTGCCAAAATCCATAGTGGTCTTATCAAAAGAGATTTCCGGACCGGTGATGACTTTTTTTTGTTCAGACTGAGCTTGCAGGGCAGTTACGGACATCAGCAGAAGCGTAACCAAGATTGAAATTAAATAATTCTTTTTCATCATAATGTCTAAAAAAAGTTAATACTAAAATACAACTATTGAGCTTTCATCATTGGGCTTTGCGAATTCTCCGGGGTACCTTGTGTAGGAGTTTCAGAGATATACCCTTTAATATGCAATACTACATTATTATTGATGGCATTTGATTCAATGGTAATACTTTTGCTAATCGTTCCAATTCTTTTGGTATCGTATTTTACTTTGATGACTGCTGTTTTGCCGGGGGCAATTTCTTCTTTGGGCCATTCCGGAACGGTGCAACCGCAGGAAGAACGCGCGTTAGTAATTAACAAGGGTGCCTTTCCTGTATTTTTAAACTTAAACTCACACACCCCATTGTCGCCTTTGTAAATATTGCCGTAATCGTGTTCTAAGGATTCAAAAGTAATTTCCGGGACTTTGTTTTTATTCTTCTTTTTAGGTTTTACTTCTTCTTGGGTTTGATTATTCGGTTTTACCTCTTTTTGAGCTTGAAGATTAAATGATGCGAAAAGTAATGCAATCATTGATAAAAAAACTATTCTTTTCATATTCTTTGTATTTAAGATATTATAATAAGTTTAAAAATTAAAAAACGTCTCTTTGACCATGTTATTATGTTGAAGTTTAATAAATGAACGACAAAATTGCCAAGTCATATCCCTTCAAGCCAAAACCGGAAATAAAACCCGAACATACGCCGGCTAAATGGGAGTTTTTGCGATATTGTTCTCTTCCAAATAAATTGGAAATATGAACCTCAACCACCCTCGTGGAAATGGATTTAATCGTATCCGCCAAAACAAGGGAAGAATGAGTATAAGCACCCGCATTCAAAATGATGCCGTCAAAATTCTCGGACTTCAATAATTTGTCCGTTATATCATCTAATCTATCCGATTGAAAAGAGACTAATTCAACATCGCTGAATTTTTTCTGCAATTCAACAAAATAGTCTTGAAAACTGATGGTACCATAAATATCAATTTCCCGCGTTCCAAGTCTGTCCAAGTTAATTCCGTTTAATATCAACAAACGCTTCATTTTATTTATATTCTATAATAAAAACGTCCTCATCGGGCTTTTTCATGTTCAACTGTTCACGGACATATTTTTCCAAAAGTTTGGGATTATTATAGATCTCATCAAAACTATATGAATTTTGAATATAGTTCTGAAGTTTGAAAATCTCGTTTTCCAACATCTCGGCTTTGGTGTCTATTGAGCGATGTTTTCGTAAATCATTTTCAGAAAAAAAGAAAAAATAAGTCGCGGCAATGACTATGGTGCCAACGTATAAGCCAATTTGGAAATATTTTTCTTTCTCTGCAATCTTTTCCTTGATAGACTTAAAAAATTTTATTCTCATCTGATAACTGATTACAACGGCTGCAAAAATACAATTATAAATTGAATGATGAACTACTCAATAAGATTTTTTTCAAAAGATTATTCCATATCCTCGCCTTCGATTTCCATTTGTTTTTCCTGACGCTGTTTATAGTTATTGATTTTATAGCTCAATGTCAGCGAAATCTGCATTCCCGGACGTTCACGGACACTGTATGCGTCATAACCATTGGCAGTTACATGAGAATAGGTGGTTACGTAAGTTTTATAAGAGGAAAATAAATTCCGCACATTCAAACTGACTACAAAACTCTTCTTAAAGAATGATTTTTTAACACCAAAATCCACAGAGTAGCTGGCAGAGCGTTTTCCCTGACCAATTCCACCGCTTCCCCAACCCATTGCGCCGGTGGTTAACGAAGGAGCACGGTAACGGCAATTCAGTTGTAAACTCCAATCTTTTGGCAGGTTAAACGTCTGATTCAATCGAACATTCCAAGACCAATCACGCGTTAAATATTCATCAATCAAATCTTTACTGTCAATTATAACCCGATAGAAACTTCCACTTAGCGTAAAACGCCAAAATTTCCATAACTGTTGCCCATACACCAATTCAAATCCGATATTCTGACTCTTGTTTAAATTCCGGTATGAAGTTAAAGTATAGGTATAATTTTCAACCGTATCTTGGAAAATCTCGGTATATCTGCTAATAATGTCATCGCGCTGACGGTAGAAGCCCGTAAAACTAAATGAGCTTTTCTTAATGGTCATCAAATAAGCAAGTTCAAAAGAATTGACAAATTCGGGGGTAAGATTGGGATTTCCGGTTCGGTAATTTAATTTGTCGGACACATCGGTAAACGGGTTTAACTGCCAAATACTTGGGCGTGTCACGCGCCGCGAATAGCTAACCTGCAAAGAGTGTTGTTCGTTGATATCGTATCGAATATGAACCGTCGGGAATAGGTTGTAATAGTTCTTATAATAAGCGGTGTCGGCAGATTTTAAATCAGATTTGGTATTGGCAATTTCGCCTCTAACGCCCAACTGTATTTTCAATTTTTTCCAAAAAGTATTGGAATAGATGAAGTAAGCAGCATTGATCATTTCCGAAAAGACGAAATGATTGCTTTGCGTCATGTCCTCAGCAATGGCAACGCTATCGCTGCCGGAAAAGAGATGATAATCTTCTCCGATGGAGCGATACGACAATTTGTAACCGGTTTCTATTCTACCCCCTTGACCCACAGGCGTAACAAAATCGACTTGCGCTGTTGCAGTACTGTTGTTATCTTTTGTCTTTGAAAGTTGATAAATAGTGGGTTTTTCAATATTCATATCAAAATAATCTTGTAAAGACGAATCGAGAGCCGAACGCATATTTTGGGTATAATAGACATCTGCCGTCAATTCCTGTCCTTTGGTTTTGAATACTTTTTTATAATTCAAAGCCGAACTGATATTATGGCGGGTATTCCGGTCAAACGAACTCTGCACGTAGCGTTCAAATATCGTCTTTGCTCCCTGCAAGATATTCCGGTTATCAACATTTAACTCACTTTCCGAATTTCTACCATTATAATTATATGAAACAGAAAAACTTAGTGTATTCTTAGGGTTAATATTCCAATCGATGCCGGTTCTTACATTGTGCATGTAGCCGATATTATCGTTGAAATTGTCTTGATAGAGCCAAGTGGAATCTTCACCTATCCACGAAGTGCGTTCCATGGTGCCGGCACTTTTTCTACCAAAACTTCTAAAATCATAATTGAGAAAGACGTTAATATTTCCATAGCTGTAGTTCAGGTTAATATTTCCGTTATAATTGTTGAAATAGGGTTTATTTTGGAAAAGATACATACTGCTACGCAGGCTGACCATTCCGTTAAATCCGCTTTGTTTTCTTTTTTTCAGAACGACATTTAATATTCCCGCCATTCCATCGGGTTCCAAGCGGGCAGAGGGATTGGTAATCACTTCAATGCTTTCAATCAGATTAGCCGGAATTTGGTCTAAAGTCATATCTGTTGGGCGCCCGTCAATCAATATCGTTACATTTTCGCTACCCCGCAAAGTAACATTTCCTTCCAAATCAACATCAACAGATGGAATTTCCTCCAAAACTTCAACGGCAGTTGCTCCTTCGGAAATGATACTTGATCCGACGTTAAACACTTTTTTATCCAAATTACTTTCCAACATTTCCACTTGGGCTTTGATTTCCACGCTACCCAACATCGTCACGCTTTGGTCTAATTTAATCTTTTGTAGTTTCAGAACCGGTTTTGATTTAGAAATGGAAGAAACGGAAGAGTAATGTGGACGATAGCCAATGTAGTCAATTTTCAAAATAAAATCGCCAAAAGGCACATCGGGGATTAAGAACTCGCCGTAGGCGTTGGTAATTCCGTAAGCTATTGCCAGAGAATCAGCTGCGCGAAGTATATAGACAGTGGCAAATTCAAGGTATTTCCCATTTTCATTCACGATAGAGCCGACCAAAACACCGGTGGTTGAGGTAACTTTTTTTTGCAATTCTTCATCATTTAATCGCTGCCCGAAAACCGTCTGTACTGTGAGGGTTATGATGAGTAAGGATAGCAGCAGATGCTTCAAATTAGATGTCATAAATCATTATTTTTCTAGAAAACGAAGTCATAGACTTCCAATATGGATTGAAGTTTAATTTAGAAAAATGAAAATACAAAAAGAATATTCTGTAATTTATTTTCAAAAAAAGTATCTTTATACAAAAAAAAATGTATTTTTGCGGGCTAATAAAAATGATGTTTTTATGAGCAAAATTACCATTGATGACAAACAATTTGTCAAGTATATCTCCGAAAAAGAAATTGATGAAGCAGTTACAAAAGTTGCCCAAGCGGTGAATGACGAGTACAAAAATGACGTTCCAATTATCATTTTAGTTCTAAATGGTTCCATTATTTTCGGTTCAGATTTATTAAAAAAACTAACGATACCATGCCGAGTATCGTGCATTCGTCTTAGTTCGTACGAAGGCGTAAAGTCAACCGCAAATGTCAAGAATTTCATTGGATTAGTAGAAGATCTCAAAGACCAACGAGTATTAATCATTGAGGATATTGTGGACACCGGAAATACTTACGAGCATATATTGAACATGTTGAAAGCCGAAAATGTTAAAGATGTAAAGATTGCTACCATGACGTATAAGCCCAATGCTTACAAGAAACCATTTCCGATTGACTTTGTAGGGATAGAAATTCCCAACAAATTTATTGTAGGCAGAGGATTGGATTACAACGGCTTAGGCAGAAATCTTCCTGATATTTACCAAGTTTGTTAACCTAATCCCATTCTTATGGAAAAAAAATTCAACATCGTTCTTCTCGGTGCCCCCGGCTCAGGTAAAGGGACACAAGCGCAAAAAATTACCGAAAAATATGGTTTAAAACACGTTTCAACCGGTGAATTATTTCGAAAAGAAATATCTTTGCAAAATGAATTAGGACTCAAAGCCCAATCTTATATTGACCGCGGGGAACTATGTCCCGATATTTTGACGATTGAGATGCTCCATCATTATCTGGATTTGTTTCCAGAAGCAAAAGGATATATCTTAGACGGCGTGCCTCGTACTATTAAGCAAGCCCAACTTTTGGACGGCGTTGGCTATCCCAAAAGTATTCCGGTTGACCTTATCATCTATCTGTCTGTAGACCAACTCGAAATCGTTGCCAGAATGATCAAACGCGCCGAAATCGAAAAAAGAAGCGATGACACACCGGAAGTGATCAAAAACAGAATTAATAATTACTTCGCCCAAACCAAACCGTTAGAATCTTATTATCAAAAAAGTAAGATTTATAAAGTAAACGGAATGAATGACGCTGAAACTGTTTTTACAGACATTTGCCACATTATTGACCAATTTATCAAATAATTGGGCTGACCGATTCGCTAAACAACTGAAGGCGTTGCGTTGGTTCAAAACCCCAAGGCAACGCTTTTACTTTGAAATAATATGCCCTTTGAGCGCCAATCGCAATCTGAATGATAATTTATTCCATAGGCACGTTCCCGGCGGATATGCGCATCCCAGAATATTCCTGACTTTATCACTTGTAATTTACTATTATATCATTCGCTGATGATAGTAATTTGCGACGTCGCAAAAAAAAATTGTCTATTTGGGCGGCATGTTTGTTCTAAAATGATTGCTGTCCGGTAAATATTGATTGAATAATTAATTTTTACGAACGGATGGTCCCGTTTTAGTTTTGACAAAAACAAAAACAAGCAACTTACATTTGTAAATTGCTTGTTTTAAACGTTTTGAAGCTGTTTGAGCGGAAGACGGGTCTCGAACCCGCTACCTACAGCTTGGAAGGCTGTCGCTCTACCAAATGAGCTACTTCCGCAATGGTGGGAGGGGGAGGATTCGAACCTCCGAAGGCTTAGCCAACAGATTTACAGTCTGCCCCATTTGACCGCTCTGGTACCCTCCCAAGTGTGAGCCGATAGACGGACTCGAACCGCCGACCGGCTGATTACAAATCAGCTGCTCTACCAACTGAGCTACATCGGCCTTAGGATTTTTGCTGTTTCAAATAACGTGTCTCATTTTGAGGCTGCAAAAATACACTTTTTTTCTTTTTCTACAACTTATTTCTTTATTTTTTTTATTTTTTTTTAATGTTTTGACGTTTAAACATTTAGAAAATATATTTTTAAAAACTATTTCGTTTTGCAGGTTAATGACATTGGTTTGTGTATAAAATTTTGGCGGATTATCTCGAGAATTCGAATTTATAAAGTATCTTTGCACTTTTATTCTGAAAATATTATATGGGTAAACTTATCTTATTGTTCTTCGGATTATACACAGCTTTGCTGTTTGTAGTAATGTGGCTTTCCTCGCGCAAAGCCAATAACGCTACCTACTTTACCGGAAATCGCAAATCTCCTTGGTTTGTTGTAGCTTACGGCATGATTGGTGCCTCCCTCTCCGGCGTTACCTTCATGTCCGTACCGGGCGACGTAGCCAATATCCAATTTACCTATTTTGGCGTAGTTTTAGGTTATATACTTGGTTATCTGACAATTGCATACGTCTTACTTCCACTATATTATAAAATGAACGTCACCTCCATCTACGAATTTCTCGACTTTCGCATCGGCAACGAAGCTCATAAAACCGGCTCCGTATTTTTTATCATCTCCCGTCTGTTAGGTTCTGCCCTTCGTATGTACTTGGTAATTTACGTCTTACAAATATTTGTTTTCGACCACTGGAATATCCCCATCTGGATTACTGCTACTATCATGATTCTGGTTATCATAATATATACCTACCGCGGCGGCGTAAAAACCGTGATCTGGGCAGATACTCTCCAAACAACCTTTATGCTCGCCTCCTTGGTCATCACCATTATCATTATTTATCGAGAAATGAACTGTTCTTTTGCAGATATCTTCCACAAAATTGATGCCGCCGGCTATACCAAAGTTTTTGAAACAAATTGGCAACGCCCGAACTTCTTCCTGAAACAAATTATCAGCGGGATGTTTATCACCATTGTCATGACCGGATTAGACCAAGATATGATGCAGAAGAATCTGACTTGCAAGAACTTAAAAGATGCGCAACGCAACATACTGACCTTTTCCGGAATCTTGGTTTTTGTCAATGCCCTATTCCTTTTACTGGGCGGCATGCTCCTGATTTATGCACAACATATTAATTTCGATGTAACCGGTTTTATTGCGGGAGGACAAACCGACCGCATCTATCCTGAATTGGTTTTCAATACATTAGGTGTTGGAACTGCCATCGTCTTTGTCATGGGACTGATTTCTGCCGGCTACTCGAGCGCGGACGGGACACTCACCGCACTGACCACCTCCATTTGCTACGACCTCATCAAAATTGAAAAACATATCCCGTCAGAAAAAAAGAGAACTAACGTCCGCCGATTGATCCATTTGGTTGTTTCCTTGTTGTTTCTGCTCACCATCATCATCTTTTCGAGTTTTCACAATAAAGCACTGATAACCATTATCTTCGAAGTTGCCGGTTATACTTACGGACCCATTTTGGGAATGTTTGTTTTTGCCATTTACACCAAACGCAATATCCGGTTCAAAGCACTTATTCCCATCATTGCCGTGCTCTCCCCGATTCTCTGCTTCTTCCTTTCCCGTTACTCAGAAATTTTGTTCAACGGCTACCAATTCGGGTTTGAGTTATTGATAGTCAATGGGTTATTAACATTTTGCGGAATGTTACTGATTAGTGAAAAGCAAAGTTATTCTATGAAAGCCGCTGCCAATGAAAAATAAACTGACCAACAAATATGTCTTCGCGGTAACTTACTTTTCGGAGCATAACCCCGATGCTGCCTCCGAATTGGACTTTGACAGCACTTTTCAACTTTTGGTGGCAGTTGTTTTGTCGGCACAATGCACCGACAAGCGTGTGAATATTGTAACGCGCCAACTTTTTGCCCGTTACCCGACCGCGCGAACTATGGCGGGAGCGACCGTTGAGGAGCTTTATGAGCTCATCAAATCGGTTTCATATCCCAACAATAAAGCGGCACATTTGCATGGATTGTCGCAAATGTTAGTCTCGGATTTTGGAGGGGAAGTGCCTGATAATATGGAAGATTTGCTAAAATTGCCGGGGGTCGGCAGAAAATCGGCCAATGTGATATTGTCGGTCGCTTACCAACGTCCCTCCATGGCAGTAGACACGCACGTTTTCCGCGTATCTACACGTATCGGTTTGATTCACAACGCCAAAACACCCTTAGAAGCTGAGAAACAATTGGTTGCCAATTTGCCGGAAGACAAAATTGCCATCGCACATCATTGGCTTATTCTGCACGGACGATATATTTGCACCGCCCGCAAACCGCAATGCGAGAAATGCGGAATATCTTCCATCTGCGATTTTTTTCTGCATAAAAAATAAAAACTTTTATTATATATTATTGTTTAAAACAAAAACAAACATAAAAATGGCAAGCGTATATATTCCCAACCCCGAATTAGAAAGAAAAACCATTCTGCAGAAGTACAAAGAATTGCTGCTTTCCGTATATGACAAGACAACTGTGGAGCAACGCAAAATTATACACAAAGCCTTTGCATTGGCTGCCAATGCGCACCGAGACATGCGGCGCAAAAGCGGAGAACCGTACATTTACCACCCACTTGCCGTCGCCAAAATTGTGGTACAGGAAATCAACCTTGCCACCACTTCCGTAGTATGTTCATTACTTCATGATGTTGTGGAAGATACCGAATATACATTGGAGGATATTCAAGATATGTTTGGCGAAAAAGTGGCAAAAATCATCGACGGTTTAACGAAAATCGATGAATTGGCATTTAATAATGACGTTTCACTGCAAGCCGAAAATTTCAAAAAAATATTCCTGACCATGTCGGAAGATATTCGGGTAATCTTGATTAAATTGGCTGACAGACTGCACAATATGCGGACATTATCCTCGATGCCGCCGGAAAAACAGTGGAAAATATCATCTGAAACATCCTATTTTTACGTTCCTATTGCGCATCGTTTGGGATTGTACAGCATAAAAAGCGAGTTGGAAGATTATGCCATGCAATACACAGACCCAAGTTCTTATCATCTTATTTTTAATAAGTTAAAAAGCACTCAGACTATTCGGGAAACGATGATCAAGGATTTCATTGAGCCGATCAAAAAACGATTGAAAGAAGAGAATATCGTAGCTGAAGCATCGGGCAGAACAAAATCTATTGCCTCCATTTTTCAAAAAATGAAACGACAAAACGTGAATTTTGAAGATGTTTACGATATCTTTGCCGTGCGTTTTGTTTTTGATGCGGAACCGGAAAACGAAATCAAATCATGTTGGGACATTTATCGAATTGTTACCAATATTTATCCGCACAACAAACCGGACAGAGTCAGAGATTTTTTGTCCATGCCGAAATCAAACGGCTATCAGGCACTTCACACAACGGTAATGAGCAATAGCGGCAAGTGGATTGAAGTTCAGATACGTTCACGCCGAATGGACGAAATAGCGGAGCGCGGATTTGCCGCTCACTACAAATATAAAGAAGCCGATAAAACCCCGAAAGAGTACGACAACCGGGTGGAAGAATGGCTGCTTAAAATTCGCAACATATTGAAAGGTAATGACATAAATGCCATTGACTTTTTGAATGAAATCAAGTTAAACTTAGATTTAAAAGAGGTATATGTCTTTACGCCCAAGGGCGACATGCGCGTGCTGAACGCAGGAGCATCCGTACTTGATTTTGCATATAGTCTTCACTCCAACTTGGGGAATAAATGTCTAGGCGGCAAGGTAAATTCCAATATCGTACCCAGAAATCATAAACTTAAAAATGGAGACCAAGTAGAAATTATCACCTCCAAAAACCAAAAACCGACGATAGAATGGTTTAACTACGTTATCACTTCCAAAGCCAAAGAAAATATCAAAGAGGCAATTAAAAATGAACAGAAAAAATATACCGAAGACGGTATGCGAATTCTAAAATCTTATTTACAAGAGCTGAATCTTGAATTTTCTAACGCCAACATCAAAGTCATACAAACCGCAACCGAGATCAAATCCCCTATCGAGTTTTGGAGTTTCATCGCTGAAAAAAAATTATCAAAACACGCTGTTGCTCAAATAATTGCTAATTCCAACAATACCAAAATTCCCACAAAAAATGCCGCTGAGATTATTGCAGACGAAAAAAAGAACCAAGAAGAATTAGAAAAATTTCAACAAACAATTTCCGAAACGACGGACGCCTCATCTCTTAATAAATTAATTGATAAACAATTAGAAGAACGTCCGGAAATTTTTACGATCGATGATACTTCCGAAAAAATCAAATATCACGTTGCCCCCTGTTGCAATCCAATTCCGGGCGACCAAGTAGTTGGTTTTAAGCTCTCCAATGACGAAATCATCGTTCATAAAACAGAATGCAGCAAGGCAATAGAACAGATGTCGAAATTCGGGAATCGAATTATCAAGGCAAAATGGAGAAAAGAACAGGAAATTGCCTTCTTTTCCGGCATTAAAATGGAAGGATTTGACAAAAAAGGAATGATCAAGGAAATTGTTGACATTATCTCGTCACAAATGAATCTGAATATACGCTCCATCAATATTGCAACCAAAAATAATGTTTTCAAGGGGGAAGTAATGCTTTATATTGAAAACGTAAAAGCACTCAATGACCTCATCAAAAAAATCAGTGCCATCGAAAATATCGAAAAAATTGAACGCATCGGCTAAAACATTGCCGCAAGCATATCCTCGTTGGTAATGTTCAGCAAGAAATCTTCCGTTCTGATTCCAGTGAACAGCTGTTTCAGATTATCTTCGTTATATAATTGATTTTCAAATAGTTTTTCAAATTTTTCTATTTCATTGTCCCGTACAACGAAAAAGTCGCCCGAGATTTTCATCTCCGAAATAGAGCCATTTTTGATGTGCAGATTGACCTGTAAATTGCCACCGGCAGTACGAATGGTTTTGGAGAAATCATATTGCGGAGAGTTCCCAAAATTCCATTCCCACGTCTCATATTTTTCAGAAATCAATCGCTGTATCTGTTCTTCATCATATTGGGTAAAGTGATACATTTGGCAATCCGAAAATTTCGCTTGTATGTGCTTCATAATCAAATCAGCAAATTCGAGAATGGAAAGAGGACGAGGAAGATGCTCCGAAATGTTAGTGACTCTTTTACGAACCGATTTAACCGATTTATCTTGAAATTTAAGTGGGTCTACGCGCAAAGCCGCCGACAAATCAGAGATTTCGGAACAGAAAAGTAAAGTACCATGGTGTAAAATCCTGCCATTATAGGCACACTGCGCATTACCGGAAAACTTTTGTCCGTTAATCATCAAATCGTTACGCCCTTCAAAAGTAGCCGGCACGCCTAATTGGCGCAATACATCAATCACCGGCTGCGAAAAAGTTCGAAAGTCGCCATCTCCTTCTCGAGCAATAAAGGTATAATTCAGATTTCCCAAATCGTGGAAAACGGCTCCCCCACCGGTAATCCGTCTCACTACCTTAATATGGTTTTCTTTCACATAATCAACATTAATTTCAGCCAACGTGTTCTGATATTTTCCAACAATAATGGCAGATTCATTACGCCATAACATAAAAATGGGCTCCGAAAAATTCTTAAAAAAATACTCCTCAGTAGCCAAATTATGATACGGATTCGTGTTATCGTGATAAATACAAAGCATAATTTTTTTTGGGCGCAAAAATACACAAAAAATCAAGTCACATCTTCCCTATAGCAACTGTTATCAAAGATATTGTTCAAAATATCATATTCATCTTGTTTTATCAAGAAAAAAATGTAAATTTGCAGATGCAATTCAAGAACCGAAATTTTAAAAAATTACAATTTAATAATTTAATAATCAATAGAATATGAAAAAAAGTCTGTTAATAGCTATCGCCATAATATTATGGTGTAACTTACAAATCAACGCCCAAGAAGAGAAAACAGAGGGCTATGTTTTCACGCATCAGAAAGAGATAAAATGCACATCCGTGAAAGACCAAAACCGTTCGGGTACTTGCTGGAGTTTTTCAGGGATCGGTTTTTTAGAATGTGAATTGATCAGAATGGGCAAAGGCGATTACAATTTAGCCGACATGTGGATTGTAAACAAGGCTTATAACGAGAAAGCCGACAAATATGTTCGGATGCACGGAAACTACAATTTTGGTGGCGGCGGTGCCTTCTTTGACGTTTTTCGCATGATTGAGAAATACGGAATTATGCCGGAAGAAGTATATCCGGGATTGGAATATGGTGAGAAACTGCACGTTCACGGGGAGTTGGATGCCTTACTGAAAGCCTACGTAGATGCCGTTATCGAATGCAAAAAAATAAGCCCCGTATGGAAAAAAGGATTTAGTGCCATTGTAGATGCCTATTTGGGCGCAGCTCCGGAAAATTTTACCTATAACGGCGTTTCATACACTCCGACCACTTTTGCCCAATCATTAGGTTTAAATATGGACGACTACGTGAGTATTACCTCGTTCACCCATCACCCGTTTTACGAAAAATTTGCCATCGAAATTCCCGACAATTGGATAATGGAAGAATCGTACAATCTTCCTTTAGATGAAATGATGGCAGTAATGAACAACGCCATTGACAACGGATACAGCATTGCTTGGGGCAGTGACGTAAGCGATAAAGGTTTTAACTGGGGCAAAGGGGTAGCCATCGTTCCGGATAAAGATTTTGAATCTACCGAAGGTTCCGACCGTGCACGCTGGGAAAGCCTTTCTCAGAGCGAAAAAGATAAAGAACTCTACACTTTCGACAAACCCGGCAAAGAAAAAACCATTACCCAAGAAATGCGTCAAGCCGCTTTTGACAATTACACCACAACCGATGACCACGGAATGGTAATCATGGGCAAAGCCACCGACCAAGCCGGAAATTCCTATTTCATCGTTAAAAACTCATGGGGAACGTTCGACCGCAATCCGTACAAAGGATATTTTTATGCTTCCGAATCGTTTGTTGCCATGCAAACCATCAACTTTATTGTTCATAAAGACGCACTTCCCAAAGATATCAAGAAAAAATTAAACATTAAATAAAATGGAAGAATTCGTTCTGAAACAATTGGAAGAATCCGAAGCCTTGCTAACCGGTCACTTTTTGCTTTCATCGGGACGGCATAGCAATCGTTACTGTCAGTGCGCCAAGTTGTTACAATATCCTGCCCGCGCCGAAAAGGTAGTGGCAGAGATTGTAAAGAAATTGCAAGGAGTTGAAATAGATTGCGTTGTCGGGCCGGCAATGGGCGGTGTCATCGTCTCCTACGAACTAGGGCGTCAATTAGGAAAACGCGCCATCTTCACCGAACGCGAAAACAACGTCATGACTTTACGACGCGGTTTTGAAGTAAAAAAAGGCGAAAAAATTCTGATTTCCGAAGATGTTATCACGACCGGAAAATCGTCCATTGAAACCATTCAGGTATTAGAACAATACGGTGCGGAAGTTGTGGGCGTAGCCTGCGTTGTGAATCGAAGCACACAACCCTTTCCCTACCCGATTTACGATGCCATACAACTACATATTGAAAGCTGGGAATCCTCGGAATGTCCTTTGTGCCAACAAGGTATCCCGTTTATCAAGCCGGGAAGCCGCAAAATAGAATCTTAACATTACAACCATGTCAAACGAAAACTTCATCGATTACGTTAAAATCTTCTGTCGCTCCGGTAAAGGGGGTGCCGGTTCTGCTCATTTGCTACGCACTGCCCAAGATCCGAAAGCCGGACCCGATGGGGGCGATGGAGGGAAAGGTGGAGATGTTATTTTAAAAGGAAATCGTAACTTGTGGACACTCTTGCATTTACGATACACCAAGCACATTTTTGCCGAAGACGGCGGAATAGGATTGGGCGGACAATGCTTCGGCAAAAACGGACAAAATGCCATCATTGAGGTTCCTCTCGGCACGATTGTCAAAGACCCTGAAACAGACGATTTCTTGGGTGAAGTCACCGAAGACGGAGAAGAGCTGATTGTACTCAAAGGCGGACGGGGCGGACAAGGGAACGTCCATTTTAAAACCGCAACGCGCCAAACCCCACGCTTTGCCCAACCCGGCGAAGAAGGCATTGAACAATGGCTCACCCTCGAACTGAAAGTGCTGGCAGACGTCGGTTTGGTGGGTTTCCCCAACGCCGGCAAATCTACCCTTATCTCCGTCATGTCCAACGCCAAACCGAAAATCGCAGACTACCCGTTCACGACCTTAAAACCCAACTTAGGAATGGTCGCCTATCGCGACTACCAATCTTTCGTCATCGCCGACATTCCCGGAATTATTGAAGGCGCATCCGAAGGGAAAGGTCTCGGATTAAGATTCTTACGCCACATTGAACGAAATGCCATCCTGCTTTTCCTGATCCCGATTACTTCCGAAGATATTCCCAAAGAGTACAAAATTCTCCTGAACGAATTGCAATCTTACAACGCCCAACTCATTGATAAAAAACAAATTGTGGCCATCACCAAATGCGACTTGACGACGGAAGAAGAAATAAAGAAAATAGAAAAGAAATTATCACTTCCCGTTCCTACCCTCTTTATTTCGGCTCATACGCAAAAGAATATCATCAAACTGAAAGATTTGCTTTGGCAAATCTTAAATAATGAACGGGATATATAACCCCGCCACGCAAAAAATTACACTATGATTCGTCATCAAATGATTCCAGCAATAAGCCTGAAATGGAGCTTGATTCTTTTGCTTATTATCCCATTAACAACTCAGGCACAGCGTTTTAAGTCATTTTCAAACGACCCAACACTCACTTCAAGTGAAATGCGGACTTTTGCGGAAACCGTTCCGAAAGAGCGACAAAAAGAGGCTGAAACCCTTTTGCTTTATTTTGACGAATTTTGGAACAGCTCTCAAATGACCGAATCATTTCAAAATAATTTTATTGAAATGTCCAATATGATGTTGCGAAAAAACCTAAGGTTTTTTCCACATTTTAAATCCTATATTGAGGCTTTTAACGCATTTATAAATAGTGACTTATCAGACCATGACCGAGATTGGATGCGTTTTATTCAATATCACATCGACCACGACATCAGCCAATTTGACAAACTCATGGTGAATTATACCAACATATTCAATGCCAATATTTTAAACACAACACCCAATGTCAGGTGGACCGCTTATGGCATCGTAGAAAGCATGGGAATGGAGGAAGAACCGTACATATCTTACAAAGATGTGGATTTAGTGGGAGCGGCATCGCGCGACAGCGTGGAAGTGATCGGCACCAGCGGCAAATACTTTCCCGCTTCTTTGCGCTGGGCAGGAACAAAAGGGTCAATCTTCTGGTACAGAGCCGGTTTGAGCGGACAAGTGAAAGCCGTTTTTGGCCAATATGACGTGGATATGCGCCAACCGAAAGTGAGAGTTGAAAATGCCAAATTATACTATCCCGATTTTTTTTCACAGCCCGTTGCAGGAGTGGTAGAAGATAAAACCGGATTGGAATCGGAAGAAGAAAAAGTGACCTATCCGCGATTCCGGAGTTATGATAATTCATTGCTGGTCAAGAATATCTATAAAAATGTGGATTATATCGGCGGCTTTGAGTTGCGAGGTGCCTCCATTCGGGGCTACTCCGACGAAAACCAATTGGCACAACTAATCATCAATAAAAACAATAAAAGAGTTGCACACGTTTACTCTTTAAATTACCTTTTTAAGGAAGAAACTGTTCGCGCTAACGATGCTAAAACAGTCATTTATATCGAAGATGATTCCATTTTTCACCCATCCGCCAACTTCTATTATAACGAAAACAGTTCTCAACTGCTGATTTCCAGACCGAAATACGGGGTTGGAAGAAGTCCGTTTTTTGACACTTACCACAAAATGGATATTACGGCAGAATCTGTGGCGTGGGATGTTACAACCGATAAAATTGAATTTAAGCCACTGACCGGTTCTACCAACCAAAGTTCCGCATCTTTTGAATCTCAAAACTTTTTCAATTCCTCAACGATGAGCCGTTTGCAAGGTGTCAACGACGAAAACCCGCTATATACCATTTGGAATATTTTCCGCTCCGTAGATTATCAACCGGTAAGTTATGAAATGATGGTCAGAGCTTTCAATCACCCGCCGGAAGACGTAAAAGCTCTACTTATTCAGTTTGCCGCCGACGGCTTTGTGGAATACGACGTGAATAACAATATGATTAGCTATCGCCATAAAATTGCGCAATACCTCAACAATGACGTGGGTAAAAAGGATTACGACAATATCGTATTGGAATCCAAAAATCATTACGCAACTTTGGATTTAACAAACAATGAATTAGATGTTTCCGGTTGCGAGTTTTTTGTACTGAGCGATGCACAAATTGTCAATGTATATCCCGCCAATGAACATGTTACCGTAAAAAAAGATAGAGACATGGAATTTGCCGGCAGAATTGTAGCCGGTTTGTTTGACTTTGTGAGTCACAAATGCCAATTCAATTACGACCAATTTACCGTTCAAATGGATGACATCGATTCTTTAATTATGTACGTTGAGGATAAAAACGGACCGCAAAATTTATACGGCGAATATCGGTTAACCAAAGTCATGAGTCCGATAGAAGATTTGGGTGGTACTTTATATATTGATATGCCGAAAAACAAGTCCGGCAGAATTGACAACCCCAAATATCCGATGTTTACGAGCTACGAAGGCGGCAAGGTTTATTATGACCATCCTTTCACTTTTAATCGCCACTACGACCGCACCAAGTTTTTTTATTTAGTTGATATATTTACCATTACGAATCTTGATAATTTTGATACCGATTCGATACAGTTTGAAGGGCAATTGGTTTCGGGCGGAATTTTCCCCGATATTCGCCAACCGCTCAAAGTACGCCCCGATTTTTCATTAGGTTTTATTCATGAAACCGAATCCAATGGTTTGCCGATGTACGGCGGAAAAGGTCAGTATTTCAAAACTATTGATTTAAGTAACAGGGGTTTACGTGGTAAAGGGGATATTCAATATTTAACTTCGCTGACACATTCCGACAGTTTGGTTTTCTTCTTGGATGCCACAACGGGACGCGCTAACTCACACGTTGTCAATGAGCAACTTGCCGGTGTGGAATATCCGCCCGCCAATGTTGAAATGGCGGCTTTGAATTGGCGACCCTATTCCGATGCCATGTTTGTTTATACAGATAAAATGCCGATGAATTTGTTTAATGAAGCGACATTGGTTGGCAATTCCAAATTAACGCCGGCAGGCATGTACGGCACCGGAACCGTCAATTTTAAACGGGCAGATATTACTTCACAACTATTTGAATTTAAACATCATGAGCTTTTATCGGATTCTGCCGATTTGCGCATTTACGATTTGTATCAAACCGACGAATTTGTCTTTTCAACCGATAATTACAACTCTCATATTGATTTTAAAACACGAAAAGGAAATTTTGTTTCCAATGGCGACGCCTCGGAGGTACTGTTTACCAGAAATCAATTTAAAACCAATGCATCCGCTTTCGAGTGGAAGCCGATTGATGAGGATATTTTGATTTTCAAATGGGACGACCCGTATAAGGATATCAATATCAATGCGACACCGGCATTGGAGTTGATTGATATGAAAAGCGTTGGTAATGAATTAATTGCGACTAATCATCCGCGATATAATTTGCAATTTACGGCAGTAAACGCCGAATTTAATTTCCGCACCAATGTTATTAATGCTCACGGCGTACGTTACGTAAATTGTGGCGATGCAGCCATTATTCCTGACAATGGCGACATTACCATTTTGGAACAAGCCTTTATACAGCCATTGCAAAAAGCGCGAATTGTTGCCGGACGCGAGAATAAGTACCACCAACTATATAATTGTAACGTGAGTATCGTTCATGCTGCTGATTTTAAAGGGTCGGGCGATTACGATTACATTGATGAGAACAAGGAGGTACAAATCATTCATTTTGATACAGTTTGGTATTACCAGAAAACACAGGGCGATGCCAAGATACCGATGGAGGTTGATTTTAAACTCAGTCCGCATTTTGGATTTGACGGACGCGCCGAGTTGAGTAGCGAAAACGAATTTCTTACCTTCATAGGCGGGGTTGAATTTATTCACGATTGTGACACCGCTCAACGTGCCCGAATGCGAATTAGCGATCAAATTAACCCGAATGACATTTTAATAGAAATTGACAATCGCGCTAAAGATGTCACTGACCGTAAAGTAGTTGTAGCGATTGCATCTACCAACGCGACCGGCAGAATATACACGTGCTTCGGAGCCGCGAAAGACCAATTCAACGATTCGGAATACATTTCTGCCAATGGTTTTATCACTTTCGACCACGCCTCACAAGAGTTTAGAGCTGCGTCGATAGAGAAGTTACGCAACCCCGAACTCCCGGGCAATATGATTTCATTAAGTAAAACCAATTGTATATCAATAGGTTCCGGTACAATTGACATGGGCGCAAAACTCGGACGCGTGGACTTCAATACAGTGGGTTCCATTGTCAATTACATGAAAGCCGACTCCGCCGATATGAGCCTGACCACTTCCATCGACTTCTTCTTTAATGAAAATGCCATGAAAATCATGAATAAACACATTGAAGAATCCTTGGAACTCGATTTCATTGATTCATGGGAAGATATGGAATATGAATTGGCATTAAAAAATATGCTGACGGAGGAAGAATATGACAAATATGCGTACGAAGTTTCCGTTAACGGGCAGGCGCAAAAACTGCCGGAAAAATTGCGGGTTCAGTTTTTGTTTTCCAACATCGGATTTAAGTGGGACAAAATTGCCAAAGCCTTTATTTCACAGGATAAACTGCCACTTATCATTTGTGGTTCCAAGGAAGTAAACAAAGAAATTCCTGGTCAGATTGTCATTGAAAAACGCGGTTCGCGCAATCGTTTGTATCTGTTTTTTGAAATTGAAAACGACTTTTTCTTCTTCCAATGCGAAAATAACAGTATGTATGGAATGTCGTCAGATGAAAAATTCAACGATGCCATCAGCAGCGTAAAAGTCAAAAAGAGAATGTTGCCCGCCGGCGACGGGAAGCCGTCCTTTACCTATAAGTTGGCAAGCCGGTCGCAAAAAGCCAAATTCATGAAGAAATTCTATCAAGTTCCCGAACCAGACGAAGGCAAAGAATAATTCTTCGAAAATTTGAAAAAATGATAATAATGAGGCAACATTTTTCGTACTATTTTGTATAGAATAATCAGAGGAAAGGTCGTAAAAAGGCATATCCCCAAAAAATCGTATCTTTGCCTCCGATTTTTGATCAAGTAAAAAACAAAAAAAACATAATATGAAACGTATTTTTAGTTTAATCATCCTATTTTCATTAGGTATTGTTAGTGGATTTTCGCAATGCGATGTTTCAATATCGGCATCTGCCGATATTGTATGTACAGGCGATAATATCACCTTAACAGCGACGGTAGGAGGTCCTGATCCCGGTAACTGCGGGCAATCCATCAACATGAGCACAACGCCAGTGACTGTAGATTGCGGCACATCCATTTGCTATTACGATGCAGGTGGTCCGAGCGGTCAATATGCCAATTCTTCCGAAATTTCTCAAGTATTTACCTCCGGTAACGGCAGTCCTATCACCATTACCTTCATTTCGGTAAACGTAGAGAATAGCTTTGATGAAATCTATGTATATAATGGCCCTGGACAAACGGATTTGCTAAATACCGGGAATTTATACAATACGCTGCAAGGATTGACTTTTACTGCTCAATCCGGTATAATGACCGTCCGTTTCAGTTCCGACGGAAGTGTTCCTTATAATGGCTGGGAAGCGATCATTTCGTGCGATGCTTGCAGCAACTATACCTACACTTGGAGCGATGGGTTTATTGGTGCTACTAATGCTATAACCCCCAATCAAACAACTACTTACACCGTAACTGCTACTTCTGCAAACTGTTGCACCGCTACCGCCAGTTACACCGTCGACGTAACCAATTGTGTGAATACCTGCAATGATTTTGAAACAGTTACCGACCGCGCTGATTGGACGCTCGTCAACGGGACTCAAACCAACCAATGGGTGATGAATACAGGTACCAACAATGGTGGATCTTATTCGCTGTACATCAGTAATAGCCCTACAGCCGCTACCCCTAGCAATGCCTATTCTACCAGCTCGACTTCAGCAGTATGGGCTTACAAAGAATTTGAATTCCCGGAATGCGATGATGATTATGTACTAAGTTTTGATTGGAAAGCATACGGCGAAAGTTGCTGTGACTATATTTATGTATACATCGGAGACGCTGCAACCGTTACTGCGGGTTCTACCACTGCTCCAGTCGGTGCTACTGCACTGAATAACCCTCTTACCAGTGCACAAAAATATAACTTGCAAACGGGTTGGGTACATGCCGAATTTGTTTTAGACAATGCAACCTATTCGGGAAGTATTAAAACCTTATATTTTATGTGGCGTAATGATGGTTCCGTCGGTACAGCACCTCCCGGAGCCATTGACAATGTTTGCCTTCTATCGTGCGAACCTTGCAACCAACCTATCGTTACCGTAACACCAACAACTGCCGTTTTATGTCAAGGCGAAAGTGTGACACTTAATGCTTCC
>Ga0265294_10001290_pt1 | contig 33867 bp, 29 predicted proteins | sample MunlanPumphouse3_FD_192504 | JGI IMG/M metagenome (GOLD analysis project Ga0265294, IMG submission 192504) | Groundwater microbial communities from a municipal landfill in Southern Ontario, Canada - Pumphouse #3 | ecosystem: Environmental > Aquatic > Deep subsurface > Groundwater | place...
TATTTTGTTTTTTCTTTTGGGTAAAATAGATGATCAACCCAATTATTCCTAAAATTAAAAACACTAAAAATGTTGGTATTGGCATATTTAAAAATTAATTATATATTAAAATTATATCACAACTACAAAAATACCCCAACAGGGATTCGAACTAATTATTTATCTAATTTTAGCAAAATAGTAAAAATATCTCAAAACATCCAAATATTTTATAACTATAAATTTTGTCTAAAATTAAATAAAAATAAGCCTTTTTTAAAGACTTATTTTTATCTGCTCGGGGACAGGGATTCGAACCCCGATACTCAGGACCAGAACCTGATGTCCTACCATTAGACGATCCCCGAATTATTTTTTATTATTATCTATTTTTTCCCATTTTTCAACCCCTCCTGCTGCTCTCTCAAAAATACTATTTGTTTCTATTAAATTTACAGAGCTTAACTCTTGATATTTTTGCTTATCCCTTATCCTTAATTTAGTTAATAAGTGAGCAAACTCATATTCTAACTGGCCTTGACTTATTTTAACCCTAACGCCTAAAGTCGCTACTTTTTCAAGTTTTTTATTGGAAAAATTATAACCCCTACTCTCTGCCTCCTGATAAACTTCCTTAAGATAGAGATTAATTAATTGTAGAGAATCACTTCTATTTTTGAAGCGTTCCAATTGAGGATGATTTTTATACCCCTTAGTCTTCCCTTCTAAAACTTTTTTTGCTAAAAGCCCTTCTCGCCACAAAGCAACTAAACCCTTACTATCTAAATACTTAGGGCTCAGACTCCAAAGTCGCATAAATTATTCTTCTTGTTTAGGTTTTAAAAGCGGAAATAAAGTAATCTCGCGCACTGGTTTGTCACACATAAAAGCAAATAACCTTTCACCGAAACCAAAGCCACAAGTTGGTGGCAGGCCATGTTCTAACATTTCTACAAACTCCCAATCCGGCATCATCGCTTCATTATCACCCCGATCAATAAGCTCCTGCTGAAGGCGAAAACGCTCCGCCTGATCAAGAGGATCATTTAATTCTGAAAAACCATTACCCACTTCAGAGCCAGCAATAATAATTTGAAATCTTTCTGTAAGCTCGGGATTATCCGTTTTCGCTTTCGCTAAAGGAGAGACTAATTTTGGATGATTAACTAAAAAAACCGGACCAGCAATTTGACGACGACAATATTTCCAAAGAGTATCAATTAAACGTTCACGATTATTACCATCATACTTCACCTCAAGCTCATCTAACTTAGCCTTCATTTCTTCTTCGGTTGCTGTCAAAATATCAAGACCTGTTTTTTCTTTGATGACCGTAGAATAATCCAGTTCTGGCCAATTACCAGCTAAATCAAATTTCATTCCTCGGGCCTCAAATTCTGTTCGGCCAAAAACTTGCTGAGCAATTTCTTGATACAGCGCTTGAGATAATTTCATGCCTAAGCGATAGTCGGCGTAAGCCCAATAAAATTCCAAATTGGTAAACTCCTGTAAATGATCGGCACTGGAACCCTCATTCCGATAAACTCGACCGATTTCAAAAACTTTTTCAAAACCGGCAGCAATTAAACGCTTCTGCCATAATTCACCAACCGAAATACGCAAATAAACGTCTAAATCAAAATCATCATGGTGGGTTTTAAAAGGATTAGCTTCTGCTCCGCCGGTAGTTAATTCTAAAGTGGGCGTCTCTACTTCAAAAAATCCGTGGCGCTTCATAAAACTCCTGACCACATCCCAAAAATGAGCCTTTTTTTCAAATAAGTCCCGCTTTTCCTTGTTAAGCAGTAAATCTAAATAGCGTTTACGTAAACGCTCTTCTTCGTCTTTTAAACCATACCAAGCATCAGGAATCGGCCGCAAAGCTTTAGTCAGCAAAGCCCAATCACTTACAAATAAACTTTTTTCTTCTTTATGCGTTAAAAAGGCGCTCCCATTTACTTGAATAAAATCGGCGACATCGATTAACTTCAAAAAAGTTTTGTATTTTTCTGGACCTAATTCTTTTTTAGAAAATACTAATTGCAAACGACCACTAGCATCCTCTAAATCTGCAAAAGCTAAATTTCCATGTTCCCGCTTAGCCCGCAAGCGACCAGCTAAAAAAACCTTATTTTCTGATTTTATTAAATTATCAAAATCTTCTAAAAAACTAGCAATTGATTGATCGCGCTGAACTTGGGCCGGATAAGCATCGATATTTAATTCTTTTAGGGAGGCTAATTTTTTTAAACGGTCGTCCCGTTCACTTCCAGAATTAGCCGCCAACTCGTTGGTCATATTTTAGGCAACTTTTATAATTTTATAAACGACTGTCCCCCGTGGAGCTTCTACTTCTACTATAGCACCTTTCTTCTGCCCTAAAAAGGCCACCCCTAAAGGAGATTCGTTAGAAATTAGACCATTTGTTGGGTCGGCTTCGTTAAAACTTACAATCGTAAATTCTTTTTCCTTACCGTTGACTTTGGCGGTAACCACTGAACCTAAAACCACCTCACCATTAGATTTATGATTAACAACCGTGACATTTTTTAAAATCGCCAACAATTCCAAAATACGCCCTTCGTTTAAGGCTTGAGCATCTTTCGCCTCACTGTATTCTGCGTTTTCTGACAAATCGCCTAAATCTTTGGCGCGCTCAATTCGATCAGCAATTTCGCGACGTTTAACAGTGGTTAAAAAATCGTATTCTTCTTTTAATTTGTCATAACCAGCTTGAGTAATAATTTGATCTAAAGACATAGTTTAAAGGCTTAAAAACTAATAATCGCCTAAAAGGCGACTTTAAATTTAACGCCATTTAATATACGCTATTTTGTTATTTCTGGCAAGTTATTTAGCAAACGAGCTTGATTCTGGCTGATTATCCAAATTAAGAACCAAACTAAAAATCCAAGTGGATGATCTAGATAAGGAGTAAAAAAATGAATTACCAAAAGAGCCAACAAGGCTAAAGCTAAACTACCAGCCAAATTATCTCCCGCTCGCCAACGCTGCAAATTTTTTATAAACAAGTAAGCAAGAATTATTAAATAACTTAAAAGCCCTAAGATGCCGATTTTTAACCAAATTCCAAAATAACCCCACTCAAATGCATAAGTCCTATAAGTGCTCGTTTCTTGCATATCCAAAAAACGAGGATCAGAAGTTTCATAAACAATTTCTCGGCCAAAACCACTGCCTAAAAACCAGTGCTCCTTAATTGCGCCCCATAAAGGACCAAGTAAAGACCAACGCGAAGCTACTGCTGGTTCTTCACTATCTATCTCTAAGCGATTTGAGAAAGCTTCGGTGGAAATTTTTCCAGGATCAGGAAAAGGAAAGGCGGCTGTAGCAAAAATTAGAACAAAGCCTAAAATAGCTGGGACCAAAACTTTAAGTAAAACTTGTATAAGAAAACGCCAACGCCGCCAGATTAAAAGCATTAAAATACCGCTCCCCAAAGCAAAGGCAACCGCCAGCCAAAAACTGCGAGACATTGAAAGAATTAAGACGCCCCAAGAAAAACTATTTAAAACAATTAAGGCACTGCGCTGTTTAATTTTAACAAATGGCAAAATCACAACCGCTAAAGCTGGATAAAGATGAGACTGAAAGAAAATTCTTGACCAAGAACCAGCGGTTGCCGTAACTTCCGCTAAACCAGTTTTACGAAGCCACCAATAAAGATCGGAAATAAAAGGCAAACTATGAGTAAAAGCAAATAAAATAAAAAATGTTTCCCCAATCAACCACAACAAGGCCCCGCTTAAAACCTGAATTAAGCGCTCAAAAGTACTTAACGGGGCTTGGTAATAAACAATAATTAAAGGGATCAAGAGCCCTAAAAAGAGCCAACTATTAGCATCAGCAAAAATTATCTCAAGAGGATAGGATCGAATAAGACCGCTAAGAAAACCTAAACCTAAAAAAACTAAAAGGGCTAAAAACCAAGGCCAGATCCAATTTTTAGTAACAAAGTCTGACAATGGTCCTAATGACCGTTCTTTAATAATTTTTAGCAGACAAGCAGCCAGAACAGCAGTAAAAATAACCATCCTTAAAGAAACTAAGCCTTGATCAAACAAGCGCCCTTTAGAGCCAATAATTAATTCGGCAATAGCAATTAAAACACCGTACTCCAAACGATAAAAAGCGAGAGCAAAAACCAATAGACCAATGAATACTAAAATAATTAAGCTATAAGCTGGAAAAAAATAGTTAACAACTGATAAGCCGCTAACTAAAGCCAGCCCAATGAAGGTGAGCCAAGTACTCTTCCCAATTAACTTCATGCGATTTGATGCTTAGTATAAATAATTTTTTTAGCCGCGTGATATTTTTTTACGGCTGGTAAAAATGGCAACCAACGATAAGAAAAAGATGGTAGCCAAGAACTAATATGCCCACCTGGACTAACGGCAAATAAAATCTGATCAACAAAAACTCCATAAGCACCAGATTTAGAAATAGTTAGCCACAAATCCCAATCCTGAAAACGTTTTAAACTTTCATCCCAACCAGTAGCCGGGAAAGAACTACGCCTAATTAAAGACATTGTATGAATATAAGGCTCACGACATAAACGATTAAAATCAAAAGGGCCGGCCTTAAAGAGGTGTTTCCCCCACTTAAAGGAAGAATAAGCGAAAGCAGCGTTTTGATCAAAAAGTAAGGCCGACTGTAAAGATTCTAGAGCATTTACCTCTAAAACAGCATCAGCGTCACAAAAGAATAAATATTCGCCGTGAGCCTGACTTAAACCAGCGTTGCGGGCTGCCGGGGCGCCTCGGTTTTCTTGATTTAAAAAGAAAAAAGAATTTGCTCCAGAAAACTCACTGATAAAGGAATTAAACTCTGCTTCAAGATTATCAGTTGAGCCATCATTAACCACTATCAACTCCCAATCCATTAAAGTCTGGTTAGCAATACTTTGAAGGGTGGCCTTAATTTTTTTTGCCTGATTATAAACAGGAATAATAATTGAAATCATAAATTCTGATAAAATTCTTGAGCTTTTCTTTCCCAAGAAAAATTTTCTAAAGCACGAATTCTACCCTGCTTACCTAATTTTTCTCGATAAGCTAAGTCGGTACTTAAAGATTTAATTGCTGTTGCAATCGCCTTTAAATCTTCGGGGTCAACCAATAAACCGCTGACTCCATGATTAACAGCATCACTAATACCCCCCGAGCGCCCAGCAATTACTGGCTTGCCACTTAAATTTGCCTCTAAATAAACAATCCCGAAGCCCTCAAAATCGTCGTTAATTTCTCGAGATGGCATCACTAAGATATCACATAAATTTAACCAAGACCATTTTTCTGCCTCACTAACGCTACCAGTAAAAATAACCGCCACTCCTAATTCTTGCGCCAGGCGTCGCAAATTAGTTTTTTCAGGCCCCTCCCCGACAACCACATAAGCCAAGCCCAATCTTTCAGCTGGGCTCAAGCTAGCTAAAGCCTTAATCGTATAATCAACCCCCTTACGACTAACTAAACGGCCTAAAGATAATAAGACTACTTGATTACTAAGCTGATATTTTTCTCGCAAGAAGGGGGCTAGATTTTCCTGATTAGAAGCGCTTAACTGGCTAACACCAGGATTAACAACAACAATTTTTGAAGATAGTTTGGGATAACGAGCCGACACCAAAGCAGCGACATGCGAATTGGCCGCTATAATTTTTTTAGCTCCCCCTAAAATCATCTTAGCCAAAAAAGCCTTACGAGAACGGCGGTGAGCAAAAGTAAAATCCATTCCGTGTAAAACAATTACATATTTTCGCTGCTTAAAAAACTTTGAAACAAACCAAACAGGAGTTCCGAGAGGCAAGATATGACCAATAATTATTGAAGCTTCTGGGTTTTGGCGCCAATATTTAAAAAGGCGAAAACCCAAAAACCACCAAGCACCTTTAATCTGCCAGACTTCAGGCTTTTTTGAAACAGGCCAATGTTTAATTAACTGTCCGTAGTAATTAGCTACTCCACCCTTAAAGGGGGGGTATTCGCAAGTTATCAGTAAGGTTTTCATAGACTAACGTTTAAAAGATTGTTTAACGCTTAAAATGTCGGCACGAGAAAAACCACCCAGCAAATAAAGACTAAAAAAATAAGTAAATCCGCCTAAAATAACCGCCCCCGGCAAAGACAGATAATTTTTACCTAAATAGACAATTAAGGCCATTACCAGTGCTGCTAAAAGTGACTTAATCACAACAATTAAATTTTTCTTAAAATTGTATTTAATAATCTTGTTAACTTCAAAAATTCCTAAAATAAACATCAAGCCATTAGTTAATAAAACGGTAATACTCGCCCCTAAAGCCCCCCAACGCGGAATCAAGAAAAGATTAAGAACAAAACTACTGAAAGCAACAGTAGAAATAAATAATAAATTTTTCTTCTGGCGATCGCAAGCATTCAACAAAGAGCCAATTGGATAATTAACAAAAATAAAGAAAAGTGCCAGAATTGAGACCCTGAGCGGCCAGAGCGCCTCCGGGCCGGCTTTAAAAATATCCAAAATTGCTTGGTCTAAAGCAAAAACGCCGGCAATAATTGGTAAAGAAATAATCGTCAAATAACTAAGAGCTCTTTCTAAAGAAACGGCTAACTGATTTCGACTATTAAGCCAATAAGCACTCATTGCTGGATAAAGTGAAGCAACAAAGGCAAGGGGTAGAAATTGGAGGGCATTAATAATTTTAAAAGCAATTTGATAAACGCCAACTTCATGAAAGTCGGCCAAATTACTTAAAAGCACTGAGTCTAGATAAAGATAAAGCCTTTGCGCAATTGCGAACATCCCAAAAGGCCAACTAAGAAGCCAAATCTTACGCCAAGACTCCCGGTTAAACACAGGATACCAGGGGGTTTTCAACTCCCGTCTAAGCGCCCTAAAACTAAAGATAAAATTAAAAGTGCTCGCTAATACTAAAGCAAAAATAACAACTAAAACACCTTGATTAAAATATAGAGCCACCCCACCAAAAACAAAGACTAAGGCTTGAAAAATAATTGAAGCCAGACTTTCATATTTTAAAGTATGCAAGCCGCGTAAAGTGGCAAAGAAAGTAGCCGTAAAAGAATCCAGCACCATACTAAAGGCGGAAATCAAAATTAAAAGCCAAACTAAGGGCTCATAGCCTAAGAGCTGAGCCATTAAAAGCGCCACCAAAAAAGTAGCAACTGCTAAAGGGATTTTAATACCAATCACGTTTCCTAGCCAGCGACTAGCCCCTTCTGGAGATTTTGCTACCTCACGAGTTAAAACATTAGCCAAGCCTAAATCAATAAAAATACCAAAGATGGTCGTAAAAGAAATAGCTGTATAATACTGCCCCATCACCTCTAAACCTAAAGCCCTAGTAAGAATTATAAAATACGAAAAAGAAATTACCTTTTGGATAATCAAAGCTAAAGTTAAATATGAAGTGCTTCGAGCAATGTTTGGAATTTTTGTCATTAGCCAAATTATAGCAACTCTTGCACCTTTTTTGAAGTTATGTTAGCATTACTGCAGCAATTATTTATTGCCTAACACTTTTTTTAGTATGAAAAACGGAATTCACCCTCAATACTATCCTGATTGCCAGGTCACTTGCGTCTGTGGCAATTCTTTTGTTACTGGAGCAACTGTTCCAGAAATCAAAATCGAGCTTTGCTCTGCTTGTCATCCTTTCTATACCGGCAAGCAAAAATTAGTTGACACCGCCCGCCGGGTTGAGAAATTCTCTGCCAAGAAAGAAGCGAGCAAAAAGGTGGCAACTGTTCGTCGCGGCAAAAAAGTAAAAAATGAAGCTCGCTCTAAAGAACGGGCCAAAAAAGAAATTGTCGTTAAAACTAAAGATATTAAAAAGATTGCTCAAGTTACTTTAGGAAAAAAGAAATAGCTAGTTTAAACTTTTTAAATGATCGCTTAAAGAGCGTCAACTTTTGTTGCACTTCTCTTCTCAGCGGTCATTTTTTTAATCTTTTTTCTAGAAAATATATGTACCAAGAAATCAAAGACAAATTTAAAGATATTGAAGCGGGATTGAGCAATCCTGATATTTTAGCTAACCAAAAAGAGTTTATCAAAATTTCCCAAGAACACTCAGCTTTAAAAAATATTATTGAAAAAATCAAACAGGCAGAAAAAATCGAGCTTGAAATAAGTGATTACCAAGAAATTATTGAAAAAGATAGTGATACTGATTTAAAGGATTTAGCGATAAACGAATTACCAGAACTTGAAAAAAATTTAAACAAACTCAAAGAAGAGATTGACGAAGCGCTCTTTCCAGCTGACCCTCATGATATCAAAAATGCGATTATTGAAATTAGAGCTGGGGCGGGTGGTGATGAAGCCGCTCTTTTTGCCGGCGATCTCTTTCGCACTTACAGTAAATTTGCAGAAAAAAATAATCTAAAAATTGAACTTCTTGATTCTCACGTTATTGGAGTTGGTGGCTACAAAGAAGTTATTTTTTCAATCAGCGGTCGCGGTGCCTATGGTTTATTTAAATATGAAGCGGGGACTCATCGTGTTCAAAGGGTGCCGGAAACCGAAAAGCAGGGTCGAGTCCACACCTCAACAGCGACCGTCGTTGCCCTACCTGAAGCCGAAGAGGTCGACATTGAAATCAAAATGAGTGATTTACGAATTGACACTTTCTGCTCTAGTGGACCGGGCGGTCAAAGCGTTAATACTACTTACTCAGCAATCCGAATTGTCCATATTCCAAGCGGGCTCACTGTTAGTTGTCAAGACCAAAAATCACAACATCAAAACAAAGAAAAAGCTTTACAAATTCTACGCTCGCGACTGCTTGCTAAAGAGGAAGAAGAACGTCAAGCTAAAAATTCTAGTACCCGTAAAGACCAGGTTGGCAGTGGCGACAGAAGCGACAAAATCCGTACTTACAATTTTCCTCAAGACCGAATTACCGACCACCGTGCCGGCGAATCTTGGCACAGCATTAACTTAATTATGGACGGCAATCTTGAACCAATTATTGAAGCTTTAAAAGCAAAAGCTAAAGCAGAGCGTCATCATGGCCTTAAAAACAGTTAAACAATATCTGGATTATTCCTGCCAGCGCTTTAAAAGCGCTGGCTTTTCTGAACCAGAAAAAGAAGCTTTAGCCCTGCTCTCAGCCGTAAAAAAAGAATCGCTAGAGAAAATCTTAACTCACCCCGAAGCAAAAATATCAAAGTTAGTTTTTTGGAAATCTAATTATTTTTTAAAAAAACGCCTAAAAGGTTGGTCGCTCGCTGCTTTAACTCATAAAAAAGAATTTTACGGCCGCCAATTCGCGGTTAACTCTAAAGTCTTAATTCCCCGCCCAGAAACAGAGTTATTAGTTGACCTCGCTCTAAAAACTGCCCGAAAATTAAACTCAAAAACAGAAATAATTGATCTTGGGACTGGAAGCGGTGCAATTATTATCAGTCTCGCCTTGGAACTAAAATCAGCCGCTAATTACTATGCTTCTGACATTTCTCGCGCCGCCTTAACAGTTGCTAAAAACAATGGTCGACGCTTTGGTCTGAAAATTAATTGGAAAAAAGGCAAACTCCTGACTCCGCATCAAGAAATTTTAAAAAGCGCTAAACACTTAATTATTGTCGCCAACCTCCCTTATCTTAAACCAGAACAACTAGCCGAGCCCTCAATTAAACGCGAGCCACTTCTAGCTCTAGTCTCAGGAAAAGATGGGCTAAATCATTACCGCCAACTATTCCTGCAAATAGCAAGCAGCAATCAACTTCCACAGAGCTTTACCCTTCTAGCAGAAATAGACCCTAATCAAACTGAGCTTATCAAAAAACTGGCTCACGCCAGTTTAGAAAGATTATCTTTAACTTTTTTTAAGGATTACTCCGGTAAAAACCGCTTCTTTAAACTAACTAATACTGCACATCTTCAAGACGACTAATAATTGAAATCCAAGTTTTTCCTGGCTTAAAGACGAATTCACTTTCGTCTTTTTTATAGAAACGCCAACGCTCAGAACTATTATTTTGCTTCCAGTTGCCCCAATTACAAACACCATTTTGACAAAGTAAGGCAGTGCCGCTATTTTGAGGTATCAACGCTAAACGCAAATCGTCATCAATCACTTTAAAAGCACGCACTGGAAAAACCAAATTATCAACAACAATTAAACTTCCATCAGCTTCTTGATGGGGGGAATTTTCTAAATAACGCTGATAAGTATTAGTTTCTGGTGAATAATGCCAAGAAACATTATACCCCTCACTATACTTAACCTTAACCAAAGAAGACGAGCTAATTTCAGTTGCAGGCAGATCTTCAAATTGATAAGGAGTAAAATAATTTTGCTTTAAAAGAGAAAAATCCTCTTCATCAAGCTTTAAATCTTGACGATAAGAATCTAACTTTTCTTTAGAAGTTAAAATGTTGTGTGGCGCCGGACGATTTTTAGAGCGCCAAAAATAAGCGCCTTGATAAAATTCATTAACATCATTGAGCCCTAAATTTTTTGCCAAAACTAAAGCCTCTTCACTGCCACCAACATGAACATAAGTTGCTCCCAATTCCTGAGCCCACTTTAAAAAATAGGGACGCGCCGAACGTATCGGACCAATCTCAGCAGGCAAATCTTGAGCCTTGAAAATTGCCATTAGTCTAGTCACGCCACCTTCAACCGGCGCCTCATAAACTAAAGTCGCCGCACTTAACCCCACCGATGGTCTAGCACCAACATAATTATCAATCATCAGCGCCCAAGGGCGACCATGAGTCTCGGATTCTTCCATCAACTGACCGCTAAGAGGGTGAACTTTACAATCGAGGCAGATTTCTTCTACTAGCGGCGGCGTGATAATTGCTAGTGGCTCAGGCGTTGTTAATTCTTCAATTGGAAACAGCCAAACCGGTTGCCACAAATACAAACTTAAAGCAGTTAAAGAAGTAAGCAAAAACAGAGCGGCAATAATTATCGCTCGATTTAAGTTAACGGTCGCCGAAGAGGCGACCGTTTCCTTTTTTTCTATTTTATTAAGCCTCTTTTTTTTCATCTTTATCTTCTTTTTTAGCTTCAGCAGTCTCAGGCTCAGCTTCGGGTTCTTGAGCAACAACTTCTTCTACGCGAGGAGGGATAACAGAGGCAACAATTACATCCGGGTCACTTAAAAGTTCCCAGGCAGCTGGAATTTTGATATCAGAAATTTTAATTTCGTCTTCAAAGGTATCTAAAACAGAAATATCAACATCTATATGATCAGTTAAGTCTTGAGGCAAGCATTCAATCTCTAAAGCGTTCACATTTCTAATTAAAGAACCAGAGAACTCTCGAACGGCCTTAGATTCACCAACAAACTCCAAAGGAATTTCAGTGTTAATTTTTTCTTTCATGTTAACTTGGAAAAAATCAACATGTTGCAAAAGAGCACTCACCGGATGGCGCTGAACCTCCTTAATTAAAACTTTAACCTTCTCGTTGCCGTAGCTCAAGTCAATTAAATTGGATTCACCCGCCTCTTTTGTCAAGCGCTCTAAATCTGCTCTTTTAATCTTCAGGCTGACATTGTCCACATTTCTACCATATAAAATGGCCGGAACAAAGTCGCCCTCTAGCCTTTCTTTGGGGGCACGAACATCCCCACTCAATTTCATTTCCATAGTTTTTATCTATTATTTAATAATTTATCTTAGATTTGATAATAATATTTTGCATAATTCCGAGCCCAATAAACATCGCAATCATCGCACTGCCTCCATAACTAACAAAAGGTAGCGGGATGCCAACAATTGGAAGAATGCCAAGGTTCATACCGATATTAACAAACATGTGAGTAAAAACAAGCCCCACGAAGCCAAGAATGAAATAAATGCCAAAATCATCCTTTACGCGCCGAACCGCCGCCAAACTGCGATAGAAAAAAACACTAAAGAGGCTAATAACAATTAGAATTCCCAAAAAGCCTAACTCTTCGGCAATAACTGAAAAAATAAAGTCTGTTTGAGCGGCCGGCAAAAATTTTAATTGTGACTGCGAGCCAAAACCTAAGCCCCGACCAGCTAAACCGCCAGCTCCAATAGCAATTAAAGCTTGCTGCTTATTATAACACTCTTCTTCACGACAAACCTCTTGAGCACTACTAAAAACCGTTGTGATTCTCTGTTGTTGATAAGGACTTAGATTAAACCAAAGAGGAATTAAAGCAACTAGAGCAAGGATTAAAGTGGTCAGCCAATATTTTTTATGAAAACCGGCCACTAGAGAAATAAGCAGCCAAACTGCCAGTAAAACCAAGGAAGAACCAAAATCAGGCTGTAACCAGACGAGAAAAAAAAGAATGCCGGCCGCAATTAAAGAACCAATAAAATGGCGAGAATTTTTAACACGAGTGGCTAAGCTGGAAAAATAGCCAGCCAAATAAATAATCAAGATAATTTTAACAAATTCTACCGGCTGAATTCTAAAGCTAAAAACTTCAAACCAACCAGTCGTATTATTTACCGTTTTTCCAAAAATTAATACTAAGATCAAAAGAACAACGGCTAAAAAATAAAGATAAGTTTTCAAACTTTTTAAAAAACGATGATCAAAAAAAGTAAGCACAAACATCCCAATCAAACCTAAGCCGATAAAAAGAAATTGCTTATAGAAATTATTAAGTGCATCACCACCAACACCCAGAGCCACACTGTAAACTTCAAGAACGCCAAAAATTGCCAATAACAAAACGGAAAAAAATAAAATCCAATCAAAATTTTTAAAATAAGTTCGAAAACTATTTTTCATATCAATTTTCAGGGGCCGAATACGGTCTATAGATGCTATCGTCGAGAATATTTAAATTTGGAATAATTTCAATATTGCCACCACGCGCTTCCCCTTCCGGCCAAAGAAGTCGAACTGAACGCGTACTTCGACTTAAAAAATCATAAACCACATAACGATTAATTGCCATTACTTTATCACCTTGGCGAATAAAGATATCAAAAGGAACTGAAAAATAGGAAAAAGACGTATTATTACTAACAGAAAATTCTAAATAAGCAACTTCGTTGGTATAAGTAGAAAATTGCGCGTCATCAACCTCAAAATTAAGACGCTGTTCTTTAAAAACAGTCCAATCAGGGACTTCATAAGCCTTTAATTTCTGCCACAAAATTCTTTTGATTACAAAGCGAATTTCACCTCCGGTTCCTAAAGTTGAGTTTAATAAAGCTAAATCTTTCTGATCTTGCGGCAAAATAAAATCACTCCCACAAGCTTCATTTTCAGAATTTATAAAACAAAAATCAAAATAAGCATATTGCTTCTCATTAGGATTACTAATTCTAACAGTTAAATCAGTCTCACTGCCACCAGCCAATGATCGCGGAGTGCTAATCCTTAAATCCTCCGGACGATTTTGCTCCCGATAATCAGAGATATCAACCCCGCCACTAGAATAAAGGGTAATCTTTTCCCTTTCTCTACCAATCGTATTGTATTCAATTACACCATAAACTGCATAAGCCACAGTCCCAAAAGCAATTAACCCCAAAAAAATAACCAAAGCACGATAGAGTCGGCGCTTATTGCGGGCAACCCAAAAACCTAATTTTAAATTTTTGGGGGTCATATTAATTGGATCATCATAATCGTGAATCTGATCATCAGAAATTTTTCTTTTCCCTTTACTCATAAAATGATATAATTAGAGCGCTTAATTAGTTTAATAATACCACATTAAGTTAATATTATAAACTATTTTTTAAATTATCAATATTTTATTTTTTATGAATCAATTAACCGTTCCTTTATCAGTTCCCCTAAAAAAACGAGCTGAATACCAAAAAAACTTACGCCAGGCGACTGCTAATAGCGGACGCTTATTACTTTTTGCCGGAGACCAAAAAGTGGAACACTTAAATGCTGATTTTGTTGGTCCAAATGTTAGCCCCGCTGACGCTTCGCCAGAACATTTATTTCAAATTGCCGCCGCGGCTCCAGTTGGTGTTTTTGCTACTCAATTAGGCTTAATTAGTCGTTATGGAACTAAGTATCAAAAAGTTCCTTACTTGGTAAAGATTAATGGTCGCTCCAATCTGTATAAGGATTATTCTGAGGTTAAAAACGAAGCCTGGTGGTCAGTGGCTGATGTTCTGAGTTTTAAAGAAAAAAGTGGCTTAAATATTTTAGGAATTGGCTACACTGTTTATTTGGGTGGTAAAAATGAAACACAAATGTTAAAAGAAGCGGCTCAAGTAATTAAAGAGGCTCACAACGAAGGTTTATTGGCAGTAATTTGGATGTATCCGCGCGGGGAAAAAATAAATGAAGCTGCAATTAAAACAATTGCCGGCGGAGCGGGGATTGCGGCTGCACTTGGAGCCGATTTTGTCAAAACAAAATATCCTTATACTAAAACTCCAACAACCAGTGCAAAAAAATTTCAAGAAGCAATTTTGGCAGCCGGCCAAACTAAAGTAATTTGCGTTGGCGGCGGACAACAAAAAGCCGAAGACCTGTTAAAGCACGCCTGGGAGCAAATTAATACCGCCAAGGCAAATGGGATGGCGATTGGTCGAAATTTACACCAACGCCCCCTAGAAGAAGCAATTAGATTAGCAACCGCTTTATCTTTAATTATTAACCACGACGCCAGCCTAGCTGAAGCTTTAGCGGTTTATCATGGTCGAAAAAAAATCAGCCCCCTAAGAAAGACTAAAAGTAAATTCCTTGGCCTCTTTTAACTTAAAGGACTCAAAAGAAAAGCGCCTCTTAAAAGAGGCGCTTTTTTTATAATTAATCAGCAGTTTTTATTTTAATTCGATCTGGCAAGTGTGGCGCTCCTTTAATAAAAGAGGGCCAAAAATCAAGCTCATAACTATCAATTTCAGGAAGCTGACTAAGGTGATCTCTTATTTGCGCTTCTTTCAAGCTGACCAATTTATTAGAATCCAGAAAAAGACTGTCACCGTTTGCAAGCATCTGACCACTAAAATTAGCTGTAACTGTCGCTTGAGCTGGATTACTTTGATATTTTTCTAAAGTAAAAACAATTGAATCTGGGTTAAACCCGGTTAAACGCTTGTCATCAGGAATCACCATCGCTAAACGATTTTTAGCAAGATTAATCGCATCCTCCTTAGAAAAACGGGCTAAAACATAACCTTTTTTAGCAGTGGCAGTAAATTCTGAAGCATTATCACCCGCCTTAACACTAAATTCAACCACAAAAGACTCAGGAACTTCTTTATAAGTCGTTGCTTGACCGGCGGCTGGACGAAAATCATTTTTAGCTTTAGCATCTAAAACTGCCTGAATATCTGCCTCAGCTTTCTCTAAATCTTCTTCGGTAACAATAGTCTTGATGTCGGCCTGATAAGAAAAAGGTCCACTGCTTTCTGCGTAAACACTATTTTGCAAACCCTCCCACAAGCCAGGAATAGTTAATTTTTCCGAACTAGTTAATAGTTTATCCCTCCCTAATTCATCAGCATAAACACTTGTCTCAATCTGACCGCCGGCGGGGATATTAACCGCCTCATCAAGGCGATAAAGACGCCCATCCGCTGTTAGTAATCGGGTAGTTGCCACGAGACGTTGATTACGGGCTAACTTATTAATTAAAGTAACACTGCCGCGGACTCGGCCACTTAAATCATCAACCTCATTTCCCTTTTCAACTTGATAAACTTTCTCAGCTTCTTCCTCGACTATTTTTGCTTCACCACGGACCAAGGGATAATCGGAATCCACTTCGGTTGCAGAAGTAACGGTAAAATTCACCTCATCATTAATTAACTCTTCTCCCCGAGGATGAATGGTAACTGTTAGCTTAACTGCAAAAAAATAAAAAACAGTTAGCATTAGAATTAGTGTTGCCGCCAAATAAACCCAAGCTTGCCGACGATAAAGTTTTAAAGGTTTCTTTCTTAAAATTGGTTGCTCGGCCATCTCTTCATTTGAAGAAAAATCATCACTTTCCTCAATAAGCTCGGAAAAAAAGTTTTTCTGCTTATCAAAAACTTCATTATCGGTTAGCTCAAAATCCGGAATATCCGCTTGCTTATTATAAATATTTTCAACACCTTCTTCTTCCTCATTCTCCTCCTGATAGTCAGGTTGATAAACTGGTCGTCTAAATGTTGCTTCTGTCTCTTGGTCAGAAATAACATCAACAAAAACTGGCTTCACCTTAGAAACTTTTTTTTCAAGCGATTTTTTAACGCTTGTTTTTTTAGTCGGACTCTTCTTCGTCAAATTCGTTCTTTTAGTAGCCGTTTTTTTAGAAGTAGTCGTTTTCTTTGGCGCCTTTTTTTTAGGAGCAGCAGTCTTTTTAGTAAGCGTCTTTTTAGAAGTAGGAGCTTTTTTTGCAGTTGCTTTTGAAGTCTTGGCGTTAACCTTTTTTTTAGCACTTAAACTTTCTTTAGGCATAAAATTAACTCTTACTCAAGAAAAAAAATCTTGAATTATTGTCTGAAAAAATAAATTTAAAAAATATTACTGTTCCTAGATTATAACAAAAAGCTAAAGCTTAAACAATTCTTAAACTACCATTAAATTTTTCCTTAATTGCTTTCTCAAGAGAAGAAGAAATTTTAACCCTCAACCCGGCTTTGAAAACTGTGTCTTTTTCCGGCCTCTTAATTTTAAATAAAGTTTCGCAAGAACCAGGATGCTCAGCTAATAAATTTCTCAAAGCCTCCAAATCGGCGGCGGCTGGCATTTTCTCAAAAAATATTTTTAATACTTCTGTGGCCGCTGCTGCACTGGCGGTTGAAGTTGGGGCTGGAGAAACGGGGACAGCTTCATCCGTGGTTGCAGTTTTATCTTGAATTTTATTATAATTCCGCCGCCGCCAAGCCCCATTACCATTGTTTTCCCGACGCTGTAAAACACTGCGCTTAAAATTATCAATCCCTGCATCTAAATTATCAGCTTCTAAAATAGCCACCGCGTTAACTAATAATTTTATATCTTGGTCTTTTTCAGAAACTGTCGCCTCGCAAATAAGTGGTCGACCAGAAACCCAAATCGTTTCTGTTTCTTTTAGAAGACGAGGAAAAATTAAAAGTTCAACCGAAGCGACCGCGTCTTCAATTTTAACAAAAAGCATGGACTCATTATTCTTGGTGATGATTTTTTTTATTGTACTAATAACTCCCGCTGTAACAACCGAAGGATCACCACGATGACTCTTTAAATTTGCTAAAGGCACAGCATAACCTAATAAACGATTTTTATATAAATTAAAGGGATGTTCGCTTACATACAAGCCCAATAATTCTTTTTCCCAGGCTAATTTTTCTTCTTGACCAGCTGGAGGATAATTATCTAAAGTAATTCGAGAATTAAAATTTTCCGCCCCCAAAGAAGCAAAAAGACTATCTTGCTTGCTCGCTTTTTCTTTAACAATTTCTTTATTAAAACTTAAGAGTTTATCGATGTTAGACAAAAGAAAACCACGTTCACCCCAACTCTCCAGGGCCCCACATTTAATTAGACTTTCTAAAGATTTTTTATTTAAGTCTTTGTCGGTAATCCGTTCTAAAAAATCAAAAAGATCTCGATAAGGGCCCTTATTTTTCCGTTCAGAGATAATAACCTCGACAATATGCTCACCCACGTTTTTAATGGCATTTAAACCAAAGCGAATTGTATCAAGAGGCACCGATTCTCCAATTATAGCATTCGCGGCTGTATTTGGAGTAACAACCGTAAAAGAGGCAAAAGACTGATTAACATCAGGCGGCATGATTTTAATATCCATATTACGACATTCTTCAATTTCAATTGCAATTCGATCAGTATCATGCTGGTCAGAAGTTAACAGAGCAGCCATAAACTCCACCGGCCAATGAGCCTTAAGGTAAGCGGTTTGATAGCCGATTAAAGCATAACAAGCTGCATGGGAACGATTAAAACCATAACCAGCAAAAGGCTCAATAAAAGAAAAGACAGTTTCAGCTAACTCCTGATAAACACCATTTTTAATACAACCATCAATGAATTTCTCTTTTTGTTCAGCTAACAAGGCCGGAATTTTCTTACCCATGGCCTTTCTAAGAACATCGGCCTGCCCCATCGAAAAGCCGGCTAAATCTCTGGCGATTTGCATCACTTGCTCCTGATAAATCGCTACTCCGTAAGTATTCTTTAAAATTGGTTCTAACCTGGGATGAAGGTAACTTACTTTCTTTTCTCCGTGTTTACTCTTAATAAAATCAGGAATCCACTCCATTGGCCCTGGACGATAAAGAGCAACCATCGCAATAATATCCTCAAATTCTGTTGGCTTCAAATCTTTTAAATAACGCTTCATCCCCGAAGATTCAAATTGAAAAACACCAGTCGTTTCCCCTCTTTGAAAAAGCTTATAAGTAGCCTCATCGTCTAAAGGAATAGTTTCGATATCAATCTTTAAGCCACGGGTATTTTTAATAATCTTTAAAGCAGCTTCAATAATCGTTAAATTTTTTAAACCCAAGAAATCCATCTTTAGCAAACCCAAATCCTCTAAGGGGTTAGCTGAATATTGAGAAACTATCGTCTTATCACTAGCAGAAACATACTGAATCGGAGTGTAATTTGTTAGTTCATTGCGGGTAATAACCACGCCGCAAGCGTGAGTTGAAGAATGACGAGAAACACCTTCAAGACGTAAAGCATAATCTAAAACTTTACGCACATCAGGTTCAGTGTTATAACGTTCTCTTAATTCGGGCACATTCTTAATAGCGGCCGGTAATTTAGTAAACATGGGGATTGCCTTAGAGAGACCATCGCAAAAATCGTAAGGATAATCTAAAACTCGACCCACGTCGCGCACCGCCGCTCGGGCAGCCATGGTTCCAAAAGTAATAATTTGAGCAACATGATCGGCTCCATATTTTTCTGAAACATAAGACAAAACATCATTACGGCGAATATCAGAAAAATCCATATCAATATCCGGCATTGAAATTCGATCAGGATTTAAAAAGCGTTCAAAAAGCAAATCATACTTAAGCGGATCTAAGTTAGTAATGCCAGTTAAAAAACAAACCAAAGAGCCAGCGGCGCTGCCGCGCCCAGGGCCAACAACGATGCCGTTATCTTTGGCCCAATTAACAAAATCAGCCACAATCAAAAAATAATCAGGCCAACCCATTTTTTCTATAACCGACAACTCATAATTCATTCGCTCTAAAATAGGCTGCGCCTCGGGAGCAGTCAAGCTCACCCCCGGATAACGCTCGCTAATCCCTGCCTCAGCCAAGCGGCGCAAGTAAGAGTTACCGTCAAAACCCTCCGGCACTTCAAAATGCGGCAATTGAGTATGACCGAGCTCGATCTCGACATTACAGCGTTCAGCAATCTTTAGCGTGTTTGAAAGAGCCTCAGGAGTATCCTTAAAAGCTTCCTTCATTGAAGCAATTGAACGAAAAGAATAATCACCCATTCCCAACATTGACATTCTATCCTTATCCGTTAGCTTTTTTTTGTTTTGCAAGCACAATAAGATATCCTGAGCTTCGGCATCCTCTTTTTTTAGATAATGAACATCATTTGTTGCTACCAAAGGGATGTTTAACTCTTGAGAAAAACGAATTAGGGCTTCATTGACCTTTTCTTGGCCATCAAGCTCGGGATGGTCCATAATTTCTAGGTAATAATTCCCCTGACCAAAAAGATTGTTGTATTCTAAAGCTCTTTTTTTAGCCCCAATCTCATCCCCGGCCAAAATCATTTGCGCCAATTCTCCGCCCAAGCAAGCAGAAGAAGCGATTATCCCCTCATGATACTGAACTAATAAATCCCAATCAATCCGCGGCTTATAATAATAACCTTCCAGGTGAGCAGCGGAGATTAATTTAATAAGGTTCTGATAACCGACATTATTCTCAGCCCATAAAAGCAAATGGTAATTCTTAGCATCAGCTCTTCCTAACTTATCAAAACGACTCTGGGGGGCTAAATAAGTTTCCACACCAATAATCGGTTTGATTCCAGCCTTTTTACATTTTTGATAAAACTCAATTACGCCATAAAGAACCCCGTGGTCAGTAATTGCGACTGCGGGGGCGCCATCATTTTTTGCACGCTCAATTAATTCATCAATCTTAGTTAATCCATCTAACAAGGAATAGTGAGTATGATTGTGAAGGTGAACAAAAGACATGATTTTAAAATAAAAAATAAAAAACAACCCCTCTTAATATACCAAGTTAAGAGTTGCTTTTCAAATCTTTATCAATTTTTAAAAAAACCCGCTTCGAGCAGGCTTTTTAGAGAAAAAAAATTATTCTTTGATTAAGCGTTTAGTCAGCTCGCCCAACTCTTCGTCGCTATAAAAATCAATAATTATCCGACCGCCACTCAATTTTCGCTCAATCGTAACCCTAGTCCCTAAAGCTTTAGCTAGGCGATGCTCTTTATCTAAAAGCGTATTATCTTTGACACGGGCTTCTTTTGTTCCACCGAGGCGACGAATTAGACGATTAGTATCAGCGACTGTTAAGTTTTGACGTAAAATTTTACGAAAGACATTCAGCTGCTGAGCCTCGCTATTTAAGCCTAGTAAATATTTAGCGTGAGCCTCACTTAAAAGACGCTTGGCTAAAGCTGTCTTGATTTCTTCTGGCAAACTTAGAAGACGTAAAGAATTAGCCACGGTTGAACGAGCCTTACCCACCCTTTTAGCGACCGCTTCTTGAGATAGATTAAATTCAGTCATTAACTTATCGTAGGCCCAAGAAGTTTCTACAGGATTAAGATTTTCTCGTTGTAAATTTTCAATCAAAGCTATTTCTAATTTCTTTTGGGCATCAGCCTCCCGAATCAATGCCGGTACAGTTTTTAAGCCAAGATTTTTCGCACTCCGCAAACGCCGTTCACCAGCAATCAACTCATAAGCCCGACCCTTTTTAGTAACAATTAAAGGCTGAATAATACCATGCGCCTTAATAGAATCCATTAAATCATTTAAAGCCCCTGGGGCAAATTCTTGACGGGGCTGCCAAGGATTAATAGAAATTAACTTCGGGTCTAACTCTAAAACACGCTCACCGTCAGCCGCCAAAAGAGGCGCACCTGCTTCACTTAAAGCACTAGCTGGTAAATGTTGCGTTGTTTTTTTGGGGATTAAAGATTCTAAACCCCGTCCTAAATTACTTGGCATATACTGTCTAAATTATTTAGTCTCTAAAGAAATAACTTCTGCCGCCAAATCTTGATAAGCCTGCCCTCCGCGACCACGAGGTTCATACTGCAAGATACTACGCCCAAAACTAGGAGCTTCCGCTAAACGAACACTGCGAGGAATAATTGTTTCAAAAATTCGACCCGGGAAATTTTTCTTTAAATCTTCTAAAACTAAAGCTGATAATTTATTGCGACGATCAAACATTGTCACAACCGCGCCCATAATTTTTAACTCCGGCTTAAGATTTTCTTGTATTAAATTAATCGTCTGGAGTAATTGACCTAAGCCTTCTAAAGCATAATACTCGCTTTGAATTGGAATTAAGATCTCATCAGCGGCCACCAAACTATTAATTGTTAGCAAACCTAAAGAGGGTGGGCCATCAATAATAATATAATCATATTCTAAGCGAACTGAATTAAGAATCTCCTGCAAACGAAATTCACGATTGTCCAAAGACACTAACTCTATCCCCGCTCCAGCCAAAGAGACTGTTGCCGGAGCCACTAAAAAATTATCTTGCTTGCTTCTTTTAATTACTTGAAAAATTGGCTGCTCGCCAATTAAGGCTTCATAAATTCCGGCTTCTAATTTACTAATATCTAAGCCTAAACCGGAGCTAGCATTAGCCTGAGGATCTAAATCCACCAGCAGAACCCGCTTACCGGCCGCCGCCAAATAGGCCCCCAAGTTAACAGCGGTAGTAGTTTTACCCACTCCTCCTTTTTGGTTGACAACAGCAAGAACTTTTCCCATAAATAGTTTTTTATAATTTAATTATAGCGAAAATAACTCTCTTAAACAAGTTGCCTTTAGTTTGACAATTAGACATTTTATACTATAATTTAAAAGTTAAGCCGTGATGGCGGAACTGGTAGACGCGCACGACTCAAACTCGTGTGGGAGCAATCCCGTGAGGGTTCGACCCCCTCTCGCGGCACTTAAAAAAAAGAAGCTTTTTTAGCTTCTTTTTTGTTTTATTTGTTAAACAATAATTCCACCACCCAAGAGACGGCGCCCACGATAAAAAACAACACTTTGCCCTGGCGTAATTGCTCGTTGCGCTTTTTTAAAAACAACTTTTATATCACCGTCTGGGTTGAGAGTTAAAAAACAGGGTTGAGCTGGATGACCATAGCGAATTACCGCCTGACAACTAAATTTTTTATGAGGCAAACGAGGATAATTCCAATTAACCTCTCTGGCTAATAACTCTTGGCGATAAAGCCGCTGGTCGTTCCAAGTTGAAGCCACCTTTAAAATATTACTCTTATAATCCAGCCCAACAACATAGTAAGGACCGGTCCCCCCTATTTCTAAACCTCGGCGCTGACCAATGGTGTATAAAGGTAAGCCTTGATGCTCCCCAATCTTCTGACCGCTTTCTTCTAAAATAATCGGCCCTGATTCAAGTTTTAAATGTCGTTTAAGAAAATTATTATGCGGCCCAGATAAAAAACAAATATCTTGACTTTCTGGACTTTCAGCATTGATCAGTCTCTCTCTTTTTGCCTCTCGCCGAGTTTTGGTTTTTTTATACTTTCCTAAAGGAAAAAGAAGCTGATCTAATTCTTCGGGGCTAAGAGAATATAAAAAATAACTCTGATCTTTTAAAATGTCGCGGCCCTTTCGTAAATAACGACGCCCAGGACGACCTTTAATTTCTAAATAATGACCCGTCGCCAAATAATCAAAACCTTGAGCAGCTGCATAATTTAATAATTCACCTAGTTTTACTTGTTTATTGCAACGGACGCAAGGATTAGGGGTCCGCCCAGATTTATATTCGCTCAAAAAATAATCAACCACCTTTTTCTTAAAAGTCTGGCGTAAATCTAAGGAGTGAAAAGGAATACCTAATTGATCAGCCACCCGAGCGGCTAAAGCTTCACTTAAATCTTCAGCACCTTCTTTCCAAAAAAGACAATAAACGGCACTTACCTGATAACCTTTTTCTAATAAAATTCTAGCCGTCACTGCCGAATCAACCCCTCCTGAGAGCGCAACTAAAACTTTTTTATTTTTATTTTTTCTGCTCACAAAAATTATTCATTATTACTATCAATGATTAAAGTCAAAGGGCCTTCATTTACCAAAGATACTTTCATTAAAGCCCCAAAATGACCAGTCGCCACCTTAAATCCTAATTCCCTTAAAGTGCTAATAAATTTTTCATAAAGCGGAACCGCTTGCGAAGCTGGAGCAGCCTCGGAAAAGTTAGGCCGCTGACCACGATTGGTTTTTCCGTATAAAGTAAATTGTGATATTACTAGAGCCTCACCAGCAACCGCTGCTAAATCGAAATTTATCTTGCCATCTTGATCGGGAAAAATTCTTAACTGACTAATTTTTTTAGCTAGCCAAACAGCCTGAGAACTAGCATCATTTTTACAAATAGCTAAAAAAATTAAAACCCCACGCTTAATCTGGCCGACGACCTGATTCCCGACCTCAACCCGAGCCTGACTAACAACTTGAATCACTGCTCTCATAAATTTTTTTAAATAATGAAAAATAATTTCTAGAAGTTTGAGACCAAGAAAAAAAACTGACACGCGCTTGCCCCCGTTTAGAAAAATAAGCACGCAAAGACTCATCTTCTAATAATATTTCCATCGCCTGAGATAAATCAATAACTGAATAAGGATTAACCGTTAAAGCCGCATCACCAACAACCTCAGGAATTGACGAAGCATCTGAGGTGATTGTCGGTCGGCCCTGCCCCATTGCTTCAAGTGGCGGAAAACCAAAACCTTCATAATATGAAGGGTAAACAAAAATTGTTGCTTGTTGATAAAGCCAATTCCGCTCTGCTCGACTCACATAACCTAAAAATTTTATATCATCCCGATATAGAGAAGTGGCTGCCTGACGATAAATAGACTTATTTTTCCAACCTCTTGCCCCTGCTAAAACCAAATGATAGTTAGCTAAATCTAAACGTTTATCCCGAAGACGCTCGTAAGCCTCAATTAGACCTTGGACATTTTTTCGCGGCTCAATTGCCCCCAAATAAAGAATAAAATGACCACCTAAATCATTTTTAACTCGAAAATCTCGCGCTTCTTCAGAACTGAGAACAAGTGAGTCTTGATTTAACCCAGAATAAATAACTCTTATTTTTTTAGCGGGAACACCTAAAAGATCAATTAAATCTTGTTTGGTGTTTTCAGAAATTGCCACAATCAAATCATACTGAGCAATTAATTTTTTTAATCTTAAAAAACGGTGCCAAAAATTTTTACGACGAGTAAAAAATTCCGGATAACGAAGAAAAGACAAATCATGAACAGTTAAGATTTTACAAGTAGCGCTACTGCCAAAGTTCGAAAAATTAAGATGTGGCGACCAAAAAATATCTACCGGACCAACAATTTTATCAAGCTTCGGTCGTCCAAAAAGAGCTTGAAAAAAATAATTAAAAATTTTATTCGGCCAGAAAGTTTTCTTAAAAACCGCCCGCCCATTCACCCAAGAAAAAATTTCTTGAGGCAGCGGTCGCCAAGAATTATAATAAAAAATATATTCATGCTCGGGATAATTGTCTAACCAAAAACGCAGCAAATAATAAGCATACTCGGAAATTCCGCTATACTGCTTGTCCATTAAAACTCTAATATCAACGGCTATTTTCATGATTTTTGGACATTACAGAATCAACTAGCGCTTTAATTTCTGAAGTAAACCTGGCGACTGAAAAACTCTCAGCGTAGGCGCGAATTTCTTCTGGATTAAAATTTTCTGCTTTAAAAGACTTAAGCACTTCCTTCAAAGAAGCGGGTGTTTGTTCATCAAAAAATAAGCCTGTTTCCCCTTCTTTCACAGTTTCAGTTGCCCCGCCCTTGCGATAAGCAATTACCGGCCGCCCCGAAGACATTGATTCTAAAGGAGTGATACCGAAATCTTCTTCCTGAGGATTGATAAAAGCTTGAGCGCGACTATAGTAAACCGCTTTTTGATCTTCAGTCACCTGTCCTAAAAATTCAATATTTTCTGACCCGGCAGCAATTTTCTGAAGTCGCGCTAAATCAATTCCTGTACCAAAAATTTTAAGACGATATTCTGGGCCTAAATCTTTAAAAGCCTCAACCACTAAATCGATGCGCTTATAGGGAACAAGACGACAACCAGCTAAAAAATAGCGCTCGGAAGGAGCCTGGGCGCTTAAATCACTAATAAAAAAACTATCTACTTCAACTGGCGGATAAATAACTTGTGATTCACGACGATAATATTTACTAATTCTTCGCGCGACTGTTTTAGAATTGGCAATAAAATAATCAACTCGACTGGCTGCCAAAAAATCCCACTGCCTCATTCTTACCAAAATTCGGCCAATGATTTTTTTCAACCATTTATTATACTTAAGCTCATTTAAATAACTATGAGTATCACTCCATAAATACCTGGTTGGAGTATGACAATAACAAATATGCGGAACATCCGGCAAAGTTATAACCCCCTTAGCGAAAGAACTAGTGTCAGAAATTACGAGATCATACTCACTTAAATCAAAAAACTCAACAGCCATTGGCATTAAAGGAAGATACCATTTGTAATGACTTATCCCGCCGGGCAGTTTTTGAATAATTGAAGTGTCTAAACGGCGCCCCTTAAGATAGGTATCCGTTTTAACCTTATCAGCTAACAAGGTGTAGATTGCTGCTTCGGGAAATATATCAGCCAAAACCTTAAGAACCTTCTCGGCTCCACCTGTTTGAGCTAAGTGATCGTGAACTAAAGCGACTTTCATAAATAATTAGTTAGCTTCTCGTTTTTTTAAAACCGCTGCTGGAGTTTTTAATAAAATAGAAAAATCTAATAATAAACTCCAATTTTCAATATAGTAAACATCCAATTTAACTTCTTCCTCAAACAAGAGGTCGCTGCGACCTGAAACCTGAGCTAAACCGGTAATACCAGGCTTGATTGTTAATGTCTTTTTGTGGTGATGCTCATACTTAGCAACCTCTTCTGGCAAGTGTGGTCGCGGACCAACCAAGCTCATTTTACCAGCAAAAACTAGAAATAACTCTGGCAACTCATCAATTGAAAAACGACGAATAAATTTACCAACCCGAGTAACACGCGGGTCATCTTTAATTTTAACCATTGGCCCATCCCCTCTAATATTACGATCAGCCAGTTCATTGTAACGCATACTGTCAACTTTATCGCGCATTGAACGGAATTTAAAATAACGGAAAGGACGGCCACTCTCCCCAACTCTGGTTACTGGAGTCCCGTCATCGCGACGAGAAAAGAAAACTGGCCCCCGGGAATCTAATTTTATTGCTAAGGCAGTTAATAAAAAAACGGGCGATAAAAGCGCAATTAAAAGCGTAGAGAAAATAAAATCCATGATTCGCTTAGCAACCCTGCCCCACCCCTCTAAAGTTGTTCGCTTTACCTCTACCACAGGAATACCAATAATTTCTTCAACTTCATGACGTAAAACTTTAATCTCTAATAAATCGGCAACGTATTTAAAAGTAAGCTGATTCTCATTAGCAAAATCATAAAGACGCAACGTTTCAGTTTTACTTAAATTAGGATCAGCTTGAATAACCTCATCGACTCGACGCGTTTTGATTAATTCCCTTAACTCTTGAGCCGTCTCTAGAGAAAAATCACGTAAACGACGAACCACTTCATAACCCGAATACTTATTAGTGGAAAATTCAGCAATTAAATTATCAACTGTCTTGCTATTACCAATTAAGACCACCTGACTAAGACCAATGCCTCGAGCATAGACTTTTTTTTGCAACCAATTCACAAAAGGATGACTAATACTTAAATATAAAATCGCGAAAGCCCAGGTTGCCAAAACAATAAACCGAGAATCAAATAAATCTCGCTGTAAGAAGATAATTAAAGTTACTAAGGCCAAACCAACAGAAATACCAGTAATAACCCGCGTTACCTCCTTAGCGGGCTGCTTGTCCCTTTTTGGGCTGTAAGCGCCAGAAAGAAACATAATTGGAATCATTAGAGCGCTAATTAAAAGAAGGCTGGACCAATACTCACTAATTGGCAAATCAAAAATAACTGGCCTTAATTCACGATAGTGCTCAGAAAAACGAAGGTAGTAAGCAGAAATTCCTGCTAAAAAAATCAAAATAAAATCTAGAGGCACTAAAACGGTTGTAAAAAATAGTTCTGCGCGCTTGTGTTTCATAAAAAAAATTTAAAAAATTATCTTTTGGGGGTAAGCGATAAGCCGGATTCTGTCTTTGGATGATTATTTATCTAAGCCGATTTGTTGCCAAACCGATCAAGCGGACTACTTTTCCTCCAACACCCTAAAGTGACGGAGTTTGTCCTTGCTCCAGGCAGGGTTTACCGCGATTTTAGCGTCACCGCTAAGCGAAAAAGGTAGCCTTACGACACCCCTTTTCTTTTCACCTTTCATTTTAGCAAGCTAAAATTAGTATTGTCTCTGTGGCACTTTCCCTAGGGTTACCCCCGGTGGACGTTATCCACTGCCCTTTTTAAGGAGTCCGGACTTTCCTCTCGGCGAACCGAGCAACCACCTACTTACCCCCACTAGATAACACTTACAGATTACAAAAAAATAGCGCAAAAATCAAGCTAAAATAACAACTCCGGCTATTTAAAAATAGCCGGAGTGAGCCACCACCGTCTCTCGACTTGGCGTTAGCTAACATTATTTAGATAAGCGCTTACCAGAAAAAAGCAAAACCATTTTAATCCAAGTACTCACAATAGCTCTCATACTCTGCTAAAACTGCCTCGCTATTTAAAACCCCCTTCCAAATCTTAAGCTCATCAATATCAGAAGACCAATTTTCACTATCAATAATCAAACGATTTAGCACTGTTTCTGGTCTTAATTTCATAAAAGGAACTTCTTTCCATAACTCTCCATCAAAAAACAAGCGCCAACGATAACGATAGGAATCATAAGTTACCGCTAAGTGATGCCAATTGTTATCATGAGGAAAATAATCTTTGCCATATTCGCCCAAAAAACCACCCTCGCCATTAAAAGAATAACTGGGATTATAAATAGTTGGCATTAAGGTTAAAATATCTTTATCGCCGCCTCCTAATTTAAAATTAAAGCGCCCTTCGTCAGGATGAGAAGTATTTCGCCACCAAAAGGCAAACGAGATATCTTTTAAGGGCATTTCTGTTAAATCCCAAGAAAAATCACCTTCCACCTTCAAACTGCTACTAATAAAACCCTCCATATTCCAATCCTGAACCTTAATCGCTAAATCGTCGCCACCAATTTCATCGCGAGCGACTTCCTGGTTATTCTCGTCAAAACGCCAATAATGTTCAAGCTCTGGTGCCAGCTGGGGGCTGGGCCAAGTGTAGGGATTAAAAGGTAAATTATAATCAAAAATTTCCTTAAGTTCGGCTTCCGATAAAGGTCTTAACCACATTGCCAACTCATCAATTAAGACGGCGGGCGTATTTGGTCTTAACTCAATTTCCCAATCAGTAAAATCCGGGATTATCCAAGTATTTTCGTAATAATGCTGCTCCTGACCGTCAAGATACAAAGCCCAATATCCAGCTATCTGGTTAACCACCAGGGCCACTTGGTGCCACTGGTTATCGGCCGGCCAAACAATGTCAAAAAAGACACCATTGGGGCCGGGGAAACCATTTATTTCAGTACGATATTCATTTAAATTAAGGGCAAATTGTTGTGTTTCCGGATTACGATTGTTTAAGCGCCAATCAATAAAAAAGTTACCAGAAACATCATTTTTGTAATAGAAAGCGATAGTAAAATTATTGCTGTCAAAATCTGAGGGTAAATCACTTTTTAAGCTACGATTATCTGCATTTAACTTTAAGGCACAACCCCATTTACCTATCCCCCATAAATCAGCTGCCGTCAAAGTTTCTGGGTGGGCACTCAGGGTTGCTAAAGCATTGCTCTGCTTAGCACCAAAACATTCATCAAAATGCCATAATTGTGTTAAATTATCAGAATCTAGACCGGCCAGATTAACAAATAAACCCTCACCATCATCAACTAATTCCTCGGGACTTGAGCCAGCTTCTTCTTCCTCATCATTATTTTCTTCTTCAGGAGCAGGCGGGTCATTCTCTTCTTCGGCGGCTTTTATTAATTCGTAGTCATAAGGAATTAACAAAAAATCATAACTATTATCCCCACTGTCATATAAACGCGGCCACAATTCCTCTAAACCACCGCTTGATAAAGATTCAATTGTCGATTGGGCATTCGCTCTGCGCTCTAAGGCATAACCAGGAATTAGGGCTGGCGCTGGAGCACTTGAATAATATAGGGCTGAGCCATAACCTAAGCGATCAACTATATCATTATCATCGTCGCTAGAAATAGCCCCTGTTCCTAAATAAAGAGTATAACCCTCTTCAGTCCAGGAAAAGTTATCTCGCGTTGAAATAGCATCGGCTAAAGCCTTAACTTTTTCTGAGGCCGAAGAACGAACCACTAAATAACTGCCACCAGGAGCAATAACTGTTCCGCCCGGATAAAAGCCGTGATTTTCATTACCAAAATTCATAATTAAAATCGGGCTCGAACCCTTAGCTTTTACTAGACGATAATCATGCATCGCCAAATCTAAATCTTCATTAGAAGCGTTAACAATTTCTAGCCAATCATCCGTCCCATTACTATAAACCTTAGAAATTAAAGCTTTCGGGATTGGCAAATCAGTTTCCGGTTGAGAACTTTCACTTACTGAAGTGTTCTTAGGCTCTTCTTTTTCCGGCACCAATTTTTTTAATTGATTGGTAACCGACTCCTTAGGACTAGCAACTTTAAGTGGAACATAATTATTCTTTGGCGCTGTTTTAACAGGACTTTGTGAAACTTTTGTTTGCGGCTCTGGATTAAAAGAAAGAGCTAGCGACTTTGGCTTGTTTTGAGGTTGGGCCACTATTGGCGTCGTTGTGGTAGTCGGGCTTGGATCAGAAATAGAGATAGAACTTGAAACAACTTTTGTACCTAAGATTTCTTTTTTATCCAGGACTGCAGAGCTTGAACTAGTTTTAGGTGCTATCAAAACAGGTTCTTGATAAGAAGTGACCTCTTCGTCCGAATTTGAAACTGGCGGCTCTTCCTCTAAATAAACCAAACCGTCATCATCGGGAAAGATAAGATTTTTGACAAAATTAAAAGCGGTTGTGGCTTTATGAGCAATTTGTTTAACAGTAGAGATTGGATTATTAACTAAGCTCCATTTTAAAGCGACCTTAAGCACCGGGATGCGCCCGCGAACAGGGTCAGCCTTAAAAGCCGATTCTAAATCAATATCCACCGGCACTTCTAAAAGAGAGATCTGAGCCTCTTGAGTTTGGGGAAAAAAAATGAAACGATCGCCACCCTTTTCAATCCCAAAATCATAACCAATTTTCTCTGGTAGGGGTAAGATTAATTCAGATTTTTTAGCAATTTTAGAAAACTCTTTGGTTTTTGAAAAACAATCACCATCCTGGTTATAAAGACTGTGATTATCAAACCCATCGGGAGTAATATCAACCGCATAATCACCAATCTCATAGACAAGGGTTTCTAAATCAGCGGGATTACTGCTATTGGCACTTTCATAAATTTTTTCTGCCAAACCCACACAAGTCCATTCTGAAGGGCCGGGCCCTTTCTGATTTTTAAAATCAAAATCATAAGCCATTTCAGCACGAGCAATATTTTTTGCCAAAAGAGCCGCCCGCGCCCTTTGGGCCGGAGTAGAGTCTTTAGGAATTTTCGCACTAATTAATTTTTCACCTAAAGCGGTATTTACAAATTGATTAGCCGGAATTTTAATCGCTCCTTGAGGTTGCATTTCCACGACATAGTGAACCCCCTCTTCCTGACCAACATAAATTCCAGTATGACCAGAATAAAAATGCTTAGGAAGCCCATCCTCAATAATTACTAAAATATTAGTATTATATCCATAAGCTAAGCCATCAGAAGAAGTTCTAAATAAAAGTGTACCAATCGGAAGCGCCTGGGCTGGTAAGGCAAATAAAATAAACCCAAGACTTAAGAAAAAAATTAAAATTTTATTTTTTAAATAGCTCATATATTTTTAATAAGGTCTGGTTTTAATTTTAGCCAATCAAATAAAATCGTTTCCGTTGCTAAGCGCAAATGAGGATTAAGGTCATCAATCTGTTCTAAAAATGCTTTTAATAATTGTTTCAGCTCCTCTGCCTGATAAATTAAGTGAGTTTTTGGTGCCAAGCCCCAAATAATTGATTCTTTAAGCGAAGACGAACTAGACTCGCTTAATAAAACTTCTTGCCACAAAGATAAGTCTATTAGAGCCTGAGCTCTCTCCTTATTAGGCAAATTAGCCCAAAGCAGATAAGCCTCTTCTTTTATTGAATTTGCGTAATTTTTATTCTGAATAATTTCCTTAATTAGTTCTTCAACTATTGGCTCTTGATTTCCTAATAAATTTCTTAAAATTAAGACTCGCTCACTATCATCTTTACTTTCATAAAAACGATTTATTAACTCTGCCAACCAATCAGCGGGAGCAAGCTCAGGCCAGGCTTGAACCAGGGCAATCTGTTGCTCCAGATATGGAGCGGACGCTAATAGCTCTAAATTAGGAGCGCCCCAATCAGCTTCCTGCCAACTATTAATTAATAATCGCCTAATTTCCGGATTAGTGCTTGAAGCGATTAAAGCTTTTTCCATTTTAAGGCGTAAGTCCTGACCACCTGCAAAAACCAAAGCAGCATATTGCTGACGCTCTTTTTGACAACTTTCTCGACACGAGCCTCCCAAAGCCTGGTCATTTAAAAGATAGCTAAGAGCAATCTGGGCTCGTAAAGAAGCTGGGTAAATAAGCCAATCCTTCTTCATGATTGGAAATAATAATAGAAATACACTTAAAAAGACTAAAGCGCCAATTAAATACCAGCGATAAAGGTGCCAGAACTTAATTATCTTTATTTTTAAAGACAGGGTCCGCCATTTTTTTCTAGACATAAAAAAGCATTTTTAAAATATGCTTTTAGCCTAACAGAGGACGAATCCAGAAAGACTGAATTTTTTATAAATTATTTCCCCCCACTTTTTCAAAAAAACCTAAAAAAAAAGAAAACGGCTGAACCGTTTTCTTTTAAAAATTTTATTTTTCAACAATTTCTTAATCTTTTATTTTAACTAAGTTCTTATAAACCTTATAAGGATAAATTGTGAAAAAAGGTGACAACAAAACCCAAATTAGATTTATCAAAAGATTATAAGACTCAAACAGCCAGCCGCTATCGCCAATCCAGAAAAAAGGAACACTTAGCAAACCATAAACCAAAAAGCCAATCAAAATCAAAAGACAAAAGCGTCCAAAAACTGGCCACCAATAATTAAGTACAAGGTCATAGCTGCGCTCGATTGAACTAAAAGGTCTTTTATCTTCAGCAATCTGAACATACTGAGCAAAGCCATAATAAATTCCGAAGATTAAGGCCGGCAAAAGAAAAAGCATCCCCCAGGCGAAAATTAAAACAGTGAGCAAAGCAGTCACACCAAGGAATGGAACTAAATATTTATTCGCCTTTTTAAAGCTTTCCCGAGGCGAAGGCTGATAATCTTCTTTTAGGAGAATAATACTGCCTATTTGCGCCCGTAAATTCCAGATAATCATTAAGACAAAAGCAGCTACCAAAAAAATGCTTAGAATTCCTAAAACGCCAAAACCAATCAAACCTTCCTCAAACTTAACTAAAGCATTAAAAAAGACAAAAATTAAAATTAAAAACGGCAAAGAACCAATCAAGCCGTAGATTAGTAACTCAATAAACTTAAAAGCGTATTTTTTATATTCTTGCCAAGTACCCTTTAATAATTCAGCACTGGGAATTAATTTTTTTTCTTTTTTAATGAATAAATCTTTTAATTTTTTCATAAGATTAATAATATTATCTTGATGTCCAGCCACCATCAACATAAAGCATTTCTCCGGTGATGTATTTAGCCTCATCGCTGGCTAAAAAAACAGCTGCCTTAGCGATGTCATCGACATCACCAACATGCCCCATTGGCGTACTATCAATAATTATTTTGTTAAATTCTTTATTTTCCAGAATGTTTTCAGTCATTTTGGTAGCGATAAAACCGGGCGCAATAGCATTAACTCTAATTCCTAGAGGAGCTAACTCTAAAGCGGCAGTTCGAGTCAACTGAACAACACCACCTTTAGCACTGCAATAACTAATTGCCCCAAAAAAACCAACCTTACCCAAAACGGAACTCATATTGATAATATTGCCAGCAATTTTTAACTCTTTCATTTTGCGAGCAGCAGCTCGAGCACCATAGAAAACTCCAGTAAGATTAATATCAATAATTTTTCGCCATTCTTCATCAGTCGTCTCTACTAAAGTATGGGAATCGCCAACGCCAGCGTTATTAACCATAACATCTAAGCGGCCAAATTTATCAACTGCCGCCTGAACTAAGTTATCAACCTCAGCGCTTTTAGAAACATCACATTTTACATAAAAAGCATTCGGGTCAGCTAATTCCATTGTTTCTGATAAACTAGAAAAAACTACTTGCGCCCCCTCTTTGAGGAAGTGCTCGGCTATTGCCCGGCCAATGCCTGAAGTCGCCCCGGTAACAATCGCCACTTTTCCTTTCATTCTCATAATTTTTTAATTAAGATATTTTTTTAAATAAGTTGCTAATTCAACTAAACGCTGGGAATAGCCCCACTCATTATCATACCACGCTACTACTTTTAGTAAATCCCCGCCA
>Ga0265294_10001292_pt1 | contig 33833 bp, 27 predicted proteins | sample MunlanPumphouse3_FD_192504 | JGI IMG/M metagenome (GOLD analysis project Ga0265294, IMG submission 192504) | Groundwater microbial communities from a municipal landfill in Southern Ontario, Canada - Pumphouse #3 | ecosystem: Environmental > Aquatic > Deep subsurface > Groundwater | place...
AGGATGGGATTCAGGGGGGCTATGCAGTCCCTTCGGACCACAGCCATGATCTTCGTGGGCATTTTCATCTCATCGCTGGAGATCTCCGAACGGTCTGAAGCGGCTCTGGACAGCCGCAATTACCGCGGGTCCTTTCCGGTCTATCGTATGCCTCGGCAGACCTCGTGGGTCTGGGTTGTCGGCACCGTCATGCTAGTGGCCGTGTTGTATCTAATTGGGGTCGAAACCTCCGGGTGTATTGACATGGCCTCACTTTTGGGGGTGGCCTGACGGCCGCGCTCATGGAAATGCGGGAGGTCGACTACCGTTACCGCGGCGCCGACAGACTGGCGCTGGACAATGCATCCATGACTGTAGACAGCAGTTGCCATACGGCTCTTCTCGGCGTCAACGGCGCCGGCAAGACCACCTCGTTCTATATCTTTGACGGAGTCTACCGGCCGGAGAAGGGTGAGGTCCGTTATCGGGGGGTTCCGCTTGTCTATGACCGCGAACATCTGACCGAATTGCGGTCGAAAGTCGGAGTTGTATTGCAGAATCCCGACGATCAGATGTTCGCCTCCACGGTGGAGGAGGAGACGGCCTTCGGGCCGCTAAACTGCGGTATGCCGCGGGATGAGATCGAGCAGCGGATCGTCGATTCGCTGAATGCCGTCGGTATGCTGGAGTTCAGACGCCGGCCGTTGCATCAGCTGTCATACGGACAGCGCAAGCGGGTGGCGATTGCCGGAGCCCTGGCCATGCATCCCCGGATGCTGATCATGGACGAACCGACTGCCGGTCTGGATCCGCAGATGTCGCTTGAGGTCCTTGAGATGGCCGAAGAACTGCAGGCCTCTGGCACCACGGTTGTCATATCTACACACGATGCCGATCTGGCCTACCGCTGGGCGGACAGGATCGAAGTACTGCAGCGGGGCCGGAGCGTATACAGCGGTTCGCCCGACGGGTTCTATGAAGACGAGAGTGCGGTTCGGCATGCCGGTCTGGCCCGTCCGTCGGTCTTCGAGATTGACCATGAGATCTGCCGGATCAGAGGGGATGACCCGCGGCCCTATCCCCGCAGCAGTGCCCAGCTCATCAGCCGTCTGGGACAGACAGATGTTGTGCCGGGGAGACTGCTCTGTCTGTCTGCAGGACTGGACGGTGCCCCGCTGTCTGAACGGGTCTGTCAGGCGCTTCGCGAACAGCCTGGTGCAAAGGTCGGGGTCTATGGGATGGGGGCCCGCGAACTTGCCGCTTCCTGCAGTCTGGCCATAGACTTCTACTATGATGCCGTCGATGCCTGTCTAATCGAAAACGTGGCCGGCCGCGATGCCGTACTGATCTGCGACCGGGAGGCACTCCCGATTGTACGGCGGGAAGCAGCGGCCCTGGCGCAGTTCGGTACGTCTGTAGATCTGGAGGTTAGCTGATGACGAACAGCGGTCAGTATGTGATTGAACTCCGGCATGTGAGCTGCCGCTACGGCCGCGGCCGTCCTTTGGCCGTCAACGACCTTTCCATCGGTCTACGGGCCGGGGTCAAGACCGCCGTTATCGGAGCTAACGGGGCCGGCAAATCCACTCTGTTCAGGCTTATGACCGGGCTGATGAAACCGGAAAAAGGTAAAGTGTATTTCGAAGGGCGTGAACTGGCGTACCGCGGAAAAGCCATGCATACCCGGCAGGCGGCCGTGGCCATGCTGCCGCAGAATCCCGACGATCAACTGCTGTGTTCGTACGTTGAGGACGATGTGGCCTTCGGACCGAAGAACATGGGCCTGTCCGATAAAGAGGTCGACGAGCGGGTGGACGATGCACTGTTCCGTACCGGTCTGACGGAACTGCGGAAATCCGCCACCATGAGACTTTCCTATGGGCAGCGTAAACGGGTGGCCTTCGCGGGTGTTATAGCCATGAGGCCCCGGGTGCTGATACTCGATGAGCCTACCGCGGGTCTTGATCCGCAGATGGCCAGCGAGGTGATGGAGATTGCCGAGCAATTGTACCGCGGCGGCACTACGGTCATAATATCATCACACGATACCGCACTTACATACGCATGGGCCGATGAAGCGGCGGTGCTCCGTCGTGGCAGATGTGTCTATACAGGCCCGCAGGAGAACTTCTACGCCGATCCCGATCAGGTCTACCTGGCGGGGCTGGTCCGGCCGCCGGTGTTCAGCATCAATGCCGGACTGGCCGATCTCCGTGGCGGCAATGCGGACCCGTATCCTCATACCGGGGCGCAGCTGGTCGGGAAACTGGTAGGCCGGACCGGTCGGACAGTTCCCGTCCGGGTCCTGCCGGTTCAGGCGGACTGTACGGCCGAACAGATCAAGGCGGCGGTAGCCGCCTCAGCCGTGCCTGATGCGGTCCTCGGCATCTACGGCATGTCGGTGCGGAAGGTCCCGGAAATAGTTTCGGTCGGGATCGAATACTGGACTGACGGGCCAGAGCACTGTATGCTGGAAAGCCTCAACGGACGCCCCTCCATGCTGTTATGCGACCCGGCCATGGTGCCTGCAGTCCGGGAACAAGCGGTCTTCCTGCAACGGTATGCGCTCGGCACGGAAATAGAGATGCTGCCGGCCCTTACAGCCGGTCCCGGTTGCCGGACGGACGGCAAAACGGGCTGATCAGGACCAGACATCCTTGGCTTTTTCTTCGGCCTTGAGGTCATCGAGCAGGAAGAAGCGGCCGCGCAATGCCTTGGCCAGTTCCTCCGGCACTTCGTTCTTGGTGAAACCGAGACCAGAATCAATGACAATCCAGTCGGTGCCGGGAATCGACATGTTTTCAGCGATGTGCAGGGCCTCTTTGACCGGATCGGCTCCGGGGTCCATAGCCACGGTGGCCTTCCCGTCCGTGATCAGAACGATATGGCACTGCTCATCGGGATGTTTCAGGGTGTAAGGCACCATATATTCGTTTACCTTGATTAGGGCCTCGCTCAGCGGAGTCCCCTGTCCGACGGATAGTCTGTCAATGATGTCGTTCAGCTGTTCGATGGCTCTGGTAGGCTGCAGGACCAGGTCTATGTTCTCTTCGTTGAATGTCATCAGGCCCACCCGGTCACGTTTAACGTAATGGGTGGATAGCATTGATATTATGGCTGCCTTGACTGCCGCCATCCTATTCCGGATGATCAGTGAGCCGCTGTTGTCCAGAAGGAACAGGAAGGTGCTCGATACATGTTTTTCCCTTACTTTTTCCCGCAGGTCCTGTTTCTCAAGTCTAACGCCGGTCTCCCCTGGCTTCCGGCGACGCAGCTGGTAGGGGGCCGCGGCCCTGACAGTGGCATCGAACGCTATGTCGGGATTCTTATCCTCCGTCATGCGCGATTTGATGTACTGGCCGTTCCGGTCCTTGCTTATCCGGTAGCTGCGTTTGGCGACCTCGTCACCGGAATAGAACTGCCCTCCTTCCATTTCCAATAAGTCAATAGCCTCAAAAGTGTCGCCCACTTTCGAGACTACATCGCCGATTTCGACCGCTTTGGTATTCTGAGGCATCATATCCATGGGGACGACGCTGTCCGGGGAAACCTCTGCGTCGTCTGCAGGCTTTGCCTCTTCAAGTCTGCGGTTGTCGTGAATGGCCCGTTTGATGGCTGACTCGCCGGTCCCGAGTGCAGTATATAATTTCTTTTCCCGCCGTTTGACGTGCTGGACCCGTCTGTGATCCAGGCACAGAAGGGCCGCCCGGGCGGCATCCTGTGAAGTTACCCGTTTCCGTCCTTCGAGCGCAGCAATGGCCATGGCGGTCTCGCCGGTTGCAATGGCGCCGCGGCAACCTTTAACCCCAAGCTCCCGGCAAAGCCGGGCAATCTCCCTCAGCCGTACTTTCGGCATCCTGACCTGCGGCAGGAGTTTCCTGGCCCGTTTGACCTTGTCAGCATACCCGGCATCCTGTCCGGTAAAATCCCTGTCCTCCGGGAAGTTGCCTTCCTGAAAGAACAGATTGCGGCGGATGATCTCCTCCCGGCCAGAGGTCTCGGCCGGAGGCCGCATGGTTACGCAAATATCGAAGCAGTCCAGTACATGGGGGTCGATATGCTTCCGTGAGGAGTTGATCGAGGCAAATACTGTGGTGTTGCAACGGTAGGAGGCGGATATGTTCTCCCGTTCTATGTTGACATTTCCGTCCAGAGCAGTGTCCATCAGTGCGGTAAGCGAACGCGGGTCGAAAAGGTCTGCATCGTCCAGATAAAGATAGTTCCCGTCTGCACGTCTCAGCAGGCTGTCGCCGAGCACGACCTGGCCGGTGTCAATGGCTGCCTCCAGATCGATGGCGCCGAACAGCTGTTCGTCGGTGACGTTCAGTGGGACGTTCACGACCTTCCGTCCCGGGTCTACGTTTGTTACCGACCGTGCAAGGACGGTCTTGGCGGTGCCTGATGCGCCCCGAATAAGCACGGCCTTGATCCGGCGGTTGACCGCCGCACAGAGCACCGCGGTCTTCGCGGACCCGTTGCCGAATATCCCCGAGAAGGGATAGACCGCCGGGTTCAGAGCTTTGCCAGGCATCCCCGGACCTCGCCTTCGTCGAAGACGGTCTTCTCAAACGCCCGCCGCTTGATCCGATGCGCCAGTACCAGAGCGGCCACGTCGGTCATGTCGGTCTTCGTGATGACCGTACGGCCGTTGAGCGCGGCGTTGGCCCTCGCTGCGCGGATCAGTGTAATATCGGCCCGGTGTCCTTCCATCTTGAAATGTATAGACAGTTCGGCCGCCATGTGTATGGCGTTGTCATCCGTAGTTACCTGAGGCAGCAGTTTCCGGGCTTCGATCAGCTGCTGACGGAGCGCATCCAGCTTCGGACGGCATTCCGCGATGTAGGCTTCTGGGTCAGCATCGAACTCCAGCCGCCGCCGGACGACCTCCATCCTGGTGTTTACCTGGTCCTCGCTTTCGACCTCTACAGACAGCCCGAACCGATCCAGCAGTTGGGGTCTCAGATTGCCCTCTTCCGGATTCATGGTCCCTACGAGTACGAACCGGGCCGGGTGCGAGAATGAGACGCCTTCCCGTTCGACGTAGTTGACTCCCATGGCAGCGGAGTCCAGGAGCAGGTCGACTATATGGTCGTCCAGAAGATTGATTTCATCTACGTACAGAATATTCCCGTTGGCCTGGGCCAGCACTCCGGGTTCGAATTTCTTCTTGCCGGTCTTTAGGACATGCTCCAGATCCAGCGTGCCGGAGACCCGGTCCTCGGTGGCGGAGAGCGGCAGTTCGACGACCTTCATGGGAGCCATCTCGGACTCCAGTTTCTCACCGGCTGCAATCCGCTCGCGGCAGTCGGCGCAGAACCGCTTCGGGAACCGAGGGTCGCAGTGATAGACACATCCCTTGACCACCGGTCTGGCCGGCAGAAACTGCACCATGGAACGTACGGTGGTGGATTTGGCGGTGCCTTTCTCGCCTTTGATAAGGACACCGCCGATGGCGGGGTCGACAACATTCAGCAGCAGGGCTTTTTTCATTTTGTCCTGTTTTACAACCTCAGTGAAAGGAAACAGGATCTGTTCGTCGGTCATTGTCTGTTTACTCCTGATAGGTGCCGGAGCCGGATGCCGCCGGTCAATCCTTACATTGAGGGGTCAATAATCTCCCGATATATACCACATATGTTAACACGTTTAGAATCATCCCACAGTCTTAACCATTAACAATAATTGTAAATATGCGTTGATGAACATACATCATCTGTTAATCCAACAATCTGATATCGCTGCGGCGGCCGTACCGGACATCGGAGACGGCAGTGTGCGGTGCATTCATGTAAATGCGGGGGCTGCAGATGCCGGAATATGTGCCTATGCCCGTACGTACTGAGTGCCGGCCCCGGTTGCGTGCTTGTGCTGATGTTTGCGGACGGTCATCCCGCACCGGATGTACAGTCACATCTTCTTCTGCCAGCAGTTCCGGTATCGGAGATGCCGGCACGGGCATCTGCGGAACCGCGGCCGCATCTGCGCCGTCATCGCGGTGCCGGGAGTCTGAGCAATTGGAATGTCCGGCCGGCCCGTTCTCGGGTGTGCGGTCTCCAGAACAGGAGAGCGAGGTTCGGCGTCCGGGGTCGGGAACAGTTAAATAAAGACGAACACGATGAAATGCTGTGCAGGCAGGGCAGTGGCGATGTTCGAATCAGGATTCTATTTCGGAACCGGCTGGTCACTGCTTCAGTTGGTCTTTACGGCGATTGTTCTGACCTACAACCCTCTGGCCGTCTATCAGACTTTTCTCATCGCATCGAGTCTTCTGCATAAGGACGGGGACTATTTGGCCAGGCAGACCCCTCTGGTGAAGTCGAACCGGGCCATTGTGGTGATAACCACCAACGGGCTGGCGACGGATGTTGTCGAAATGATCATCGCCAAGATCAGAGGGTACGGTCTGCCTTTGGGCCGGGACGGCGACGGGATTTTCGTCATCAAAGAGGAACGGGACAAGTTCGTATACAGCTGCCGGATGATCACGGTGCCGTCCGGTTATGTCTCCGGGAACAGGTCCCGCAACAAGATGCGCGCCCTGCAGTACGGCATCGAGTGGCTGCACAGGAACGGCTACGGGAAGGAAACCTATGTATGCCATCTTGACGACGACAGTGTGGTGGACCGCGAATATCTGGACTATGTCATCCACTACCTCAGGGCAGAGGGTGCGCAGGGCTGCATCAGACTGAGGATGTTCGGCCGGCATACCATCTCGTCGCTCTCAGATATCATCCGGATCTCCAACTGCGAGGCCTGGTGCAAGCACTGCAACAGGCGGAGCCGTCCGCAGTTCGTGCACGGGGAAGGCCTGGTGGTCAGGGCAGACATCGAATACGAGATCGGCTGGGACTATGCCACCTACGGTGCGGAGGACCTGATCATGGGCCTGGAGATCTCGAAAAGGTACCGTTTCGACTACATACCGACAGGGCATATCTTCATCGCTCCCCCGACCAGTGTCACGGACTATTACAAGCAGAGGCGGCGGTGGTTCTGGTCGATATTCAAGAACGACGGAAAGGTGAGAGCGCTCAGCCCGAAGACCTACCTGATATACATGTACATGTATCTGGCCGGAATGTCTGGGCTGCTGGGCTTGATCTTGTTCCCGACTCTGGTCACGGCAGGCGTCGACATCCCGCCGGTGATCCTCTTTCTGTCCATCATGAACTTCGTCTTCTTCATGCTGTACTACCAGTTCGGAGCTTTCGAGAACAATGACCTGTGGTGTGCGCTGGCCCTTCTGGTCCTTCAGGTGCCGGTATCATTCTATGAAGGTTTCACCTCGGTGTACGCTCTGATACGTCCTCCGGATTTCCAGGTCTTCGAGACCATCAAGAAGGTATGACGGCGTAAGACTCCTGCAGACCGGACCCCCCGGTCGGTTCATTTGCGGTGTCTGCAGCTGTATCTTGTCACGAGGATCAGGGCGGCGATGATCGTCCCGATAACGAAGGTCACCAGCATGAAGGCGATCACGCCGTCGCTGACATAGGTCAGGACGGGTCTGTAGACGCTAAGACTGACCATGACCAGTGCGGTGAAGGCGAGGGCGATCACGAAGAGGATAGCAAACGCAGTTCTGGGTCTTCTCATTTGCAGGACCTGATCTGCATATTGTTACGTTTCCGCAATATTTAAAGGGCGGTTCTACAGCTTCTCAGGGCCGTCTAGACTGTCGGCATCAGTGTTCAGAGGACCTGTACTTCTGGGACGGTTGCAGTTGTCCGAGACTTTCCTTGCGGAACCGGTAAGAGCTCAGAAAGGGGTATGTGTTCGGTAGAATGCGGTCTTTCCGATGTCTGTATCGGCTACCGGTGCCGCATTCCCAGCAGACACGTGTTTTCAATGGGGCCAGTGATACATGTAAACCTGCATGCCGGTCCTTTTCCCGATACCAGGCTCGGTCGTTATCATAACCTGGCCGATTACGCAGGCATAAAACACAACTGCAGAAGGGCAAAATGTTATGGTGTTATCAGATTTGTGGCCGAGACTGAACAACAGAATTCGGAGAACGATGAGGAACGGTGGCCCGGATCGCTATTTCGGAGCATCGTTGCATACACGTGTTGCACTCCAGAAATCACCTTCAAACGGCACCATTATCCAGTACATCGGTCGTTGCGATAAAACGGAGATTGCAAGTGTCATCTGCGAGCTGTCAAATGACGACCTCCGGCATCATTCTGTTCTTGAATTGATCCAGAACAATGTAAATGGTTAAAGACAGGGTGCGACAAGTGTGGGCAGTTCTGCCGTCGGACCTTACCGGAATAGTGCCTGTCAACGGCATTTGCCGTCTTGTAGTCTTTGCCGGGATGGGGTCATCGTACGATCCTACGGATAAGTCGGGAAACGGTTAAGCCATGTTTAGACATCATTCCATACTGTTGCTGGCTGTCCGTCTTCGGTATGCAGATAAGCCCGTAATAATTCAGTAGGTTTAAATATAAATATATCCATGCGTCGCCTCCACATCTTTAAGTACTAGTGCTAGATCCTTCGGCCAACAATGTGCGTTTGGACGTATCTGTGTAGATGCGTCTCCGATTACACAGGCGTGATCCCGGCGGAAGGATTTATATGAAGCAAAAGATGAATGCAATAATTGCGGTCATTCTAATGATCGCATTATGTTTTGGTGTAACGGCTCTAAATTTGTCGAACGACAGTTCGGCCGACTCGTTGATAATCAATGAAGCATCGGGAACAGTGGATTACATACCAAAACGGTGAACGTGAGCTGTAACGGCAGTGCCAGTTTTGTACCTACAATCAATTGGAATTACTCAGCTCTGGGAGCTTATTCTATAGCTGTAACGACAACCGTAACACTGGGTGATTCGTCTGCCAGCAGCGACGGGTCTGGAACGGCTGTGCACGAAGATGATGACAATAATAAACCTATCATAGGGTATAGTGTAAGCGATAACAACATCAAAGTGATTGTCGGGAAAGGCACAACAAATGTGGAAACGATAACCGTCACGGGTGTCGGCACAACAACAACCGCCGATTCATTTGCTGTCACTTGCAAAGCTACCATATCTGTATCAAATGACAGCCAGTCCTCAACGGCGGTGGCTACGAGAACCACTGGTGCTACACCAGTCTCTGTAAATGTTTACAGCCAGATGTCGACTAATACGCCTCAGAACGACACTTGCTATTTCGGGGAGGCATACAGTTATAACCTAAGCAGCATGGTCACGGGGGATCTGGGAGTTACGTATTCGCGGTAAAAGCGACTTCTAACAGTACGTCTGGTGTTGATTTTACGCATAGTGGATTGTATGTTCTAGGCGGATACATAGCTGGAACCTCTGTCAAGAATGCCTACTCTACACAAGCAGTTGGCAATGGCAACCCCACTTCTTACGACGGTGCAACCTACAGTCTGGCGGTCACAATCGTCGATAAGTTTACCGGCGCATCTGCTTCCGCTGACCTGACACTGAATATGGAGATGTACAAGGTGACGGCAAGCCTTGTCGGGACCCTGAGTGGAGAAAGTAAGACATACAGCAGCATGACGTCCGGGGCGATATGTCAAATCGATCAGGGAACACAGTACACTGTCAAGTTGAATTTCGACAATGTAGGGTCTGAGACAAAAAATGTCGTCGTAACCGTCAATGGAATGCAACTGACCAGTACGAATGGTGAGTATGTCATAACGGATGCCGCGAACATAATACTGGGAACCAATACCTGCACAGTCACATACTCCGTAGACGGCTACACCTATTCGTTCGGTTTCTATGTAGATGTGATAGCTACTGGCGCGGAGTTCGTGGTTCCCGATCCGAGCATAACCGTGACGCTGATGGGATGATGAACAAATTGGGGCCGAAAGGCCCCCTTCTTCACAAACAAAGGTTTTAAATGTCAATAAAAAAAGGCCCTGTCCTGATTATGGCGTTGCTGTGCCTTATGCTGTCGGTGGTGCTGTTGTCCGGCAGTTCTGTCGTATCCGCGGACACCGGTGATTCTGACTCAGGCATAATCACATACGAGGCGTATGCGTCAGATTTCAAGTTCTCTGACGAGAACAACGTCAACTACAACGTGAAATGGGAAATCAGTTATACCTCTGACTTTGAGGTTATAACGGGTTCTTGTGATAAAAATGTGTTCGACTATGTGTATCCGTACGAGACGGGTACGTTCTACGTCAAGGAATACATTTCCGACTCGATGACCTTTGAAGAGGACGAGACCACCACACAGGTCATAGAAATCATAGTGAGCGGTGTCGCCCCGACGGTCACGTTTGACAGCGAGGGAGGTAGCAGTGTCCCCTCCGCAAGTGTGCCGTACTACGTCGGGAACCCTCAGACAGTGAACGAGCCCACCGACCCGACTCGTAGCGGATACGCCTTCGCGGGATGGTGTCTCGCGGACGGGACGGAATATGATTTCTCCACGCCGGTCACGTCAGACATAACGCTATATGCATCGTGGACTGAAGATAAGACGATAATGGACACCCTTCTTTTCGGGCCCGTTCTGGAGTTGGTCATACTGATTCTTCTGGCGGTGCTGGTGCTGTATTTTATCTTCAAGAAAAAGAAGAGAGGGAGAGGGGAAGACTGAAACCTGGGGGCCGTCCGGAAGGGACGGTCTTCAGGTACAGATGATGCAGCGACGGAAGCCGGCTCTGCACGTAGCGTGAAGGTAATCTGGAGAAGGTGGAAGAATGAAAGATCTTGTATCTAGCAGTGACATGGCGAAGTTTCTTTCCCTCTTCCTCATTACAGTCCTGTTGTCTGGTTCCGTTTTGGTGGCAGTATATTCCGACTCCTTTCAGTCGGAGGCTGCAAACGGAAACACATTCACAGTGCCGTACACGGATTCCAATGGCAACCAGTTCACAGTCACATTCAAGATATTATCGGAATCCGATAACGGGGCTGACAATAAAGTGCAGATTGGAAATGGTCTCAGTGTTGCGACTTCGATAAATTATTTCGTTAACATTGCGATAGACTCAGTAGTAAAGAATTGTAGTGGTACACCGTATAAGGTCGTACAAGTGGGAGAATATGCATTCTACAATACTAGTGTCAAATCTATAGTACTGCCGGATTCAATAATCTCAATCGGTGCCTATGCGTTCCAGAGCTGTTACAATCTCACAAGCCTGGATCTTTCGGGAACAGCCGTCACGTCCATCGGAGACTGTGCGTTCCAAAATTCTGCGATACAGTACGTGGAGATGCCCTCGTCTCTGAATAACATCGGTGCCTATGCGTTCCAGAGCTGTTACAATCTCACAAGCCTGGATCTTTCGGGAACAGCCGTCACGTCCATCGGAGACTGTGCGTTCCAAAACTGTACTGCTTTGACAGCTGTGTCAGTCTTCAACTCACTCTCCATCGGTAGCGACGTCTTCTGCGGGTGTGGCAACTTGTCAGAGGTGTTCGTCACGGACGCGACATCGACAGATGCCAAAACTGTGCTTAAAACTTATTTCAGCAATAATGTATGGTCATTCGGAGGAACGAGCACTGTTACCATGTTAATAGTTGACAGCATCTCATGCAAAGACCAGATTGGAATCTGTATGGATTATCCAAAATATAAACTGGTATACTACGATGTGAATAATGAAAAATGCGCGCTCTACGAGTATACTTTGATTTATGGTGACAACGGCACAAGATCAACGACTGGCTGGGAAATATCCAACAACAAGGTGGTGGTGTTTGATCCGCAGACCACTTCTGCATCTGTGTCTGTCACTGTTTTGGACAATTCGGGTACGGTGACTTTTCCGACAGTCTATCACAAGGGAGAGGGACCGATCGGCTGGTACAGCAAGCCGTCTGGAGGGACAGAGTACTATGCCAGTACGGAATTTAAAACCAGCACAGTCGTCTATGCGCATTGGCCAGAAGATCCGGAATTCGAGTTCTGCAGAGTTCTCTACTTGGGCACTGTATGTGTAGATTGTTCGAACAGTACAACAGTATCTTACGATGCAGGTTCAACATATAATGGATATAATATCTATGGAGTGGTAAATCCTGTAGATGTTACTGTTTCGCTAAATGAAAATACCACAATTGACTTGCGTATAGACCCTAACGGTATTTCAGGGTCTTTCTTTTTAATTATTGAATTGTATGATCAAAATGGAAATACTTGCTACTGTTACTTGAATGTAACAATCCTGTCAGGGGCTTACTTTGTTGTTCCATGACTGTGTTTTTATGATCACCTTTAAGGAAATTTGAGATAACACTATTTAAGTGACATTATCATGTGATTGCTGTAGGAATTATCTTGCTTATTCATTTTATTTTCTTTATATGACTCACTTTACAGCTACAATACAATATACGATTGCTTCTATTCATGTGTTGTCAAGATTCCAGGCAGACGTTAACGAAACCCTTTGATTTTTTGATAAATTTACGGAAAGTGGCTGTATCTCACCCTGTTCCTCATATGGTCTTGTGAAACAGCAAAATCGCTCATTAATTTACATTCTCAGTCTCTGACGGTGCGTTTGTATTAATTCCTGAGTTTGATACTTACACGAAGTGAGTTGTTCAGCGCCTGCTGAAATTTGTGTGTTCTGTACCAATCCCTTGTATTCTCAATTGAAGATTTTCAATCAGAAAACTCTCGATTCTTGTCTGGCCAGGGCCTGTGGCCTCGGGACGGACGGTTTTTTCTTTAAGTTGCCAGTTATGCAACCGAAGTTACTGAAAGGCGCCTCTTTTCTGTCGTGGTCTCGGTCAGGACCACAAGTGAGGACGAACCCGGTTCTTTGGCGGGCAATTCTGCCCCAATCGGTCTGAACTTAAGATAAAGGAACTGGACCACAGATATACAGAGTAGGGCCATGAATGAGGTGAAAATGCGGCCTCTGACCAAGTACTCGAAAGTACATTCAGCCGGCCTCGTAAATCTCGTGCTTTAGGCCCTGGACTTCATCTCGATGTTATTTCTTGTGCGGTACAGCTCCGGCAACTCTGCTGATGACAACGGTCGTTCGTTATGAGAACGAAAAGCCCCCGCCCCCCATCGTCATCAGTTGACTGCCCAATCCATTGCTTCCGTCTTGATTCAGGCCTTCAACTGGAATCGGTATCTGAGCTAACGGTCACAAAACAGTTTAAGCTGCGGTACTTATTACACACCTCCAGCCCTGTATCGATGTTGCAGCGAATCGTCTGGTATTTTAATGTGCCATAACAAAAATCTCGGTATTGGCCGTAGACGGCGGCTGCAGACCGGTTCATCCGTCCGCAACCGCCCCCGTGACCTCTGTCCCGGTCTCTCCGGCCTTCTTGGGTTCCAGCCGGAACGCCTCGTCGAACGATCCCGCCTGTTCGAACTTTTTGACCAGGCCCTCGTACGGCGGGAAGGCCCCGCCGAAGCCCAGCACCCGCCGGGCCTTGGCCACCGCTTCCAGCCTCTCCTCCGACCACATGACGGAGACGAACCCGTTCTTCGACTTGGAATGGAAGTCCACGAACCGCATCGGATAGGAGACGCAGCCCATGTGCATGATGTCCAGGATGCGCCGGTAGAACTCGTCCGGAGTGTCGTAGAAGCTGCATTCGTAGTCGTAGAAGTTGTACAGGGCGTAGAACGAGATCTCGCGGCGGCCGAACCCTGCGTTCTCCAGCAGGTCGGCGGCCCGGTGGGCCGCCTCCTTCTCGTGTTCCCCGTCATAGGCCATCCTTATCCCTTTCGTCTTCAGGGAGGCCAGCATCTCGGCCTTCTCCCGGGTCATCTGCCTGGCGTCGAGGCCCTGGTTGAAATCGATGTACTTTCCGGTCTGCCGCAGCAGCTCCATCTTCTCCTTCCAGTCGGGCAGGGCCAGGAAGTTGTTGTCCCAGACGATGACCCGCGAATGCTCCGGATGGACGTGCGACCGGGGGTCGCTCAGCACGTTCCGCAGGCCGCCCTCCATGACCGGCACCATGCAGAAGGGGCACCTGTTCACGCAGCCGCGGGACGTGAAGAGGATCGAGCCGTCCCAGTCCTTCCACCTGTCCACCTGCTTCAGGATGTCGTAGTCCGGCATGTAGCGCTCGGCCTCCGTGTTCAGACCGACGTGTATGTTCACGTACGGGTGGTCCTTCAGGATGTCTTCGGGCATGAGCGATGCGTAGATCCCTCCGACACCGATCCGGGCCTCCGGGAACTTCTCATGATAGAACTCGATCGCCTGATGGACCGGTTTCCAGGCATAGGTGAACAGAGAGGTGATCTCGATCCGGCTCGGCTTAAAATCCCGGATGTCGGCAAGTCCGCGGACCAGTCTGACGTCATCCGCCAATACCCGGTGGTAAGCGGCTATCTTCATCAGGCCGAGCGGAGGATACCTCGAATAATAGGCCGGTTCTACAAGGAGCACTTGCATAAACAGATATTACGTAGACTGGAATTCAATCAATTCGTCTGGATGCATCATGACTGCCGTGTTGAACAGAACACAGGAACGCCTTTTCTTTTTTCTGTATCTTAAGATCGTTGAAGCAATACCCGCAGAAGAATGGCTGTTCACAGACTTGGGACTGTGTCTTGAAGAGATGATGCGGCCCGAAAGGTGCACATCGATGCGTCGTCTGAGTGGCGGCACAGATATTTTGGGGTCATTTTCGCATCCCAAGTGGTACGGTGGTACCTGGAGAATGCCACTGTTACACAGAACTGCGATTCGGAATAGGACTTTCTGTTGACGAAAAAATGCAGACTGCATCCGTATGGATTTAAACTCGAAGAACAGAGTGTTCAAAACGGTGATGCTGGCTTGACAAATAGGTGCAGTCGCCGGGATTCGAACCCGGGTGACAAGCTTGGAAGGCTTGAATCTTAACCAGCTGGATCACAACTGCGCAGAAAGCTCAACTGGATAAAGGTATTTAATTATTATCGGGCCCCGTCCGCAGAGACGGATCCGGTTTCTGACCGACCGACTTTTTATCTATCCGCGGATTAATGATGTCGCATGAATGACAGGCCGGTCTTCCGCGATGAGTTCGATGCCGGAATTTGGCATCAGCTGCAGGCGGCGCTCAGTGCCAAGGACCGTACCGAACGGCTCGAGAAGATCCTGGCCGAACTTAAGACATGCAGTGCGCCCGTAGCCGGACCGCTGCTGTCGGAACTGATCCGGGCCGTCGTGAAAGAGGCCTTCTCCGACTGGCCCGATCGGGCGGAGGTCCTGGTCGCGCTGCGCCGGCCGCAGGACGCCGGTCCGGCGCTGACGGCTGCGGCGGCCTTCTGTCAGAAGAAGATGTACAAACGCGCGGGCCCGATGGTCAAGCTGGCGGAGGCCGGTACCAACGTCCCCGGCATCTGTCAGGCCGAGGCCGCGCTGCAGCTGGCGGCCGGCGACAGGACCAAGGCCGCCAAGACCCTCCGCCGGGCGTTGCTCAGCGACCCCGGGGACCCTGCTACCTATGCCCTGCTTAAGCAGGCCGAGCCCGGTCTGGACTGGGACTGCCTGCTGGCCGCAGAACAGCTGGCGGCCGGTGAGGAGCCGGTCAAGGTCAAGGAAAGCAGTTCTTCCGAGTATACGCTCTATTCTATCTACCGCGAATGGTACCGGGGCGGCCGGGACGAGGCCACCAGCCGGTTGATCGCCTCCGCCGGTTACCGGGAAAAAGATCCCTTCTACTGTCTGGCTTCGGCGCGGATGTCGGCCGACGAAGGGGACTGGCATTCGGCTCAGATGATGTATGACGAGACCTGCCGCGCAGTGCCTGATGACGTCCGGGCGGCCTGCGAGAGCGGCCGGGCCCGGCTGGCGGGCGGCGATCCCGACGGAGCGTTGGTCCGCTATCGGCGGGCCGAAGCCTTTGACCCCGGCAGTCCTACGGTTCTGCGGGGACTGGCGGCCTCCTACGCCGCCATGAGCCGCAAAGGTGAGGCGGCGCAGGTGATCCTTGAACTGCTGGATTCCGAACTGGCAGGCTACGAGGACTACGTGAGCGGAGCAGCGGCCCTGCTGGAGGCCGGCCATGTGCCCGAGGCGGAAGCGGCGGCCGAGGCCGTACTGCAGACATACCCCGGCGATGCTCGGGCCGGCATACTGCATTCGCAGAGCGAACTGCTGAAGGGCAATCTGCTGGGCGCCTTACAGATCGCCGGCGAAACGGTGCGGGCCAACCGGAAAAACGCCGACTGTCTGGCCCAGCGTTCCTCCGTGCGGCTGGCGATGGGGCGGACTCGGAAAGCGCTGCATGATGCCAAGGCCGCTGTCGCGGCCGATCCCCGGAACCTTACGGCCCTGACCGCACTCATGCGGGCGCGTCAGGAAGGCGGCGACGCGCCGGGGACCATCGAGGCCTGCCGGCAGGTGCTGGCCCTTGATCCGGACAACGGACCGGCCCAGGACATCCTCTCGCAGGCGGAGTTCGCCCGGCAGGGCCTGAATGCGCCGTACGACGACATCGCCAAGACCGCCGGCACCTCCGGGGCCGAGAGTTTCATCAAAATCGTCTCTTCGCTGCTGTCCGAGCAGCGCTATTCGGAAGCGGCCCGGCTCTGCAAGGACAACGAGGAACGTTTCGGCGGCCTGGCGCTGGTCCGCCGGCTCCGGGGGAATGCCGAGTACGGCCGCGGCGAGTATCTGAAGGCCTCGGCGGCCTATGCCTCGGCCGCGGTGCTGGAACCGGAGAACGCCGTGCTGTGGCATTCCAAAGGCATGGCCGACGAGTCCTTCGGCGACCTGGAGTCGGCCGAGGAGGCCTACGGCGAAGCGGTCCTGCTGGACATGAAGCAGCCCCGCTATTGGGTGTCCCGGGCGGTCATCCAGGAACGGAAAGGCAACCTGCGGGCGGCCGTCGAATCGCTGGATCGGGCGATTGAGCTGGATCCCTCCTCCGCTTACGCGCTGGTCCGCAAGGCCCTGATTCTGGCGCGTCTCGGCCGCTATTCCGAGGCTCTCTCGTTCCTGGACCTGGCGGACGCCACCGAGCCAGGTACGGACGGTATCCGGCAGGTGCGGATGGACGTCTGTTTGGCGGTCGGCCGTTACAATGAGTCGGTGGCCCTCGGCCGGGAACTGTTGCGGCGGAGACCCGACAACCCGCCGTTGGTCACCCGGACCGCCCGGGCCTGTCTCCGGCTGGGCAGTCTGCAGGAGGCGCGGAGCCTGATCGAGCACGCTCTGAGCGTCCATCAGGACGACGCCGACCTGCTGGCGGCCGCCCGCGACCTCTATACGGCCACCGGCGACAGTGCCGCCGCCCTGCCGGTCTGCCGGAAGATTCTGACGACCGCGCCTGACGATCTGACAACAAAAAAGGCATTGGCCGCCGCCCTGGAGACCACCGGCCATAACGCCGAGGCCCAGGAGATCTACCGCTCGCTAGGTGCCGAACCGGAACCGGCGCCGTCCGCCGCCACGGCAAATGCCAGCCTTCAGGACCCGGCGGCCCTGTTCGGTATCGCGCAGTCGCTGATGAGCGCGGGCGACCTGACGGGCGCCGGCCGGATGGCCGACCGGGCCATGGCCGCCGACCCCGGCAATGTCGAGTTCATGCTCTTCCGGGCCCGGCTCTACAGGGAGACCGGCGACCTGCGGATCGCCGAGGCTTTCCTTTCCCAGTGCCTGATGCGGTCGTCCGAGGAACCGGCTCTCTACGAGGCGGACGGCGACCTGCGGCTGGCGGCCAACGACCTCAAGGGCGCGGCCGAGCAGTACGGCAAGGCGACGGAGCACGGCCGGCGGGACTCCCGGCTGTATGTCAAGCGCGGCCGGGTCCAGGAACAGCTCGGTGCGGCCGCGGCGGCCGTGAACAGCTATTCTACCGCGGTCATGCTGAACCCCCACGACGATGAGGCCTGCCGGCTGCTGGCCCTGGCCCAGTTGCGGGTGAAGAATGCTGAGGGTGCCCAACGGACGATGGAGAACTCGCTCTCAGCCGATCCGTCGGCCGCTTCCTACGCGGTTATGGCCAGGGTTTGTCAGGCCCGGAAGGACCGGGACGGGGTGAAAACTGCCTATGCGGCCTTCCTGCGGTACGAGAATGCCACCGAAGCGGACCGTGAGCTGATGGCCGCCGCGCTGAGCGGCAGCGGGATGCGTATCGAAGCCGGCTTTATCCGCGACCAGCACCGGCCCGCGGCGGCCGAGGAAGTCCCGGCCCCGATCAAACGGGCGGCAGAGCGGCTGCTGCGCCGGGCCTATCTCCGGAAACAGCCGATCGACGATCCCGACCTGCCGGACGCGGTCGGCCTGGATTCCGACGGTTCTGCCGCGGTGAAAGCCTATCTGGAAGATATTCCCGATTACGGAGAGGTAATGCCCGGGACCAACGAATTCGACCGGCTGGAAATGCTCTCGCTGAACGTCGTCACCCGGGGTCGGGCTGCGATGGAACTGCCCGGCGAACTGCCGCTGGAATGCGCATACGTAGCCGGCGGGGCGAAGGATGCCGACGAAGCGAAACTGCTGGTTGCCTATGTGCGTTCGGCCCTGGCCGGCCGGCTGCCCAAGGAGATCCCGGCGGAACTGATGCAGGCCGCGGCGAAATACACGAAGACGGACGAACTGACGGCAATCATGAAAAAAGAGAATGTCGGGGTCTATCGTGCCCGGCTGATCCGTTCCAAAGTTCAGTAATCGCCCATATCGGACTTCATGAACTCACGCATCAGGCAGGTTGCGTAATTGCCCTTGGGCAGGCTGAACGAGACGGTGTAGTTGTCAGTGTCCGGTTCGGCCGCACAGGTCAGGTCCCGTACCGGACAGACGATCTCCCGTCTGCTGCCCTCGGAAGTGCAGTGAGGCAGTTCGGGCACAACGAAGTCCTCTGGCTCCAGATGCTCGCGGGCGATGACCGCCCGTTCGATCTCGCCCATTTCGCCCTCGGCAAACCGACCGGTGCTGCCGTACAGTGCCGCGGTGACATAGGCCTTGCTCAGTTTTACTTGGCGTTCCACCAGGTCGATGTTCGCGGCCGTGGTCAGAACCTGGTCGTCGTGGATGGGCACCCGGTCGGCATCCAGCGGCACGACGATATCGCCGACGACCGGCCGGTTCAGAGGCAGGCCGCAGCGGATGCGTTCGCTCAGCATGAGGTTGAACAGATATGACTGATAGGCATGAACGAACATCATCTGCAGGTTCGTCGGCAGACAGCCGATGGCGCCGGCCCAGTCATCCGGTTCCTCGATGAGGTGAGAGACCAAAGCCTTCTCGAAGTCCATGGCCGGCGGCATCAGCCTGATCAGTTCCTTCCAGTCGCTCCGGGTAGCCAGTTCCTTCCGGGCGGCAGCCGCTTCGGGTCCTTCGACAACGGCCGGAGCGGACAGATAGCAGCGGACCGCACCCTCCAGGTCGCCGCGGACGATCAGTTCGCCCATGATGTGGGTTATCGGCCGGACGACACCGAACCGCTGAACGCCGAAATAGTTGGGGAAGCCGCCGACAGCCGCCACTTCGCTCCGAACGGTCTCGAGGATCCCGGGGATGTCGGCGGGCACGGCTGTGCAGTGAGTGACCCGGATACGGAAGCGGTTGCCGATCAGGTCGCCGATGCGGACCGGCCGCCGGGCCGGATAGGGATTGGTGACGGTCATATCCTGCAGGTGGATCCGTTCCAGGTTCTCGGACGGCATCTGAAAGGACATCAACTGGGTGGTGACCGCCCGTTTGTCTTTGGTGCCGGCGAAACCGATACGTTCACGGGAGATGCCCAGTTGCCTGGACAGCATCCGCACCATGCGGTTGGTCTCCCAGTTGCGGACCTGGACGGTGGCGATGGTAAAACGGCCGCTTTCGGCCCGCTCTGGCGGGCACGATATTTCGTCGACGACGAAGTCCTCGGCCTGTTCCTTGAGCCGGCCGCCGGTGCCGGCAATATCGCTCATATAGTAAAGCATGCCGACGGCCGCTTCGGCTGTCTGGCATTTCCGGTAGCCCATGGATTCACTCGGTCAGACCGGAGAAGTATTCGCCGACGGCGGCACAGGCGCGCTTCACAGCTTCGCCCGGCGTGCCGGCGCTGACCTTGATCTCGACTATCGGGTCGGTCAGGTCCGGATGGTCGACAATGTACCGGACGATGTCCACCTTGGGGTCCTTGTTCAGCTCGTCGATGATGGGTTCGACGATGGTGGTGCTGGCATCTTTCAGGCCGAGCTTCAGGCTTTTCTCGGTCTTCTCCATCACATAGATCTGCATAGCCGTCGCCATCGCACGTACTATTTTAAAGGTTTGCGCGCGCAGGCTCACTTGTCCGTTTCATTGTCGCTGTCCGCGTCCCGTTCCTGGGCTTCCACGCTATCGGTATCGCGTTCTTCCTGCAGGTGGTAGAGCTCAACGATCTCGGCGGCGGTGGTGCATTCCTCCGGTGACTTGTCGTCCCGGACCCGGCCGGTGAACCGCGGAAACCGCAGACCCAGGCCGGCGCCTTCTTTGACTGCGCCGGCGGCGATGGTATGGATTGGACTGATACTGATATCGGCGGCCGTGACCTCCAGAACCAGACCAGGCTCGAACCAGACGTCGGGCATCATCTCGGCGTCCACGGCAGACGGTTTGCTCTCGGCGCGGTAGTGCTCGAGTCTTCCAGGCAGCGCCGCCAAGAAAGCATCGTCGAAGCCGGTGCCGAGCTTGCAGGTCGTGCCCCAACGGCCGGTGTCGGTATCGTAGGCGGCCATAAGCAGCGCGCCGTAAACTCCGGCCCGTTTGCCCATGCCGTAGAAGGCGCCGACGACTGTCAGGTCGAACGAGTCGACCAGGGCCTGGGTGTAGTCCTTTTTGTACTTGATCCAGAGGAAGCCGCGGGAGCCCGCCCGATAGATTGATTCCGGGCTCAGTGATTTGGCCATAACCCCTTCGCACTTGGCCCCGATGGCCTCATCGAAGAACTTCTGAGCGGCAACGGTGTTATCGACGATCGTGCGCACGGTGTAGTCGAGATGGTCGTAGCCACCTGCGGGAGCCTTCCCTGCCGCGGCAAAGGCCTTTTCCAGTGTCATCCGCCGCTCTGGGTACGGACGCATGGTATAGTCGACGCCGTCAAGAAGCAGGAGGTCGAACATAAAGATCTTCACTGGAACGTCGGAGACTGCCTGGTCCATGCCGTGCTTCTTCCGCCGGTGGGTGACGTTCTGAAAGGGCAGCAGCGTGTCGTCCTCCGGATTGTAGGCCACGCACTCGCCCTCGATAATCGCCTCTTTGCCCCTGAGCTGCCGCTGGAGTGCGGCGGTGATGTCGGGGAAGTTCGGGCTGAGATCCTCCTGGCGCCTGGAATAGAGCTTCACACCGGTCTTTGTAATGTGGGCCTGTACCCGGATGCCGTCGTACTTATACTCGAGGGCGCACTTGCCGTCCATACGGAGCAGGATATCGTCCAGTGACCGCAGCCGTTCGGCAAGCATGACCTTGATCGGGTTTGCCACGGACACCGGTATGGCCTGTACGGCGGCCACGCCGCCGGCTGCCACGGTCTCGGCGACCAGGCCCAGATCACAGGTGATGTTGAATGCCCGTTCCAGGTCCGGCCGGTCCTCTTTCGTCGCAAAAGCAGCGGCAAGGGCGTCCAGAACTGTCATGGTGCCGGCGCCCAGCCGCATCCGGCCGGTGACGATACGGCAGAGATAACGTGCCTCCAGCGGAGTGGCGTCGTGGAGCATCCGGGCGAGGTGCTTCATCTTTTTGTCCTGAGAATCGCGGCCGGCCGCGCCTTCGATGGCGGTGAGCCCCGAGATAACGCTGGTCAGCGTCAGCGGCTCGGAGAACAGGGTCATCTGCTTCTTCTTGGCGATAAGCTGTTCGGCGACCGTTCCCGGGTCGCCCTTCTTGATCCACAGTTCTTCTGCTTTTTTGTCGGAGCAACCGGCGACCGAGGCGATCGCTTTCAGCGCCAGTTTGTCGGCCATGCCGAGCTCCCGCGGATCGAACTCGGGATGAAGCCGGCCGCTGGACAGGTAGATGACCGCCCGGAGTTCGGTTGGTTCCACGATGCGGAAGAACGCGGCAAGAATTTCTGCCATTTCCAGCCGGCTGTTGGTCTGTTCCAGCCGGTCTAAAACCTCCGCCAGCGCACTGAACTGCATGATAACCCGAATCCTCCCTTGTGATATGAATGTTTAGAACTCGCTGAGTTCGCTCTGTCCCGGCTTCTGGGACCGTTGCTTCTTAAGGTCACTGCTCAGCTGGGTCAGCCGTTGGCGCATTAGCTCTTCTTTGCGGCGGCTGCTGTTCTCCGTGACCTCGTCCATAGTGCCCTTGGCGATAAGGACGTAGACCTCGCCGTCGTTCTTCCGGCCGGTCCGGCCGCGCCGCTGAATGGTGCGGATCTCAGACGAGATCGGCTCGTAGAAGATGACTGCGTTGGTGCTGGTGATGTCCAGCCCTTCCTCGCCCACCGAGGTCGAGACGATGACGTTGTATTTGCCCTTCCGGAAGTCGTCGATGATTCCGACCTGCTCCCGCTGTTTCAGGCCGCCGTTGGCCTGACCGATAAGCTTGCATACCCGGGCCCCGTCCACCAGGGCGAGTCTTTCCGCCAGGATGTCGCAGGACTCCCGGTATTGAGTGAAGACAATGACCCGGGGATTCCCGCCGGCGTGGAGGACCTGGCTGACCAGGCTCATCGTACGGGAGATCTTGGGGTGCTCCACCTTTGAGGTCGAAGCGATCTGCCAGACCTGTTTGTAATCGGTCCGGGCGCAAAGCTCCCGGTCGGCTTTGGAGCCTTGGGGAGAGGCCCCGCCCTCGTTGATCTTGCCCAGATACGTCCGGAGGGCGCTCATACCCTGGGTCTCGGCGAGGTCGATGGCATGCAGGAGCTTAATGCAGATCGACTGTACAGACAGGCCCCGGAAAACCGTCATGGTTTTCTCACCCCGGTGCAGCCGGGCCTGCAGGTTCTGGCCGATGACCAGCATGTGGCGGGTGGACGGCGGCCAGTTGGGTTGGGTCAGACGCAGTTCGGTCAGTTCCAGGAAATAATGGTCGAGCAGTTTCCGCAGAAGGGCGGTAATGTCCGTCAGGTCCTTGGGCATGTTGACCTCAATGCGGTTGACATAGGTGTCATGAACGTACGGCGCCACGTCGGGATCGTCGTCCGCACGGACGTCGATGCGGGTGAGCGCCAGGTTCCGGCAGACCTCCTCGATCTTGTGCAGGTCGCTGCCGGGAGAGGCGGTCATGCCGAGTGCCAGCGCCCTAAGAGGTCTGTAGCGGGCCACGTCCACATAGGCGTAGTTGCCGGTGCCCCGGTGGGCCTCGTCGTAGACAATCAGTCCGATCTCCCCGAGGTCGTACGCGCCCTTGTCAAGGTCATTGGCAACCGCCTGCGGGGTAGAAACGATCAGGTCGCTGTCCTGCAGCACCGCGGCCCGTTTGGCGGGAACGACTGTCCCGTTCATCACGCCGACCCGGGCCTGTGAAAGGCATTCCGAAAAGTACAGCCGGTGCTGTTCCACCAGCGGTTTGGTGGGAGCCAGAACCAGGACCTTCTGCCTTTTCTGCAGCACTGCAGCCGCCACCCGCAGTGCCACTGCCGTTTTGCCCAGGCCGGTGGGCAGGATGACCAGGGTGTTCTCGCGCAGACAGGCCTGTGCCAGTGTGGCTTGATACCGCCGGTCTTCGACCTTGTGGAGCGTGATTCCGGGGGCGGTAACGTATTCCATAGACCGACTAATGGACGGCACGGTTAAATAGCTACGCTGAACGGCGTGGGCGGTAAAAAAATCAGAAAAGCGGAAAAAGACGATTGACGGGTTGCCGAAGCAGCCCGGGCTGTTTTAGTGACAGCCACCACCGCACGATTCGCAACCGTTAAAGTTCGGATTGCGGATCGAAAGGCCGGTGCCGAAGTTCGGGTCATCAACGAACTCAATGACGCAGTCCTTCAGGGCCTCTTCGGTGTCCTTGTCGTAGTACAGGTCGAAACTCTTAGCGGTCTTGTCGATCTTCTGGCCGTCGGCAACCTTCTGCTGGAAGGACATGCCGAACTGCGGACCGGAACAGGCGAAACCGGACAGGTAGACCTTAATTCCCCAGCCGATTTTCTGGTTTTTCTCTAGGAGTTCATCGATGAACTTCTCGGCATCGGGTGTAATCTGCACCATGAAGTAAACAACTCGGACTTAGTATAAAAGGTATATCGCTATTTTTTAGTTGCCTCTAATTATTGCCGCTCGCCTGTATCGACGTTGAACTGATGGGCGAACTCCCGGAACGCGTAAGACTGGGTCCGGGTCATAGCCATGAATGAGGCGATTTGCAGAGCCTCCAAGATTTCGTCCCGGTTGGCACCGGCCTCGATGGCGTGCTTCATCTGGTTATGTATGCAGTACTCGCCGCCCATTGCAGCCGCGGCTGCCGTGGCGATCAGATAGCGGGTCTTCCGGTCGAGGACGCCTTTGCCTTCGAGGACCGACCGGCTCACGTCGGTGTTGGGCAGAAAAAGGTCCGGCCGTTCCGACAGAACTTTATTCGCGACAGGGATAAATCCGTACATCTCCTGAATTTGGGCCAGTCTCTTTTTGGTTTCGGCCTTCTGCTGCGGGTCACATTCCATAACAGACAGAATCGCGTTGGTCGCTTTTAAGCGCACGGGTGAAAGAACAGGCCTTGAACTGCCCGGTTAACTGCAATGGCCGCCCTTTAACCGTCCTGAAAGGCACGTCGTGACCGCGGCGAAGCCGCAGGAAGACACAATGGAAGCAGACGACAATCTCAGACAGGCATTCGCGGCGGCCGGCAAAAAATACTCCTTCGATACGGTCGAGGCCCAGTTCGTGGCGTTCAAAGACTTCAAGGTCAGATGGCAGCGGTCCTATAAATGGGCCGATTTTCAGGTTTCCGATTATCTGGCGGACGCGCCGCAGCCGGTCCTGATGGGACTGGCGGAATCGCTTTTCCGCCGGATTATCGGGGAGAGCGAGAACGGCTATTCCGAAGAACTGTGCAAATGGGTGACCGATCCGCAGTTTTGCGAGCTCAAACAGCCAATCTATCTGCGCCGCAGCCGCAATCTCACCCGGTCCGCCGCCGGTGAGAACAAGTCGCTTCAGGCGGCCTATGACCGGCTGATCGGTACGGGGCTGGTCCGGCCGGACCCGACCCTTCGGCTGAGTTGGACGAAAGATGCGAACATCCGTAAGGTCGGACGCTGTTCGGTGTTGCTGCGGGTGGTATCGATCTCCCGGGCGCTGGACGCCGACGAGATTCCGGATTTCGTCTTAGACTACTGTCTCTATCACGAACTGTGCCATCTGATCCTGGGCTTCGATCCCACCGGGGCCCGTCACGGGCAGGAGTTTGCCGGGATGGAAGCCAAGTTTCCTCAGCAGAAAGAGGCGGAACAGTGGCTGCGCCGGTTATGCTTGTATCTGTGAACTGGCTTGGAAGCGTTGAGACCAAAAAAAGTGTTTCCCGACGCTAACACGCCTTTTCACGGTCCGTCGTTGACGACGGTCTCGAGGCACTGACTGACGCCGGGAGGGGGTATCGGACCCTGCGTTGGCTTCCGGTCATGGCTGCGGCGACGCGCCGCTGCTACCGCAAGAGCCCTAAACAAATAGGGACAGGGTCGCTGTATACCGCCCCATACGTGTGGTGTTCACGGATCGCACCCTCCGGTCGGAACGGCAGAGGAAAAAGCACGGCGGGGCTAATAAAACCATCTGCCGTGTACTTCAGGTACGGCAGAAGCCGATTTTCACGGCCCTTTTGACCGTTTAGTGTTCGACACTGTCATATTCGTAACGAAAATGGCCAAAATGATACGATATTCGTAGAAATTGATTAGGTTTATTAAAGGGGATATTATACGCCCCCTTTATGATGGAATTCCTGAACCCCAAGTCCATGGCAGTCATCGGGGCATCCAACGACGTGAACAAGCTCGGCGGCATGATCATCAAGAACACGCGCGACGCGGGTTACAGAGGCAAGATCTACCCGATCAATCCCAAGGGCGGCGAGATCCAGGGGCTGAAGGCATATAAGAACGTCACTGAGATCGGCGAGCCGATCGACCTGGCGGTCATTGCGGTCAAGAATATCTTCGTGGTACAGGCGATCGAGGACTGCGGTAAGGCGGGCATCCATGCCGTCAGCATCCTGACAGCCGGTTTCAAGGAGGACAGCCCGGAAGGTGCCAAACTCGAGAAAGAATTGGTTGCGGTCGCGAAGAAGAACGGCATCCGTCTCCTCGGGCCGAACTGTTTCGGCAATATGAATGTTCGGAACGGGGTAAACTACACCTTCTCTCACCTGCTGCCGAACGCCGGCAATATATCCATCCTCTCCCAGTCGGGGGCGGTCGGCTCGTCCATCCTGGACTGGTCTTGCAGCAGCGGTCTGGGCCTGGCGAACTTTATCACTTTCGGCAATAAGTGCGACCTCGACGAGAGCGACTTCATCGAATACCTCTCCGAAGACCCCAACACCAAAGTCATCGGAATGTACACCGAGGGATTCACCAATGGCGAGAACTTTGTCAAGGCCATTGAGAACATGCCGAACAAGAAGCCCATTGTGATCTTCAAGTCCGGACGGACAGCAGCCGGTTCCAAGGCCGCCTCGTCCCATACCGGTTCTATCGCGGGCTCCGACGCTGTCAACAACGTCATATTCAAGAAACTGAACATCTACCGCGCCCGGGACCTCGATGAGCTTTTCGACGCGCTGATGGTGTTCTCCACCTGCAGTCCGATGCGTAAAGACGGGTTGGGCATCATCACGAACGCCGGCGGACTGGGTGTTATGTCTGCCGATGCGGCATTCACTTCGGCCCACGTCAAAGCGGCCCAGCTGGCCCCCAAGACCATCACTGCCATCAAGGCGGGACTGCCCAAGGTTGCCGGCATCACCAACCCGATCGATATCCGCGGCGATGCGGCCCCGAATGATTTCAAGACCGCTATCGAAGCGGTCATCAAGGACCCGGCCGTGGGCGGCCTGGTCGTTATGGGCTCGCCGTTGGACACCGCCGACCTGGTGGCTGTCGCCAGACTGCTGGTCAGTATCCGGGACGACATCCCCTATCCGACCACCGTCTGCTTTGCGGGCGGCAAGAAGTGCGCCGAAGCGGTTCAGATTCTCAAGGACGGCAAGTTCCCTGCGTATCCGACACCCGACCGGGCCGTGCGGGCGCTGGAAATCCTCCGGACCTTTGCCATCAATATGGACCGCCACCGGGACGCGCTGCGCGTGCCGCATGTTAACGGCCGCGGCGAAGTCAAGGCACTTATCGATAAGGCCTACAAAGAAGGCCGCCACAGTCTGACCGAAGAAGAAGGTAAGGAGATTTTCCAAGCTTATGGTATCCCGGTCCCCGGCGAGGCGACCGTGACCGAGCTCAAGGATGTGGCCGCCGCTGCCAACGGCGTCTGTTACCCGGCGGTGATGAAGATTGTGTCCCCGGACATCCAGCACAAGACTGATGTAGGCGGGGTCATCGTGGGTGTGAAGACGCCCGAGGAGGCCCGGCAGGCCTTCCAGAAGATCATGGCATCCTGCAAGGAGAAAAAGCCCGAGGCCCGTCTCGACGGCGTTTCCATCCAGCAGATGGTTTCCGGTCAGGAAGTTATCCTGTCCATGATGCGCGATCCGCAGTTCGGTCCGGTCATATCCTTCGGTCTCGGCGGTATCTACGTCGAGATCCTGCGGGAGATCTCCCAGGCGCACGTCCCCATGACGGAGCAGCAGCTGGACGAGATGATCACCTCTACCAAGGCGTACAAACTTCTGTCCGGTGCCCGGAACACCCCGCCGTCCGACATCGAAGCGATCAAGGAGGTCATCCGCCGGCTTGTCCTCGTGGCCGAAGAGAACCCCGAGATCGTCGAGTTGGAGATCAACCCGGTAATCGTCGGCAAAAAGGGCGAAGGTTGCTGGGCGGTCGACTCGCTCTGTACGCTCAAGCACTGAAATCTCTTCCGGCCGGTCCGGGGTTTTGCCCGGGCCGGCGTTCACTTTATAAGTTGCGCCCGACTATGCAGACCCAATGACATCCGAGCTCATCTTCGTCGGCCTGGGCCTCAGCGGCGTCGACGGTATGACCATCAAGGCGCTGAACGTGCTGAAGACCTGCGACAAGATCTATGCCGAGTTCTACACGTCGACGCTTATCGGCGCTTCGGTCGAGGATCTGGAAAAAGTTATCGGCAAGAAGATCAACGTCATTTACCGCCAGCAGGTGGAAGAGGGCAGCGATATCATCGATGATGCGAAGAAGATGCGGGTGGCCTTCATGTGCCCCGGCGACACGATGCTGGCTACCACCCACGTAGACCTGCGGCTCCAGGCCGCCGAAGACCGCATACCGGTGCGGATGTTCAACGGTGTCTCCATCTTCGGCGCCTGTCCCACGGCGCTCGGTCTGCAGCCCTACAAGTTCGGCCGGACGGTCACACTACCGTTCCTGGAACGTAACTATCAGCCGAAGTCCCCGTACGACCACATCATGGAGAATAAGAAGCGCGGTCTGCACACGATGATTCTGCTGGACATCAGGGCCGACGAGCTCCGCTACATGACTGCTCAGGAAGCCATCGAATGGCTGATGAAAGGCGAGGAGAAATGGGGCGAGGGCCTTATCGATGACAAGACCGTGCTCTGTGTGGTTTCCCACGCCGGCGCCCTGGACGAGAAGATCAGTGCGGGCTACCCCCAGGACCTGCTGAGACGGGACCTGGGCTCGCCGCTGCAGACCCTTGTGCTTCCGGGTGAGCTCCACTTCATGGAGGCCCAGGCGCTAGTAGATCTGGCTGGCGCCCCGGCCGAGATCATAGACGACAACGGCGGCCACTGATGGTCCGCTGTATCCGGGTCCCGAAAGCGGCCGGCGAAAAGGCCCGCCGGGCGCTCATCGACGCCGGCGAGCTGGATCCCGGCCACTGCATCCGGGTCGACGGAGATTCTCTACTGATTCCGACGACCGGCGATGGCATGGGTTACCCGGTCGAGGACGACGAACTGAAAGCGCAAACGCATGCGCCCACGGACTATCGCGAGATTGCGGAGGTCCCCGCGGCCCTGAAAGACGAACTGCCGAGTTCGTTCGATACGGTCGGCGACATCGCGATCCTTAAGCTCGAAGAGCCGCTGCTGCCGTACCGGCACGCAGTGGGAACGGCCCTGCTGCGGGTTTTGCCGAACCTCCGCGCGGTCTTCTTGGACGGCGGAGTCAAAGGCGAGTTCCGCATCCGTGACCTGGAAAAGATTGCGGGCGAGGGCACGTCCGAGACGGTCCACAGAGAGACCGGCACCCGGATGCTCACCGACCCGTCAGTGGTCTATTTCAATTCACGGCTGGCCAACGAACGGGCCCGGGTCGCCGGTCTGGTATGTCCGGGTGAAGTCATCATTGATATGTTCGCCGGGGTGGCGCCGTTCGGTACTGTCATATGCAAACACGCCGCACCCAAGGTGGTCTATTCCATCGACCTGAATCCGGCCTGCGAGCGTTTCATGCGGGAGAACATGCGGCTGAATCATATCGACAACCTTGTGCCCATCACCGGGGACGCCGTTCAGGCCGTCCGCGACCTACCGCCGGCTGACCGGATCATTATGAACCTGCCGCAGATTGCCGACCGGTTCCTGGCGACTGCTCTGTCCAAGCTCAAGCCGACCGGCACGATTCACATGCACAAGATTCTTGAGTGCACGGAACTGCCGGTGTTCGAACAGCAACTGAAAAAGCAGATGGCCACTGCCGGTTACGAAATCCGTATAGTGCAGGTGACAGAACTGAAATCGTATTCGCCCACGATGAGCGTTTACGTTTTTGACATTCAGTCCGAGCCGCTCACTGCTTCGGTTTCAGTGTGACGCCGGTCTGGTTCTGATAGTGACCGCTGCGCTTCTCGTAGCTCTTCTCGGAAGGTGAGGTCAGCTCCTCGACCACCATCTGGCAGAACCGTTCGCCGATGGGAATCTCCACGGCGGTGTCGGCGGCGTTGTAAGCACCCAGCGTGAGTGTGCCTTCGAAACCGGCATCGACCTTACCGAAGGCGGCGATGACTCCTTTGCGGATCCAGGAGGTCCGCAGCCACAGCTGGGTGCAGAGATCGTCGCCCATCTTCACCCGCTCAATGGTGGAAACATAGAACATGGTCCGCGGCGGAATGGCGACGGTGCCAGTTCTCTGGACATCGGGGTTCCCGCGGATCGAAATCTCCGCAACGCGCAGATCATAGCCGTTGGGTGTGAGGCTTTTTTCGTTGTAGTCGCTGATCCCTAGGCGGCCGCTCTTCAGGGCGGCGAGAATATCCCTGTCCGACAATACCGACATACAGACTCCATCGTGTTGCAGATAAAAAAACCTCACCGGAACCGTTGCCGGTCGGCGACGGTATTGAGTACCGCGTCTAGCAACCGCAGGGTGCCTTCCAGGCCCAGGGCCGGTGCGGCGGTGGCGTGTACTAGTTGCGGGCCGGGCGATTCCACGGCAAAGCCACCGAGGGCGGTGCCGCGGACTTTAGCCGCGACCACCAGCGACTGGTCGGAGACCAGGAAATCAGTGTCGGTGTGTTGGGGGTCGTCCCCGACAGGGATGTGCCGGGCCGTGAAGTAGTCCCGGACCCGCTGTTCCCATTCGGTCCCTTCGGGACTATGCAGGGCGACGGGAATCATGCCAAGGTAGTCGTACAGGAACCGGGCAACCGCGTAGAGTGTGGAGCCGTCGGCCTCTACGGAGAATGTCCGGCCCCGCGGCAGCAGGTGATAGGCCTCGAGCACCGAAAGGGTCGCAGCGGCCCTTTTCCGACCTTTTTTGATCTCGGCCAGAGCCGGGGATGGATCGGCCTTTACCGCGGTACATACGGTCTTAATCCAGGTCTCGAGACTGTCGAAGCCGAGCGGAGCGCCGGCCGGTGAGACGGCGTATGGAATACCAAACCGTTCTTGGTAGGACTGGGCGATCCGCACGCCGTATTCGGGATGGACGACGACGTTCAGTTCCGCATCGGCGGACTGGGAGATATCGGCCGTGCTCCAGCCGGCGCCCAAGACCCGGTTAACCCTGATCCCGCAACGGCCGAGCAGCCCACTCAGTTCGGCGCAGGTGTCCTCCCAGTTCAGATGCATGATGCTGAGCCCGACCAGGTCCACGCCGTGCTTGGCGGCGGTCCGCTGCGGCGGTATGGCATCCAGGATAGCCAGGACAGCGTCCTGAAAGCCGCTGCCGGCGGTGCCGGAATAGGCGGCGTGATCGATGCGGACTGTCGGAATCTTCCCGCCGACCGCCGTCAGGTCTTCGCCGATGAGCGATGCTCCGGGAGAATTGACGATACCGATCAGGCCCGGCCCCATCTTTTCGACTTTGCCGTAAAGGTCCTTCAGCCGTTCACCGGCCCCCTGGACGAACTGTCCGCTGTCCAGATAGGTACAGGGCAGGCGGGGCTGGGTGAAAAAGTACTGCGGTGGCAGGGACAGCATGTTCCGGGCCGCCGGCCCGCGGGTGCCCGGCCGGAACCGGTAGAAACTCTCCGCCAATGAAGCAGGATAGTATTTGCAGCCGGTCGGACCGTGAATGATTGTACTGGCATCGGCCACGCCCTCGAGCCCCATCAGGAGTCCGAGAAAGCTGTCCGGTCTCTCATAGTTCAGCGGCATCTGTCCTCCAGCCCTCTTCCGCCGGTGCGAGCATTCCTCTCAGCCAGTCCTCTGCCAGCAGCCGGCCGGCGAACGGACCTGCCGGCGGGTTAAGCGGCAGTTTCGATTGATAAATGTGCGGATCGACCGCGGCAGTGACGGGGGTCAGCAGCAGATCGGGGTGGAGCCGGTCAATTTCCTGCAGGACCCAGGCGTTCTCGGACGGTTCCACCGGGACGAAGCCCGGTACGTCATCGGCCACGTCCAACCCGTCGATGTAGTCGGGCCGGTTCTCGACCCAGGCGCCGACAGTCCTTAGGCCGGCCGCGGCGGCGGTCTCAGCGATCCATTTGACATCCCGGTTCACGGAAATGATGCAGCAGGTCTTGCCAGCGAGCCGGGCCCGGGGTTCGGTCATCAGGGCAGCGAACTGCTGTTTTAATTTTTCTTCGAGGGCCGCTGCTTCCTTTTCACGGCCGAAACGGGCGGCAAGATCGTTCAGCCAGGCGCAGGTCCCGGCCAGGCCGCCCCGGACGGGGGCGGCAAGTGTCTCCAGGCCGTACTCGTCGTGCAGGAAAACGCAGAGCCGGTCCGTAAAAACATCGGGATTTATCTTCAGGTTGACCGCAGCGCGGGTAATGCCGCGGATATCGTCCAGGGACGAGATGCCGGGCAGACAGCAGTTCATCCGGAGGCCGAGCGATGTCAGCAAGTCGGTGATAGCCTGGACGTCCGAACGGCAGCTGCTGGACATTGTCTTGGTGCCGATCAGGTTCACGCTTTCCGGGTCTTTCGCGGATGGGGCCGCGAAGGTCCGAACCAGACCGACGCCGGCGTCGATCACACCCTGCATGAAGTCGCCGGCCGCGTTGCCATCCTCATCCAGGACAGCGATTTTCACCCCGGGATGGGCCCGTACGGTGTTCTCGGCCAGGGAACGGACATCGTCTCCGATGATCCCGGGCGGACAGGCGGTAACTATGGCGAAGTCCCGCCGTCCCCGGCCAATCTGTCCCTCCAGCAGAGCGCCCAGCGGTTTGGTCCCGCCGAAGATCATGGTGTCCTCTTTCATATCGGTGCTGTGGACGTCCGGATCGGCGAACGACGGCATAGACTCGTATCCGCGCTGGCAGGCGCCGCGGGTACAGTTGGCGTCCAGCTGGACAGTGTATTCGGCGCAGCTCCGGGGCCCGTGCATCAATACGGTCAGACCGCTGACAGACGAGCAGACCGAACACGCGCCGGAAAAGGCGCAGCCGTTGAGCGGGGCGCCGAAAGCCGTGGTCCGGGCGCTGTACGGCCGTTGTTTGGCCGCGGCTGCCGCCTGGACCTCCGCCAGTTTGGCCAGCGGAACTATAGGCGTCTTGCGGCCGAGGATCAGGCTCTCGAGTTCGCCTTCTGTCAGGAAGTGCGCGGCATACCGCTGTCCTTTCAGAACCGCGGCGGCCAATTCCCGGAAGGAATCGGCGATGGCCGAGTCGGGATAGAGTTCGACGAACGTTTTTCCTTCCTTTTCGGCGGCCATGAACAGGTTGGACCGGGCAAAACGAGCGATAATCGGGATGCCGACAGCCTTGGCGAAAGCTTCGACCCGGCCTTCTTCCTCCGGGTCCCCACGGCTGTTGAAGATGATGCCCCCGATGCGGTCAGGATTGTAGTTGGCGGTGCCGCGCAGGATATTGTTGGCAGCGTAGATGGACATGAACTCACCGGAGGTGACAATGTACACCGTGTCGGCGTTATCGTTTCTCAGCGGTACTGCGAAACCGCCGCAGACAACATCGCCGAGTACGTCATAAAGGGTCAAGTCCAGCGGTACAGTGCCAACGCCCAGGCTGTCCAGCAGTTCGAAGGCGGAGATGATGCCGCGACCGGCGCAGCCGACGCCCGGTTCGGGCCCGCCGGCCTCGACGCACAGGCATCCCTTATAACCGACGGCAACGATGTCGCCAAGTCTGCGGGCGTCCGGTTTAGTATTACGCAGATAATCGAGGACCGTCTGCTGTACTTTGCCGCCGATCAGCGCCCGGGTGGAATCATGCTTGGGGTCGCAGCCGATCTGCATTACTTTTATCCCGCGATCGCTCAGTGCGGCCGTGAGATTCGACGAGATGGTGGATTTCCCGATACCGCCCTTGCCGTAAATCGCAATTTTTCTGGCCATCAGGAAACACTTCTAAAGAAAAATATTGCCGCTCCTGCACATAGTCCTTTGCATCTTTGCTGTACGCTCGTGCCTATGGTTATTCCATCCCACTGTATGTGCCAAAAGAACTGTCCGTGCCGGTCGCTGGATGCTCAATCCATT
>Ga0265294_10001293_pt1 | contig 33827 bp, 19 predicted proteins | sample MunlanPumphouse3_FD_192504 | JGI IMG/M metagenome (GOLD analysis project Ga0265294, IMG submission 192504) | Groundwater microbial communities from a municipal landfill in Southern Ontario, Canada - Pumphouse #3 | ecosystem: Environmental > Aquatic > Deep subsurface > Groundwater | place...
AGTTAGAATAGGAATTAATGGAACTACATTGAAAAAATAAGTGCCGTAAGTGACAGATATGGGGATAAGTTGGTATTGTTAATGGATAAGTATAATAAATCTAATTTAAGAGATATTACGCTAGAAGAAGCCAAAAGTTTTTGGAAGGAGTTAGAGTCATTCCACAACAAAATTAGTGAGTTACAAAAAATTAAAACAAACATAAAAGAAGTAAATGAAACAATAGAAAAATTAAAGGAGTTAGAAAATGAGGAATAAAAAGATTGGATATCTCATGGCAAAAGATACAAGGTTCGTTGTGAACATTACACTGAAGAAGGAGAATAAGAATGTTAAAATTAACATTGACTGACTTGTTATCAACACAAGAGATTGTTGATTTATGGAATGATGTACACGCTGTAATTATAGATGACGGAGATGATGTAGTATTTCAATTAATAAATAATTCAGATTTAGAAATCGATACTTATGATCTTATAGATGATGGTGAATGGACACCTAGAACGGATGACTTCTTAGTATTAAAATGGGATAAACATATATCTGTATTTGAAGATAAAGAAGTAGTTCGAATTAGAATTATAAATAAATCAGAATATGAAGAATCAAGAATGGTAATATCAACTTACGACGATATGATGATTGTTTTTCACAATGGTGTATATTATCATGAAACAGAATCTGCCTCCAAACCATTAGAGTTAGTCGCAATAGTAAACGCACCTTATCACAGTGAAGACGAACACCTTTCAGGAACATTTAATTTCGGTGAAGCAAACATCAGTATCTGTTTCGATGTTTCAGCAGAGGGTGATGAAGACGGTCTATATTATTATTTTATAAACAACGGCGATAGCTCTTGGACTGAATGGGAGGAGGAATAATATGGAAGCAAAATTTAATAAAGGACAGGTAGTATTGTATCAGAATGGTTCTACTTTTGAATTAGGTATTGTTAAAGAAGTTGTAGAGCGTAGGGTTAAAAAACATCTTAGACAGGATGGGTTTTATGGTAAACCTACTGGCGAAGACACTATTCAATATTGTTATCGTGTGTGGTATCATACAGGTGACACATCTGCTCTTACAGATGAAAGTAATTTGCATGAGCTAAAGAATGCTTATGCTTTTTTAATTATGAGACGTAAAGCAGATACCTCATCTATTGATGAGACACCTGCTCGTCAACTTGCAGCATTTATCATAGAGGAAACTCCTCAACTCACTGAGTTGGAAGGTGATCCTTACTATGAATGTGAGGATGCATTAACTGAATTATTAAATGAATATAAAATATAAGGAGGAACTATAATATGAAACAAGATGCAATTAAATTTCTAAGAGGTGAAGCGGAGACGCTGGAGCTATTTGCAAGTAGCAAAGATGCTTTCTACAGGTATGTTGAAAACAATAGTCTGGACGAGAGTGAAGATTATGCCGAGGGTGGTTACGACCTATCCAATTACAATGAGAATACTTGGGCACACATTTGGGATCAGGTATCGCGTAGACGTGGATACGACGAACAGTTTGCAAACCGCATAATGGATCTGATTGATGCGTATTACTCAGGCGGATCTTCATATGTGGAAAATGATGTTGAAGCAGAGAGCCGTCTATTGGCAGAGGCGCTAAATTATGTAGCGGACAAATTAGAAGGAGAATTAAATAATGAATAAACGTATAACAGAATTTACTTTGCAAGATGCACAAGAGATATTAGGTGATGAAAGGCTTGAATGGTTAAGCAGAGTTCAAGAAGCCATCAATGAATTGGAAAGTTTAGATGTGGATGGTATACGACATCTAAATGAAACCTACGGTGAAGATTTCGTAGAAAAAGAATTGAAGAGACTGTATGATATTAAAGATGAGCTGGAATTTGATGAGAGCATATTCTTTGATATTAACGTCACGATCAAATTTTCGCAAGTGGTAGAGGCTGAATCTTATGAAGAAGCAGTTGAGATTGTTAAGGATAATTTCTGGAATGATTATAAGCTTGAGTTAGAAGACTACGAGATTGATCCTATAGAATTTGATCTTAAATCTGTATTAGATTTACTAGATGCAAATGGATATGAAGATGCAAGTAACTTCTTACAGTTACATTTTGCAGAGGAGGAGGAATAATATGGAAAAGGATTTTGTTTTTAGATGTTATACTTATGAAAATAGTATGCACAATGGGTATATTATTGTAGAAAGCTTAGAAGAACTCGCACAATTTATTGTGTCGAATGAGAATGATAAAGTTATTACAGATATTGGTGATCAACTTATCATTAAAACTATCGGTTCATTCTTAGATGTGGTTCCTGATAAGGGATTTAGAAATAAATTTATGCCTTATCTTCTTAAAGCTCAAGGCTATGAAGATGAAGAGGAGGAATAATATGGAAAGATTAATAGAAAAAGCAGATTTACAAGATAAGTTTAAAGCAGATTTAATTGATGAGGTGTTAGTTCATGAATTAATAAATGAAGAAACAAAAGAACCTTATGAATGGGAAGAATTAAGAGCGTTAAGCTATGATGAACTAGTTGATTTATTGGTAGATAGTAAAAAAATGTATGTAGTAGAATTATAAGAAAAGGAGAAATAAAAATGAGTAAGAAATTATACTGTGAGCACTGCGGTGCTCCTATTAATCCAGAGACTGATGTATACTTTGAGTCTGATTCTGGTATTGTTTATTGTGAAAAATGTGCTGATGAGTTTTTAATTTGGTCTGATGACATTTACTCTTATGTACATACGGATCAATACAAAGACTTTTATCTTGATGATGAACTTTCTGATATTGAACTATTCACAAAGTATGAACCAGAAGGTGATATATAATGGGTTATCGTACATATTTAAATTTAAAAATTCCAGGTGAACCACAAACAATAGGCACATTTAAAAACATGCCTACGGAAATTATCTTAATAGATAATTACTGTATAGGTAAGATATACTTCAATGAGTTACCTGAAGAACTTGAAAAAGTTATAGAAGATTATGAAACTATGTATCCTTTATTTATAAGAGAGTATACAGACGATGGTGAAATTTTAGTGGGTTTATTATTAAACATATTCGAAAGGATACAGCAAGAACAAAAAGATAAAACAAAAAATGAAATTGCTGAATTACCTGATTGGTTTACTACAGGTATTAATCCTATAGTACGTATATTAAAACAAGCATTAGAAGAAAATTTAATCCAGACAGATGACTGGGTTCAATTCGAATGTTATTAAGGAGGTGTCAGATAATGAGTACTATTAAACATGTTATTGGAGAACGTGATGATCTTAGAATCGAAAACGATTTATATAAACGTTATGTAAATTATCTACATTCATGGTACAGAGAACATGCTGCACCAGAATTTGAAGGTATGGAACCTGTATGTTTTAAAGAATTCTGTGATAACGAAGCAGCGGAAGGAGAGTTTTAAATGGCAAACATAAGTGATGCATATGGTACCATCACCTTACAAGGACCTTGGAAATCTAAGCATACAAAAGTTTTATTGTATGCTTTATTTTCTTTAGATGTTGGTGGTGATTACACAACTATTATTAGTCATGAAGATTTTGAATATGTTTATCGTAAACTTATAAAAGAAACAGAGATTTCTTTTATAGGTAGTGGAAGATGGACTTATGAAACCAATTTAAACTACTTTGATGAGTGGTCTAAATCGAATCCGAAAGCATGGGAAAGGAAAACCAAAAGGTTTAATAAGAAGTACATGATTACACATAAGAAGTACCTTAAAAAACTTAAATGGTTAAAGAAACAAATGTTCCATAAGAACCTATATTTAAATTGGGAATATATGGATATGGAAATAGGTGCATCATTTATTTCCAGAAGCATCGGTATGCATAAACCGGTACGTACTGAGCGTAGTTATTATTTATCATATACTGAAGATGTAGTAGAATCTTATGACTGCAATCTTAAAAATGCTTGTGAATATTTCTTTGAAAGTGATGATTATTTAATCGAAGCTGTTGAAGTTATGCTTGCTCTATATGATAGACCAGACTTAGAAGATGCAATCGTAAGTTTTATTAAAGATCATGATACTTGGTATGATCTAAGTGCCTCCCCTTATTTTGATAAGAAGACTGATATACCTTCAGGTATTCGTTCTAAAATTATCAAACTTATTAGGGAACAAGGCAATGACAATAAATGAAATACTTAAGGTAGTTGATCATAGTACAGTATCTTCATACAGTGTTAACGGCACGACACATTCTTATTTAGTTATTAAGAAAATGTTTGGCGATGCAGAATGTACATCTATGCAAATCACAGCAGTATTAAAAGACTTAGATAAAGACCAGATTGTATTTAATCTTCTAAGTGAATATGATATTACGGAAGGTGAATTGGATATACATCTACCTAATAATAGTTATTACACCAGTATCAACCTTAATTTTGTAGTAAGTGAGGAGGTGACCGTTTATGATTACTAATAAGAAAGAACCTGCAGTATTAACAGGTGCTGTGGCTGAAGAGATTTTAGAAGTTATACATGAAGCTTATGAAGAAGCGGGCAAGCACACTCAAAAATCTACAAAAGCTGTAGAAAGAACTGTTAAAGAACTACATCAAGCTGATAAAGAATTACATCAGGTTGATAAAGAATTAAATAAGTTATAATAACTGAACGGCACATGCCGTTCTTCATACAGACATTAGTATTATCGTGGTGCAAATCCATGAGTCTGTGCCTTAAGATTTTTTCTGGATTGTATAGTTTATGCCACGGTTCTATACATGACTTAATTACCTACAACCCAACCTACTTTTTTACGTGGCAAAATAACGGGTACTCACATAGTGTGGGTGCCCGTTATATTTTTTACCGTCCTAGCATAGACTTACTTTGTCTATAACGTACATATTGTTGCCACTGAATATCTTTAACTAATCCAATAGGATCAACCTTAGGTTTACGCATACGTCCGTACTTATTAAACCAATTCTTATAAATGTTTTCATAACATTCATATCTACCGTTGTTATTTCTATAACGATAAGGTGTATACTTCTTATAACCGTATCCACTTTTATAATCATTATGTTCAAATAAGAAGTTGAATGTATTAGCTATACTATTCTTACTCTTCTTTGAGAATATGGATAACACAGGTGAAGTGTTTCTTATTTCCTTAGGTGCAGCTGTTAAAGGATTAGCAGCACGTGTGATTACACCTATAGTAGCTAATTGTTTCAACGCTTGGATTGCATCTTGTGTCTCAATTAATGTAGCTACACCTCTTAGTAAAGGGTTTTGTCTTTCATCTAATACATCTCCTGTAGCACTTAAAATATTTTGAACATCAAATGCACCATGACCGAACCTTACACCTAAACCTTTCATGATTGGCATCCAACCATTAACCATTTGGAATTTAGTAAAGTCATCGTATTGTCCATCTTCATCTTGATACTGTGCATATATACCATCAATGATATCACTCATAAGTCTTATGTAACTTGGATTTGTTAAACGATTTATCCAGTTATCAATGGATCTTATAGGGAATGATAAGTAAGGTATATCTGCAATAAGTTGCATCTCTATACTACTACGTTGTCCGTAGTTGAAGAAACGTTTTAAAGAATTGTTAACTGTCTCATTGAAACTATAACCATTAAGATATCTATCAAATAAGAAACCTGCAATACGTCCTGTATTTTCTATACTCTCATTAAGATGTTCGTATATTTTTCTACCTAATAGTCTTTGTAACTTACTATACTCTGTTTGTTCTTGTTGTCTTAAACGTTTAGTTATTTCTGCGTAAGTTAAATCAATAGGACTATCAGTATCTAAACGTTTCTGTTCATTGACAAGACGATGCAGCTTACGATATTCGTCTGATTTATACTGGTCAATTTGTGCATTCGTTTGCATGAACGCATTGATTTCAAATAAGATATGTTTGAATTCTTCATAGTCTTGCTCACTCTTATTTTGATATCGTTTACTGATACGATTTAGTTTATTCTTATACTTATTGTGTTCAGGTTGCATCTTATTATGCATCAAGAAGAACTCTGCGAAACGCATATTAAGTAAGAAGGTAACTGTTTGTTTAAGTTCTAGGCGCCCTTTAATAACTTTGATATTGTTTATATTATCTGTAGGTATTGCATTAATATATTCAAGCATATTATCTATCTTAGATAATAAGTCTCTCCCACGCATACTTCTATTCTTAACACGATTTGTTAACTCAGTAGCTGTAAGATTATCTGCAGTATCTACGTAGTTAAATAGTTGGTTACGTATATGCTCAATGTTTTCTTTAATGGCTTCAAAATCTTTTGTTGTTAAGTTATCTTTATCTAAAAGCCTTTCGATATCTACATATTTAGTATTGACAAGTGATAGTGTTGTTAAACGCTCATGTGATAAAGCTTCATAAGCACCATATATATTCCATGTCATACCCATATAATGTACGATACCTTTAGGAGTAAACATTTCTTTAATTAAACCGTATGCATTCTTATGATAATACATCTCACTCATTAACTGGTTCCATGTATCAATGAAGTTACGGAATAAGAATCCCATACTATAACGCATTAATAATTTCTGAGCGTGTTGTAAGTTTGCAATCACATCAGCGAATCTTCCTGTAAATCGATAAGGTTTGTAAGCCTGATCCATAGCACTCATAACACTATCAAGATCAGAGAAACCTATAAGGTACTCACCATTAGCTTTAATGAAGTCGAACACTGCTTTAAAATCTGAAGCTTTAGTAATATCGATTTCTTTTAGTGTAGGTGTAATGTGTTGTGTTAAATCTAGTCCTGTTTCAACACCTTGGTATGTTTTACCTTGGAATCTAATAGACTGTGTTTCTTCACCATCGTTTAACAGTTTAACATATTCATTAAGTTTATCTGGATCATCGAAGTGTATACGTTTATAACGTGCACGTGTCTTCTCATATTTCTTTTTAGACTTGTATTGTTTCTGTTCATCGACTGTAAGTTCTTCCCATTCTTTATCTACTTTAGTAATCAAATCATTTAACTTTCTTAATAATGTTTCATCATCGAAAGCTTTCATAACAATAGTTAATCTATTAAAACGTCTGTTTTCTTTATACCATTTAAACAATGCGTCCCAATCGTAATCAATAGTTACACCGTTATTATCTTTGATTGCATATAGTTCTATGATTGTTAAGAAAGGTGCTTGGTATTTATCCATATTCATAAGGTTACTATCTTGTAAATCTTGTACATCTTTTTGAGTAAGCATCTTAGGTTTACTATCATATAGATTATAAATGTTACGTCCATCTTCTGTATGTAATAGTATAGTTGCTTTATCAAAATTTAGATTGAATGCGTAGTCAGACATTTGTTTATTAATAACTTCAACTTTAGCTAATACTTCTTCTTTAAGTCGTTCTAAGCGTTTAATCATATCGTCTTTAGTTCTAACACCTTTAAAGAATTTTTCTTGTTTATTTAAAACATTTTCGATATTATTTAATGAGCGTATGTCTGCTTCAATCTTTTCTAATTCTTTTTGTTTACTTAGTATTTCTTTTTCTACACCTTTATATTTATTATGTAATTCTGTGATACCTTGTACTGAGTTACCTATATTAAAGTAACTAAAGCTAAACTTGTTTGCAACCTTAGTCTTTGAGACTTCAGGATTATCTCTATTATATTTTGAATCTTTAATCTTACCTTCCAGGTGTTCGTATAAAAGTTTTGCTGATTCAAATTCACTCTGTATTTTATCTAACAAGTCCCCTGCAGTGTAAGGTGATTCACTTGTAACTAATCTTAAATCTTTAATTGTTTCTTCTAAAACTTTTTGTTCCAACTTGTTGAGATTCTTAAATGAATCTGTACCAGTATCTATGTTAGTTGCTGTGCTTAAATTTGATAAAGCTTCTTGGAACATACTCTTAGAATACACAAGATTATTATAGTCTATATCATTACTTACAATTTTAATTGGATTACCTTCATCATCAATAGCAAGTAAGTCAGGATCAACTTCATTAATATTAAGTAATATTCTTGCGGTGTATTTAATATCATCACTATTTGTTTTAAGTTTATTACTTTCATCATGTGTGTGTAGATATTGCAACACTTCAAAGAAGTAAAGTGAATCTTTTAACATACTTAATCTTCTAATGTCAAGTGTACCGCCGGTGTTTGCATGGTAATTATTGTTAATATACTTGAATGTAGTTAATGCATTGATGAGTACACGTTCGATACGATAACCAGATACATTATATTGTAAGAGTAACTGAGGTATTGTTAGTTTAGTATCTTTAAACATTGTAGTTTCTAAACGTGTTGATGCACGGTATAAATCTCTTTCTTCATTAAAGATTTTAAACATCTCTAAGATAGCATCTTTAACATCATTATAGTAGCCATTAGTAACAAAGCTATCACCGAAGAATTCAACACGTGCCATATCATCAATTACTTTTTCTAAATCTGTGTAAGCTTTCTTTGAACTACGATAGTCTTCAGCTAACTTGATTTCTTTACCAGACTTTAATGCATCTCGTTTAGTTTTGACTTCAGCATCGGAGAACCTAATACCTGATCTTTCAAATGTATTCTTATTCATTGCGATAGCCATAGATAAGGCGTGTTCTTCTTCACCTATTGCAACTTTTCTAACACTTGCTTCTGTTGTTAATGCTTTAACATCTGCAGTATAACGTTTTAAATATTCAACAGGATCAATGTCAATACCAAAGTGCTTTGCAACGCCTATGATATCTGTAGCTTTATCAGATAAAGCATTCAATGTACCACGGTCAATGATGTGTTGGTTGATGTATTGTTTAGATAATCCATCTAAGTATTTACTTGTAGCCTTTCCACTGTACACAGCATCGAAATAACTTTTAGCTTCATCATCAAAACGTCCGAAGTATAATGTTTTAATCCACTGTATATCAACATTATTAATCCATACTTTAGGATCTACTTGTACTTCTTCTTTTAATCGTTTAACTAATATATCCACAAGTGGATCTTTTATTGTGTGTGTCTCGAAATGTTTTATAAGTTCTTGTGCATCTTTTGTACGCAGTGCTTTTGCTAATGAGCTTAGTACATCTTGTGTCTTGTTAGCTTTACTATAGTTGTCATAGATCATGCCAAGTACTTCATTAGTATCAAAACTATTGTCATCAATACCTTTAACTAAGTGTTTCGTTTTGACTTCATTAATAAATTCTTCTTTTGTTTTATTCTTTACAGCTTCTTCAATCTTATACGAAGATTTTATTAATCCTTCTGCTACACTTCTTACAGTTATAATGGTATCGCCTTTAGCATTTGTAGTTGTTAGTTTTAATTTACGCCATATACTACCATCTGGACTACTATTAATTTTAGAGAACACACTTAATACAGATGCTACTAATTGTTGCTTACGATTACCACCGAAGATATTAACACCACGTTTAGATACTTGTATACGATTGATTGTGTTGTAGATAATACGGTTGTAGAATCTATTAAACATAATCTTCTCTTTAATTTCTTGACTACGTTCAGTAGTGCTATTTATAAAGTCATTGGTAGTCATTGTTGCTAGGTATGCTTTGTCTTCTTTTGATAGTGTTTCACTGTGGTATTTAACGTCTTCACGTGTAATTAAATCTGATGGATTGTATTTACCTTCTTGAACTTGTTTATCAAATATGATACGTTTAAGTATCTCAACACGATTATCGTCATAGAATTTATTTACAACATCAGTATCAAAATAACTCTTAACAGTGTAGTCTTTGTTTGTATCATAACCACCGTTACGGCTACGAATAAGTACGTTCATGTATATACGTTTAAGTTCTGGTGTTACAAGTTTCTTTTCTAATTCTGGATCACTGATATCTATATCTTTAATAATCGTATTGATACGATCACCGTATGTAATAAGATACAGTTCATCCCATGTATAATGATCACGCACACCTTTTACAAATGTTTTCTTACCTACATAAGCATAACGTGCATCAATAGCTTTTATTTCTTTAGGATCTTTGTATTTGTAATCTCTCTCAACAGTCTTAATATAACTGTCTACAATACTACCATCTTCATCTACATACTCTTTATCATAATAAGATTCTTTGGTAGCATCTAATGGTGCTAATGCGTCATAACCTTCGCTATCAATAGCAGCCATACCAATAGTATCACCATCATTGTCACCGCCGACCATCTTATAGAAGTAGGAGTTTGCTTCTGTTGCTTTATGTGCTGTAGTACCTACAACTTTAATAACTGGTACTGCATTATAATCCTGAACAGGTGAACGTACTGCAACTACATAAGCATATACGTTTTGTTTATTAAGATATGCTGCAAAGTCTTCATCAGATAGACTTGTATCATAAATCTTTTTACTTATCTTCTTAACTTCGGCGTCACTTAAAGGTACACCATTACGTTGTAACCAACCTTGTTTCATCTCTATTAAAGCTTTGTATCCTTCACGAGATATACGTACTTCACCAAGACCTAAGTCTGTATTAGCTACTAATTGTTGTCTAATACCTGGATGTTTCTTATACGTTGATTGATAATAAGCACCGTGTAATCCTGTCATACTATCTAATGATTTTTGTTTAATCATTTGATTTAAATATGCCATACGATATTCTGCATAAGCTTTGTCTTCAACGGATGTTAATTTATTTTCAAACTTAAATTTATAGAACATGTATTCATTGACACTACTTGCAAGTGTACTGGCTTTAGTTTTTTCAATAATATTTTCTACTGTTTTTATTGGATTGATAACGCCATTAACTTCTACCTTATAGTTGTCAATTAAATAATCTAAACCAAAGTTCATAACGTTGGCATATAAATCTACAGCAGTCATATCTGCTGGAAATGCTTTTTGCCAATCAACATTACCTTTAGCCATCATAGTGTATACAACTGATGGTGATATTACAACCCCACCGCGCACACTATTCTTATGGTCTTTCATTACATAGTTGATACCACCGTGTGCATCAACCTCAGCGGTGTGTGCCATGTGATCTGCTGTATGTTCAGAGTCTAATGTAACATAGAGTTCACCACGTAAAATCTTTTTATCCACATTAAATGTTTCTATTTGATTTGTTGAAGCTCTGTAGTAAGTACCCGTGGAATTTTTACGTAGTGTAGTTCTTGTTAACATATCTACAAGTTTAGGATCTATACTACGTAATAGTTTATCGTAGTCTTTACCTTGATCTACAATCATCTTACCATCATCAGTAACTTGGAATAATGCTTTGATCTTCTTGTCATATTTTCTAAGTGCAACTAACGCTTCCTTAGAGATATTATTGGTATCTTTGATAAGATATTTACGAACTGTATTAAGCGACATTTCAAGTAACGCACCATAAGCACCACGCGAATTAATTGAGTCAGCCTTAGCTACAAATGTAGCACCATAACTATCTCTTAATCCTTTGATATATTTAACAGCACCTTTGAATCCATATAAACCTAACCAAGTTTTGTTACCTTCTAACCAACCTAATGCTTTAGCATCATCATAATCCACAAGGATTGTATCTTCAAACGCACGTGGATCATTTGCAAATGCAACTTCTACGTTGATACCGTTCTTATGTAGGCTGTCATTTGCAAACTTATCATACATACCATCTGTTGTAATATTAGGTGTGAATGCATTGATACGTTTACCGTTGTATTCTTTAACAAGAAGTTCTTTAAGTGTACCTTTATGATCACTATCTAAATCATCAATAAGATCCATGAAATCTTTATTAGATGTATCCGCATCTTCAAGTTTATATAAATCATTGATAACTTTTATAGATGTGAACTTAGCATATAACTTAGGTACTGATAATACTGTACGTACAGTATTCGTACTATGTCTGAACGGTACATCCACTGTGTAATAGTTACGTAACATGAATGAAGAACCTGCACTACCTTCACTTGAGTTAACTAAATCAAGATTGTAGTTACTTAATGTTTCGTCATCATATAATATTGTGAAGTTATTAGAATAATCTGATGGTATCATATTTAAAACTTTACCAGGCACAAGTGCATTGAACTTGGATAATAGTTTGTTTGATAAACCAGCATAAACTTTTAGAACGTCACTATAATCATCGCCACGTTTAGCATATTGTACAACGTCAAGGTATTGTTTAAATCTTCGTTCCATAACTTTAGTCATGTTTATACGTTTAAGATCTTTTAATTGTAAACCTTGATCGTTTTTAACTTCTTCAAAGAATTTCTTGAAGTGCGTATTAAAATCATCCATAGTACCAGGCTTGTATGTTTTAAATGTTGTCTGATATTTTGTATATAAATCTAATAGATTCTCAATAGCTTTTTTACTTGCATCAGTTCTACCATCTTCTTTGTAAATCATGCTATCTTTTATACCAGGACGTAAACCTTTCTTGTTTGTGTATTTAAATAAGTCTTTCTTCATAGCAGCTACGTCAGTATGTACAGTCTCTGCACCAAAACCTAAATCCATTTCATCGCCATCCTCAATCTTGATGGTACTGAATGTATACTCTTTAGGTTTGTGTTGAATAAGATCCCTACCTACTGTAGTATAATTGTATGTTAATTTAAAAGTAACTTGTTGTGGATACTTACTTGAGAATACCATCTTTTGTAAGGTGTCATGTACTTCATCATATACAGATACCGTAATCATTTCACTACCATCGTCCATAATATTACGTGTACTGTAAGCTTTCTCTGGATCTAATATAAGTGCAACTTTATCATCATTCTTTAAGATGTTATCATACACTCTTGTAACATGTTCATCTTCTAAACCTTCTAATACCTCATTAGGTAATCTACGTTTAGCTTCATTGATTAAAGTTTCTTCTGACATTTCAGAAGTTTTTCTACCTCTACCTGAAAGTATATTGATAACATCAGTACGTTCAATAGTATCTTTTAAACTATCTGTTGTTTTAACTTCAGTTAAGAAACTATTGAATGCACTATTAAGTAGGTTAATTGCTAAGTCATTCTTATCCTTAGAAATTTTAATACTTGCTGCAGTAGCTATCTTAGACTGTAGTGTATGTATATCTTTCTTAATACCTTCAACTATAAGTTCTTGTACTTCACTTGATTCATATAATGTTTTAGTATCTTTACTGTTAAATAAATCAAGAGCTCTAAAGAGTGGAGATCTATCGGATAATAAATTAACTAGTTCTATAAATTGAACATCATCTTTTAAATGTTTATTATTTTCAAGTATCTTCCAGTATGATTTATAACTACTATGTTTGTATGCATCATCTAATTTCATATCAATGAAATCTTTACCAAGAAGTGCACGTGTTTCATCACTGTTCCATCTTGATAATAGTTCAGTTGATAATTCATCAACTTGATTCTTAGATGCTTTACGTATAATTTCTATACGTTCTAGTATTTTTGTTTTAAGTTTTTCACTGAAGAATGTTTCTCCATCTACAGTTTCAATTAAACTTTCTAGATCTTTTATTTGTTTCTTGTAGTCTTTAATAACTTTGGTACGTTCTGCTTCACTGCCTATATTAAGAATAGACATATCTATATTCTCCCTTTTTAATATTTCATCTAATTTACTATCATCTTGTTTACCTATAAGTTCACTGATAATAAAATCTCTTACACGTATTAAGCTATCAAGTTTGTTTCTCATAATACGTACTTGTTCATCTTGTTGCAGACGTAAAAGACCAGTACTTGCTTGGTTACTTAGTGTGTCAGTATACAATGAATGATCTCTGACGTATGCTTTTATTTTCTTGTTTGCATTATAAACTGGATTAGATGTAACGTCTTGTATTTTCCTAGCGTACTCTATAATATTTCCAATTGCTTTTTCTTGATTAGCTATACTGCTTTCAAGTTCCTTTTTAAGTTTAATATATTCTGCATTTAAACGAGCACGCTCTTCAGTAACTACAATTTGTTTATCATTTAAATTATTAATTGTTTCAACAACATTATCACCTGTACCTTTGAGATACTTAATGTGATCTTCAATTTGTTTAATAGTATTTAAATGTCCTCTTAGATTTTCACCAGGTCTGTATGCCTTAGAAGTTGTAGTAATACGTCCTTTTGTATTGCTTTCTAAAATACTTTTACGTACTGTTTTAAATCCTTGTACTTTTGCATAATCAATTTCAGCAATACCTTCTTTAAGTTCTTTAAACTGTAGTTCCGTATGATCTAACATCTCTTTTACAAGTACTTCTATTTCTTGACCTTGATCCATAGTCTCATGTAAAGCATAACCTGCAGTATAATAACCTACAAGGTCATTGTATATTTGTTTACGTACAGCATCATCAGTGCTTGTTACATATTTTTGTACGAGTGCTTTAATTTTATTTGCTTCTGAGTAATCACCTGTAAGTAATGATTCTTTTAACTCTGCGTTTACAATAATATTGTTAGCAAGTTCAGCTCTTTCAATACTATTATAGGTACGAATGATAAGTATAGCATCGTTTAATTTATCTAATTGTTTTTGTTCATCAATGGTTACAGGTTCATTACGTTCAATCTTACCTAACGTTTTGTTAATAACATTTTGGTACTCAAGAATTAAAGTTTCATCAAAGCCTTCTTTATCTAAGATACCAATTGTACTTTCTTCTAGACGTGCTCTTATCTTTTCAGGATCATTGTTCTTAATTTGTTGATAATATAAATTTGTTAACAAACGTCTTGCATAGTTTTCTAAGAACAAGTCATAGTTAGGGAAGTCAAAACGAATACCGTTATGTGCAACGATAGGTACATCACTGACACCGTTAAGTTCGGTTACAAATGTGTGTATAAACTCTACGGTATTTGGTTGTCTCTTAACACGTTCAATGAGTGCATCTGTTTTAACTTTAATCTCATCATCAGTTATATTAGGATTATTCTTTTTAAGAATAGTTTCTTGTTGTTTATAAAATCCTGCAAGTTCTGGACTCATATCTTCGCCATCTTCTGTATGGAATACTCTGTTATTAATGTATGTGTTAACTATTTTGAGTTTACCATTCTCTTCTTTAATCATAGTCATTTGATAAGGAACTCTATGCCCTATATCATTTGTTACTGTTTCCATATCCAGTACAATAAATTCTTTAGGTATAGGTTCGCCCATCTTTTTAAGTTGTGCGATATAATTAAGTCTTGTAACAAGAGTATCAACTACTGGATTATGTAGTTCATAATCTCCAGCGTCCTCTATAATAGCCTTTAAATCGCCTGTAACGAGACTTTCAGTTTCTTTGACAATTATATCAAGCACTTCAACATCATTCAATCTAGGGTCTAAATTGTGCAGTTTCTTATATGTTCCTATATTTGTGTTTGTGTACTCTCTATCTAACTCTGACATTGCTCTAGCTTTTTTACTGCGCTCACTTAATTTGTCAAGGTCTGCTTTACGTAACTCAAGAGTAGCTGTTAAGTTTTCAATCTCTTCAGGCAGTCCGTATATATATCTATTAAGCTGATCACGTTCAGCAACAGCGTCATCGTAGTCTTTAATACTTTCTTGTTGTGCTTTATAAGCTTCACGTGCTTCTTTATTTAATTCTTTTGTACCACTACCCGCTAGATAAGCTACCATATCAATAATGTCTTTAGGTTTAGTAGATATGTCATTCTTTTTAAATACATCTTTAGCTGATTTAATTAATAAATCTTCTATACTAATTACTTTAGCATTGTCAAGTGCATCTAAAATATCTTTATTGTGTTGTTGTTTATGAAGTGCATTTTTAACACGTGCCTGTAATCCTTTAAGCTGTGCGATTGTACCTTTATCTGTTTCTGGATCAAGCTTAGCTAGTAATGTATCGATACTTTGTACACCTTTATTAATGTTAGGTATGATACCGTGTTTCTTAAATGATTTAATAAGCTTTTCAATATCTTGATCAATCTTTTCGTTAGCTTCTTTAACACTCTTTCTAATTGTATTGATATGTACTTGTTCAAGTTCTTCAACACGTGCCTTTTTAAATACTTCTTTATAGGTAGATTTGATACTGCTATTTAAACGATTAAGTATTTTAGCAGCATAAGCTTTACCTATATTGATACGTGTCTGTTCATCAATATCATCATTTGATTGCGGTATATATGTTTTATAATTTTCTAGTCTTGCTGCAATTTCATCAATCTCTTTATAGACCTTATCTAAACGAGCCTCAGCTTTTGTATAATTAATATTCTTAGTATCTACTTTGATGTGTGTTGTTTGTTTAAAGTCCGCCTCTTTAGTTTGGAAATCTTTAACTGTTTTAGACATATCAAAAAGCCATGCTGATACTTTATCAACACTGGTTATACCCATATTATCTAACTCAGATTTAAATAAACTATATAATGTAGCAGCATCTACTTTATCTTTAGTTGCCATGTTATATAATTTAAAACTAATACTATCAAAAAATTCTTCATACTCTAGCTTAAATGCTTTACGTTTAGCATATTCATCTAGCACTACTTTACTATATTTCTTTTCAATTTCTGAGCGTTTAGTTACAAGTTCAAGTTCTTGTTTTTCAAATTCAACACGGCGTGTTTCAATGTACTCAGCTATAAGTGCAGGATTATTTAAGACAAGTTCATTTAAGATGCGATTCTTTTCAGCATCTTTAGCTATTATCGCATTGTTGTATTTTAACTTAGAAGTTTCTTTTTCATTTAAAAGTTTAGATACAAGTTTCTCTGTTGCTTCTAATGCAAGTACAGCTTCATGGTCTGTATTAAAGTTATGTTTATTGCTAATACGTGTACGTGCACCTTTTAAACCTCTGATTTTATTTTCGATATTTTTTATTTCTTCTTCAGCTCTATACTGAATAAGCACTGCCGTTGATTCATCATTATAAATATCACGTGTATTTTCATAAACGTAATCATAGGTATCATATAGACGTAAAGGATTTAACTTTGTACCTGTACTTATGAAGTTTTGTAAATCAAGAATACTTGTAAAGTTTCTACGTTCTTCTTCAGTTAATTCATTAACACCTTTACCAAAAATAATTTCAGAAAGTTCTTCAGGATTTCTTGAAGGTGTTAGCTTATATGCTATAGACTCTAATTGTTTTTGTTTATAAACATTTTTAAATTTCTCTTGTGATGTTGTAAAGTCTATGATGCTTTTAATAAATTTAGATCGATCAACTTCAAGTTCATTGTATTTACTTTGTAGTATATATCCTACTACAGATTTTACAAATGTATTATCCATAGGTATTAAGTAACCACTTGCTGTGAAGTATTCAGAAATTTCTGCGATACTTTTTTCAACCTCATCGATCTTAGTTACATCACCTTTAAGTTTCATCTTCATATACTTGTTAAATTCTTTTTCGTAAAATCTAACATTATCTGTGTTGTTAATCATCGCGTCAACCGCACTTGCAACCTCAGCAACACGTATGAAATCTTTTGCTTTAAAGAGCTTCATAACCAGTTTAAAAGGATTTGTAAATAGTCTTCTTATATCATTATAAGTTTTGTTAGGACCCACACTGTTGATATCTTCAGCGTTACGCTCTGCCATAAAGTCTGATACTGCATCACCTAATGCTCTATTATACATAATCTTTTGCTCACCTATAGGTGAGATTGTAGTGTTTGGTTGAAATAAAACTTCTGTTATATTTCTACCTACTTCTCTTGTAATAGAGAATGCATTTGATTCTTTAGTTGTAACATACACAGGATTAACATCATAGACTTCGTTAATCTTTTCATTAGGTTTAACTACGACAGCACCTAATAATCTATTAGTATCTTTTACATATCGTAAAGATTCAAAGATAAAGTTTGTACTTTCAAATATACTGTCTATGATGTTTGTTTCATAGGCACTACGTTTGAATGTCTTTGTATGCTCTATAGTTTCTAATGCATCAATACCTTTGTGTATAGGATCTATAACAAATTCTTTATGTGCTTGTTTCCATGAGAACTCTTTATTTTTATAAACTTCAGTTCTTAAGTATTGTTCCTTAACCATATTAACAACCATTGTGAATGCGTACATTTCTTCAATAGTCATGTCACCACTTAAACCTTCTAATATTTCATTTAAGTTTCTGTAATTTATAAGGATGTTTCTTTGCTGCACATTATCAATACCAAACTCCCTGAGGAAATTATTGATTATGTTTTCTGAGACACCATCTTTAAATAAATACTTTTTAATAAAGTAATCTTTAAATGCAACGTCGTCATCAAGAATAGGCGTACCTAAAAGTCTATAGACTTCTTTAGTGCCGGTAAAACCTTTATTAGTTTTCTTACGGTTACGTTTAATATCTAAGGCATGTTTAAAGAAGTGGTCTTCAAGATCCATGACTACCCCTTGTTTATTAACGATTTCGCCTTCACTGTTATACATGAAGCCTTCTTTTTGTACCGCTTCTTTTAAGTTTAACGCTCTGAACCTACCAATTGTAGGGAAATATTTTAATGCAAACTTATAGAACTCTTGTTGTTCTACAGGTTGTGCATCTATATATTCTTTAAAGCTTGTATACTCTACATCTTTAGGTAATTCAACAGGTGTGACAGGTGTTTTATTTGTGAATAAGAATTCTTCAACTTCGTTTATTACATCTGTGAATAGTTCTTTAATTTCAGGCTCGAATTCATCACGTACAAATAGATAATTAAAGACATCATCTTCAATATCTACAGTACCATTACCTACTTTACGATACTTATCTAGCTTAGTATACGTACGTGCGCTTCTCTTAGCTTCACGTTCCTTCCAAAGCTTATCAAATATAGGACCAAATTTATCTGGTTCCATACCTGATCTACCTATAGCTTCCATAACTATATCCCAATATTTTCTTGGAACAAGTTCATCAGTTACATTTAATATATATTCATTGATAAGTAAACTGACTGTATAATCATAAAAGTCATCTCTTGTAGTTAATGCAAAAGAAGTTCCGTTAGGATCATTATCATTCTGTTTAGGTAAGAATCGTGCAATACGTTCTTGTAATTCTTTTTTAACTTGAGGATCTTTTTCTGCTTTAATCTGTTTTTTAATATCCTGTACAATTTCATAAAGACCATCAGTGTATTTCTTTAACTCAGACTTTTTACTGTATTTAAAGTCTTTATACTTAGTAGGTTTGTGTATACCTGGTTCATCTTTTACTAAGGTATTACTATATTCATAATCATTATATAAATTAAGTAGTGCATTATATCTGATTGTACTACGTGCATAACCTGAACGTGAATCATTAATAGATTTAACACGTGCTTTATGTACTGCACGTTGACGCCTTGATTCATTTGCTATAATTGTTTCGTTTGTATCACCATATGTATTTTTAATTTTTAAACTTGCTTTAAGTTTCTTTAAAGCTCTGTTACGTATACCACGTTGTTGTGGTGTTCCATAAGGATTTAATAGTGCAGGATTATATCTACCATCATTTAAACGTATATCTTTATCAAGTGTTTTTGTATAACGTCTGCGTTCTGTAATTTCTTCTGCAGTGTAGTCTGTAATAAAATTCTTTTCAAGTTTTTTATTTAAACGTGGTAGGATTTTATTATATATTGTATTATGTGTTGTACGTAAATCAGTTAATATTTTATACGTTTGATTAGTAAGTGTTCTCAACGTTGTTTCAAAATCATCCGACATAACATTACGCATATCAAAGTTAATATCACTTGTGCCAAAGTTCTTTTGTAGATGCACAATTGATTTTTGAATAAGTGATAATAAACTTTCACCATTAACCTTAGTGTTTTGTAACTGATTGAGTACGTCAATTTTCTTAACTTTATATTTAAGGTTGCTCACATTAAAATATGTACCATCACTTTGTTGTCTTATAAATTCATTTCTGAAAAATAGGTTTGCTATTGTTTCTAAGTTGAAAGCATAAAAGGATCCTGTACCTTTAGGATCTAACATATTTAAGAACTCATTATAAGCTTTATTAACTTTAGCGTAGTTTAATAACGTTTTAAAAGTTTCTGATTTATTAAACGCTACATTTTTAACATATGATTTATTTACAATGACATACTTGTTGTATATCTCTGCATAATTCATTAAAGCTTTGATAGTTGCATCAACATCTTGTTTAGGTAATAAGGCTAAGTCAGATAAGTAACTCTCTACTTTTGTTTGGCTACTCTTAACATTAATGATGTTAGGTCTGTAACCTTTGATATTACCTTTATTATCCATTTTAACAACATAATCATAAACAACATCGTACGCTCCTGAAGCTTCCATCGATGCAATTTCTTTGTATTGATAATCATAAATCACAAAGACATCAACACCAGTACCTAGTTTAAGCTCTTTTAGGTAATTGTTACGATTGTTTTTAAAGATACTTAAGTCAGCATCTTTAGATACAGTAATAACAACACCTGTATTACTTGCAGCTACTACTTTAACATTCTTATCTTTATATGCTGTTGTTTGAAATACATCTTCTACATGCTTAGAGATATCCTTAACTTTGTTTGGATCATTTTTAGCAATAATATTTTCACCAATGTGCATATTATAGTTAGGTATACCTTTTGAAACATCTTCAACATTTGATGTACCATCTGTTTCATAATGCTTAACCAACACAAATTTATTTGTAGGTTTATTGTTACGGTCAAGTGTACGTGCTAAAACAAATTCACCACTATCTGAATCAATTCTATTATTATAATAGCTTGCAGCGTCTTCAAGATTATTAAGTATATGATCGTAGAATTTATTAAATGCTTTCTCTTCTCCGAGTCTATATTCTACATTTACAATATTACTATTTCTAAATTGATATTCTTTAATACGTTTTTCTATACCTTTAATTTTCTTTTCTATTGACGCTTTACTTGAATCACTTGCTTTATCTGATTGTTTCTTTAAGTTATCCACATTTAATTGTAGTGCATCTATATGTTCTTGGTTTGCGATAGCAGATACGACACGGTATTGGTCAAAGAATACATTACGTATTAAGTTCTTTTTAATCTTATCATTTAATTTAGATTTTAATATGTGTAGTAGTACTGCAGTTTCTTCATTTATTTTTTCTTTATTAACACCATAAATGTTTAAGATGTTTTTATTATTATACATGCTAATTGCACGTTCATAAATGTTTTTAATCTCTTGTTTATAGTAATCTTCCATCCGGTTATACTTAGTCTTACGTGGCTTACCATTAGGATTCTTTGTACGGTTTGTTTCAAGTACATCTAATAATCGCATATTGTTATACAAGATTTCTAGATCTACATTGTGTATTATTTCAAGTTCTTTATCTGTACCACCCTGTGCTTTGAATGCAACCTCATCAATATCAAGTGTATTATGTGTTAAGATACCCCCGTATTTATTCAATAGATCATTGTATTCTGAACGCACACGTGCTGATAACTCCACATTAGACTTCGCTGAAGCTCCACCTAAAGCTCTATTAACTGTAGCTCTTTCCATAATCTTAGTTATGGATTCAATATTTAAATGGTACTTAAACATTAATGTGAATAACGTTAATGTTTCATTACTATCTTTAAGTGTAAATACAACACGATCATTTTTATCTATTTCTACACGTGTAATATCACTAACTCTTAGTGCTTTTTTATATTTGTAGTCTTCAGATATGTACTCATTAAGTAGATGTAAAACTTGGAATAATCCTGTACCAAATTCAGTCTTGTCATCTTTCTCATTAAACTTAATAATATCTTCAAGTAATGTAGCTAAACGAGGATCACCAAAGATTAAACGTTTAGCAACATCGGTTGCAACAGAGTAGTATCTTTCAGATATGTTACGTATTTCTTTTTGTTCTGTTTCAATAAGACTATCTGCGATACCTGTGAGTCTGTTGTGTACATTTGAAAATGTACCTGAATATAAAGAATCATGGAATATAGAAGAAGCTTCTTTAAATATTTCTTGACGTGCAACATTTAAAGAATTATCTTTTTCATCTTTAAGTCTGTTTATAAAATGCTCAATGTCTGCATCCTCATATTCTAATTTATTATTAAGTTGGTAAGGCATAATGTCTGAATGGTTGTACATAAAATTAAGCGCAGCTTTATACACAGCTTTACTAAATAAATTTGTTGCTTGTTTTGTGTGAGTCATTTTAGCTTTGATTTCTATTGTACCTTCTTTATAATAGGTAGCAACAATACGTCTTATTAAAAGTTCACGATCTGTTTCACTTGTATGTTTCTTTTGTAGTTTTACAAGCTTGGCTGTATCAAGACCTAAGTCTTTATTACCTTCTATCATTGTAACAATACGTTCAGCTATAACATTTAATAAATCTTTATGCGCACTTGAACTTCTATTGTATTTTTTAAGTAGATAAAAGTAGGACTTAAGAGTTTTAAAATCACTGTCTGATCCAGCAGCAAACTTAGATGCACCTAACTTATATGTAATATATTCTAAGTGTAAATCTTTTACGTTGCCATTTAGTATACGTGCGATAAGTAATGCAATACCACGTTTACGATTCATATTACGCATATAAGGTGTTTTAAAAAGAGCATCCGTTTCTAAATCGGAACCTATCCTTAAATTACTTATATCATTATAGGTTAAATCAATAAAGTTATTGATACGTTTGCTTGCTTCTTTTTTAACCTTACCTTTAATATCGCTCTTACGTCTATTGTTTTTATTACGTCTTTGTTTGTATTTTGCTGCGGCTTCTGCTTTCATATCTACTTCTGTTTGTGTAGCTGTTTGATTATGTTTAGCTTTCAGATATTCAAAATCCTCTGTCTGTCTCTCTTTAATCTCTTGTACGATTGGTGAGTTAACATAGTTTCTAATAATTCTTTTTTCAACATAATCTGTAGCATTGTCTTTTACAGCTTCTAAATCTTTAGTAGATACATAAGGTGGTAATAAATCTGCACGTGCATCGTTGTTCATAAATAATCCTAAACCATTGTCAGCACTTGTATAGGATGTTCTAAACGCAGCTTTAATAAATTTAAAGGCTGTGTTGTTTCCTAATGTATAGTTTAATTTATGTAATTGTGAATAGATAATAAGTTCAATATCTCCAGCAGCTTCATCATCTTTTAAATTCTTGGTGATGTTTTCAATATCTGTATTTATATTTTTAAACATATCAAGTATTTTATCTAAGGTTTTAACTGCTGCTTTATCTACTTTATTTTGTCTGTCATATATTTTAGATACAACAATAGCTCTTAAATTATTTTCAGTAAGCTCATCAATACTAAAAGAAACAGTTGAAGGACCTGTTTGACTTAAGACTTTATTCATCTCTTTATAGATATGTAGTAACACGTCTTCATCTAAAACTTTACTCAAATCTTTTTCGCTTAGAGATAATGATCTAACAAAATCAATAATGAGTTTAAACTTAGCTTCTTTGTCGTTGCCTAATTTTTTCCAATTCTCTTTGGTGAATGTATCTGGAAGTTTAACAGTACCATCAATCATACTATTTAAGTCTGTTGATAGTATAGCATTATGTATAATCTTAGTAATACTGTAGTTTAAATGTTCCTTAAGTTCAAAGCTCAAAGGAATATTTTTACTGTGCTTAATGCGTATAGCTTTTAAACCTCTAAAGGTTTCTTTACTACCATCAGCTTTAGTTACAGTGTACGTAGGTAGAAGACCATACTCTAACATAAGCTTAGTCATATCAGAGTCTGGATTATCAAGTTCTTCTTCTAAACGTTTCCAAGCTTCAAGATCAAACTTCTGTGTAGTGATTGTTTTACCACTAGCATCTGTTGTTGTTTCAAGTGAGTTTGCGTATACTCTAAACATCCCTATTAAATTGATGATACTTAAAAGATCATTGTTTAATTTTAGTGTTAAAGTATCCATGACTTTAAGTGCAGACTTAGCTCTTATGATAACATCTTTAATATTGTCAAAGTATTTCATGTTGTATTTATAATCTAACAGACTGTTAGATACATCTAAGTATCTTTGTGTGCTTGCAGTTTTACGTGTGTTTGCAATCTTAGCCTCTAATGCTTCTTTTGATAGTTTATTACCTGAAGCGTCTGTTTCAAACGCTGCCATTTCTTTTTCTAATTCAGGCAGTGTATTAGGATCTACATAAACAGCCTTACGTTTCTTACTGTATGAGTAACTCTTAGGTTGATACAGGTAATCTTGTTTACTTTCTTCCATAGATTTTTCATACGCATTTAATCCATCTAAAGCTTCTTGTATTTCATTTTGTTGTTTAGCGTGTTCTTCTTTAGCTTTGACTGTATCTTTTTCTACTTGATCATTCATACGTTTTTGTAATTCTTCATTACTATCTACTTGTTTATTTATAAGTTCAAGTACACCTTTACTATCATAGTTACGTGACTCTTCATCACGTTTGAAAGCTTCATCAATTTCTTTTGTTGTTACAATATTATTTAAATTCTTTTGTAATTCAGCATGTTTTAATATTGTAACAGATTTTTGTTCAGCACTTGTATATTTACTTCTAATATACTCATAAGCTTTACCTACTATAAATGATACGTTCTTAACAATACCTGTTACAGGATTTACAACTGTGTTTAATTTTTGTGAGAAGATATCAATGTTATCCATATGGTGTCTTAAGTCAGTATAAGTTGTATATATAGCATTAAGGTTTTGGTTATCTAAATTTAAATCTAAATCACCAATAAATTTATTAACAAGTGTAGGTGTTGACTCGTCACCATATAAAGATAGTAGATAACGGAATGTACGTTCAGCATTCTTTTGTAAGCCTTTTTGTTTATCTGTTAAAGGTTGTTTATTCTTTATACTGTCCATGATACTTTCATATTCAACCAACGTACGTTTAAGTGTTTCTTTTTCTTTTTGTGAACCTACAACGTATCTAAACTCACCTTTAAAGATATCGTCTAAAAACTTAACCAAAATATCTGCTTGTGTTTTAGGATCACCAAAAGTTACTTCAACATTACCACGTGCATTACGTGCTCTGTGTGTAGACATATTTGTTATTTCGGTACGTATAGCTTCTGCATCACCCTTAAGATATGCACCAATCAAACGTTTTAAGTATCGTTTTCTATCTGCTTTATTAATAACTCTTGCAGATAATAATCCATGTTTATCTACAAGTTTGCCTATTGTATTTTCTGCAGCTATATCATCAGTCATTAACGCTTTTGCTGATTCATAATCTAAAGTTTTGTCTACAAGTTTAAGAGCCGCGTTAAGCGTATTATCTTCAGAATATTTAATAATAACTTCATTATAGTTTTGTGGATCGACTAAAAGTTCTCCAAGTGTAGAGACAATTGAATTACCTAGAGGTCCTAGTTCAACACCAGCACCTTGTCTAATATCATCAAATGTTATTTGATGATAAATATCATCACTGTATCCCCAAGATCTACTCATAGCATCTACCATAGCTTTAGAATCATTTTTAACTAAACCTAACATGATAGATTTAACACGTGTTGCTCCATATAAATTATCATTGATATCTCCATATAAAGATATAGCAGAGACAAAGTTCATATCCTCAGGATTCTCAGGTGCCCAAGGTACCTTATCATCTATAGATGAGGTTATACTAGATACACCTTGAAGTGCCATCATTGACACACCCGCACGTACTTGATTACCTAAAGCATTTTCACTTAAGAAACGGCTAGCTCTAATAGCAGCTTTACCTATGATATTTGCTTTTGATATATCAGCTGAAGCAATACGACCTGTAACTAAAGGGAAACCATACATTACAGTCAATGAAGCTGCGGTTGTAACAGGACGTTGTACCATACTTGAGTATAAATTTTCTGCAAAAAGTTGCTGTGCTTTCATGCCCTCAGGACTTAATGAGTGTCCTATAGTTTGTCCTGCCAACCAACCTTGTATTGCAGAAACGCCTATGGATACTACACCAGCAACCAATGAGATAGCAACACCGGCTCCTGCTAATGGTGTAAATTCTAAAACATCGCCAACAACTGCAGCAGTGTCTGCAACTACAGCGATACTATTAAGTATTGTATTAAGTGTATCACCTTGTTCGATACTTTGTTGTAAACCTGCTACAGAGAAACCTAAGTTTGCAACATCAAATCCCATACCTACCCAAGGTAATAAACCTGAAACTTTAGGTGTAATTTTAGAACCGGCTTTAGCAACGTCTAATGTTTTATCTGCAGCTTTAGCGGCATCTAAAGTTTTATCCATAGCTTTACGTGCATCAGCTACATTATTCGCTGCAACCTTAACACCATCTTTAGATTGTTCTAAAGCTTCACTTGCTGCGTTATATGCTTTACGTGCATTCTCTTTAACTTCACTACCTGTACGTGCATATTTCTTAGAATCCCAAACAGCTTTAGCATCATCATATCTTTTTTGTACTTCAGCATAATCACTTACTTTTTCAAGTTTGCGTACAGCATCTGCATAATTATCAACAGCTTTATTATATAATAAAGCAGTTTCGTATTTCGTGCCACCTCTGAATGCATCATGGATACTGCTACGTTTAGGATTGAATTTACCTGTCCAAGGATTTTGCCAAGAACTTTTTTTCCAAAACTTAATATTTTTAAGTGAAGGTCTAAGTAGACCACTACCGTACATTGCACCAACACCAGCACCTACTACACCACCGACGGTCCCCATAACATCATAAGTACCGTCATCGCTGTATCCATACTCATCACGGATACGTTGCATGTATGCTTTACTGTTAACAGAAAAAGGAGATGCTGCCATCTGTTTCAGTGTATACTCAAATTGTTGGTTAGCCGTTGCACGAGCTTGTCCAAAGCCGTTAACGCCTTGGTACCAAGGAGCTAAAGCCGGTCTACTATAAACGGATGCGGGATTTAATTTCCCATTATTAAATACATATGCTTTCGCAGGTCTTCGTACGCTCAAGGTTTATCTCCTTTAATATAATTATCTTACCTTAATTATAACACAAAAAATCCTTGTGTTGTACAAGGATTTTTATAAATCGTTCTTTTTTCGTTGTATTAGATCTTTTTAAAATCGCCTACAGCTTCATTGCCCATGAACTTTGCATTGGTTTTTGCAACTGAGATTTGTCTATCTACGTGATGTAAGTATTTTAACAACGCGTTAAGATGACCACGAGTTATTAGAAACTCAGTACCATTAACCGGGAACTTTTTAAAGTTACCATTGTATGCTACAGTTACTGTATCACCAATGTATCGCGCATATAAAGGTGAGATTTGATATGTTAACGTAGGTTCTTGATATAACTTAAGATCATTACGTTTAGCAGCATTCTCTTTTTTAGTTGCGCCTTTAATTAGTTGGGATGTTAGTTCAAATGTGTCTTTTGAAGTAATAGCCATTTGAGTGCTTCCTCCTTCTTTAATTATATAGCGGTTTAACCTATACCACCGCTAAAGGTATTTAATTATTTTACGTTTGATTCAGGATCGTTTCCGCCATTATCAAGTGGATTGTCCTCAAGGATTGCATAGACCAGTACTACATCTGTTCCAGTCCAAGCACCTGCTTCGTGAGCAGCTGTGAAGACATATGCATGTTGGTTGTATTGTACTTTGTCACCTGCGCTATAATCAACAGATGTACTAAAGATTGGATACTCACCAGTGCCTGCCACGTTTGGTTCACCAGGGAAACCACCAAGGTTGATACCATCAACTCTTAATTTACCTGCGCCATCTTCACCGATAGTGTTTGCAAAATCAGTATCGTCAACAAGACCATCCATTAATGTATAGTCACTGCCACCGATAACTCTATTAGTAAGAGCTGCAAGTTCAGCAAACTTAGGAATACCATAAGTAATACAGACTGCTTCAGGACGTTTGATTGCTAAACCAAAGCCATCTACTTTATAACCGATAGATTGTCTTTGATCGATTGGATCAGCTACACCAGAAGAACCTAAAGCTTTAACGATAATCTTAGGTGCATCAGAGACACCTTCAACATTTAACTTAATCATTGCTTCAGCACCAAATAAGATACCACGGTGTACAGGAAGTTGCATAAATGCACCTGCAGCAATTAAAGTATTTACAGCTGCGAAATCTGCAGAAGCATCAGCAGGAGCTGTGTAAGAAGTTGTACGGACACCATCAACGATTGATGTACTCTTAGTTGATTTTGTAAGTGATACTTTAGTAGCACTAGCTTCTAAAGTAACCCCACTTTGAACTGTATCTGCAGTGAGTGCGTCTGCATCAACTGGGATTTCCCAAGTATGATGATTTTCAACAGCAGTACCATCAGGTAGATAATCCAAGCCTGAAAGTTTCTTAGCTGTTACACCAGTTTTTACTGCGAAGTCTTGGTGTACGTCCATGTAGTAAATTGTTGAACCAGAAATTGCATAAAGTCTGATAACTTCTTTACCACTTGAAAGTTCATAAACACCAGGGAACTCAGTATCAGGATAAGCAAATTCATCAAGCATAGTAGGGATGAATGAAAGTTCGAACATGTCGAATGGTTCACCTGAACCCCATAATTTACCTGTAGTATTTTCAATAGTCATGTATTGTTTTACACGTGGGTCATCAATTAAACCATTGATAAACTCTGTAGAACAAATATAGTTGAACTTACCACCGATAGATTTAACTTGCATTCTTTTCATACGTGCAATAAGGAAACGTAAATCATCAAGTGTAATTTCGTCGCCAAATGCTAATGTTGCAAAGTCTTTGAATTCAGCATAGAATTCATTTGGTGATGCTAACCAAGTTTTACGAGCATATAACTCTTTAGTTTGGTTTGCGTTTTCGCCGTATTGTACTGATCTTTCAGCTACGACTTCACTAACGATTGAAGTATCAATCTTGTCAGTATATTCAGACCAACGTCCGAATGAGAACACGTTACCAACTTCAATAGTTTCATAAGCGTGTTTGTCTGGTGCAGGTGGAACACCTTCTCTAAGAGGTCTTAGTGTTGGAGTCATACCAGCCCAACGTCTAAATGTAGCAGTGGATCTACCACGTCTAATATTTAGATTTTCAGCGTACTTTAAATGTACGTAATTTTCCTCACCATATTTAAGTGAGTCTAACAGAATTGTGTCATAGAAAAGACCAGGCTCGAAAGCTGCTCTATAAACACCATTCTCATCATACAGCATACCTAGCACGGTATTAACGTTTACTAGATTGTGTAATGGAAGCAATGCAGTTGCTCCACTGGTTGTTTTTGCCATAGTTTTACATCTCCTTTTTTTTAATTTTGTAACCTAATTAGCGTAAACCTAATAAAAAATGCCAGAAAGAAATACACAACTCACGTTACGATACATTTGCTTTCTGGCATGAATATCCATATATGATCTGCCGATCTTCATATACTTCGTACAAGACACTAAAGTAGTCCGCTACTTATCTTCACTTACATTATAAACTTTTATTTTATATTTGTCAACACTTATTGTATTTTTTATTTGTTAGTGCTATAATGTATTTAAGAAAGAAAGAAAAAGGAGAATTCAAAATGCCAACATATTTAAGACGTTTGTTAGTCCCGATGAAGTTTTTACCACATGTTGTGAACCAATTGGAAGCGAAGTATAACAGTGTGATGACCGATGTACTTAACATCGGCGGAACCAATTATGGTGTCGTAAAAGCAATTAGTTCTGTACCTCTTGCAGCTTTTGTACCTACAACCATTGCTGTACAAAAAGGTAAGAAGATTTCAGATGGTGCGCAAAGCCTTGCGTATTCAAGACTGTTTGTATCAGACTTAGATCTACATGCAGTCGTGTCCGTGGAACATCCAACCTATAATACTTTAGGTGCTAGTTCATTTACCTACACGGTAACTGATATCGATGGTGTATCTACAAGTATTGTTGTTCCTGTTATAGTGTCAGATAAAATCATTCCTGTGATTACATTAACAGCAACTTCAGTTGATGTCGCAGCTGCTAACGTAGCAGCGTGGGATCCTGTAAGTAATGTTGCAGATGCAACTGATGTCGGTGATGGAGATTTAACAGCATCGATTGTGTGTACTTATAAGGAAACAGATGATGAAGGTGAATTACTTGCAGATCTAGAAGAGGCTCGTGCATTCCTTGGTACTGAAGGTAATGCAGTGTTTGTTACATATGATGTATCTGATGAAGCTGGTAATGCAGCAGTTCAAAAGACAGCAACCTTTACAGCCGTAGCATAATAAATAAAGAACCACTAACTTAGTGGTTCTTTTTTTATAAATTTTTGTCTATAGAATAATCTATAGAATAGAAGTGATAGTGGTATGGTGATTAAAGGTTTCTCTAAGGTCCACGGCATCCAAAGGATAGCTGCCCAAGTAGATCCAGCAACTGTCATCCATGTAGCACCGATCATTGGACCTACAACAATAAACACGTATGCCCATCCGTTTGTAATGACCCATGCTAACGCAAGGCAGGGAGCCATACGCCACGTTAAGTATGGCTTAGCCCAGTCCCATGTCTTCTTTATCATTCTTTTAATCATTTAACTTCATCTACTTTCCATTATTCTTCTATTTCAGTTTCCGGGTCTGGAATTTGTTCATAGAACACTTCTTTATCTATTCGTTTAAATCCTAAACTGTAATCATAACCTAAAATTATTTGTTTTCCAAATAGCATTCCATCGTGTAATCTGCGATATACTTTTCCTTCTTCTGCTGTTATAGTCTTGATTTCAAATGGAGGTGGAGTATATACACCTAAAGCGTCATTAACTTGTTTCAAAGTTTCTTCTAATTGTTGTTTCATTAATTCTAAATCTGTCATAATTAAATCACCTCCTCCATATATGAAGCATAACCGCTCCAATTTGATGCTGTTAAATAAGCAGCATAAGTATTTTCTGGAATGTAGAATGTTCTACCCGGTGCATTACCATAGAATGCTTGAAATGCTAATGACGGTGGTGTTGTTGGTAGTAAAGTAACTGATATTAATGAGGAACAGTTATAGAATGCATGCATACTTATACTAGTAACACTTGCTGGAATAGTGATTGATGTTAATGCTGTACACTCATAGAATGCAGAATGATTTATTGTTTTAAGACTCTCTGGAAGAGTGACTGATGTCAATGCTGAACAACTATTGAATGCATAATTATCTATACTAGTGACACTTTCTGGAATAGTGACCGAAGTTAATGATGAACAACCACTGAATGTTTCTTCAGCTATATACTTAACACCTTCTGGAATAGTGATTGATGTTAATGAGGAACAGTTATAGAATGCATAAGAATCTATACTAGTTAGACTTGTTGGAAGAGTGACCGATGTCAATGATGTACAACTATTGAATGTATATTTATATATATACTCAACACCTTCTGGAATAGTGATTGATGTTAATGATGAACAACCATCGAATGTATAAGAACCTATATGAGTAACACTTTCTGGAATAGTGATTGATGTCAATGAGGAACAATCACGGAATGCATATTGATCTATTCTAGTAACACCTTCTGAAAGAGTGACCGATGTCAATGATGTACAACTACGGAATGTATATTTATCTATAGTAGTAACACCTTCTGGAATAGTGATTGATGTTAATGAGAAACAAGCATAGAATGCATATTGACCTATACTAGTAACACTTTCTGGAATAGTGATTGATGTCAATGATATACAACCCTCGAATGCATAAGTACCTATACTAGTAACACCTTCTGGAATAGTGATTGATGTTAAGGAACAACCACGGAATGCATATTGACCTATACTAGTAACACCTTCTGGAATAGTTGAATCCCAATCAAAATCACCTGACGCGCTTGGATACACAATTAATTCTGTTTGTGCTAAATTCATAACGCCTCTATTGTTTGGTGTTAGACTAATAGCATTTTGTGTAGATGTTATATTGAATACAGCTGGAGTAATTATGAATTGTTGGTTATTAAACATCGATGCTTTTAAATTGTTTCCTAATAGAGTCACTGAAGTTAATGCTGAACAACCACGGAATGTATACTCACCTATACTAGTAACACTTGCTGGAATAGTGATTGATGTTAATGATGTACAGTCATAGAATACATAACCTGCTATACTCTTAACACCTTCTGAAAGAGTGACCGATGTCAAGGCTGAACAATCACGGAATGCATAATCCCATATACTAGTAACACCTTCTGGAATAGTGACTGAAGTCAATGATGTACAACCATAGAATGCATAACTATCTATACTAGTGACACTTGTTGGAATATTTATCGATGTCAAGGCTGAACAGTTATAGAATGCATATCTATCTATAATAGTAACACCTTCTGGAATAGTGACCGATGTTAATGATGAACAGTTATAGAATGCATATCTACCTATAGTAGTAACACCTTCTGAAAGAGTGACCGATGTCAATGATGTACAATCATAGAATGCATATTGAGCTATACTCTTAACACCTTCTGGAATAGTGATTGATGTCAAGGCTGAACAACCACGGAATGCATTTTCACTTATACTAGTGACACCTTCTGGAAGAGTGACCGATGTCAATGCTGAACAACTATGGAATATATATTTACCTATACTAGTGACACTTTCTGGAATAGTGACCGAAGTTAATGATGAACAACCATAGAATGCATATTGACTTATTATAGTGACGCTTTCTGGAACAGTGATTGATGTTAATGATGAACAACCATCGAATGCATTAGGACCTATACTAGTAAAACCATATGGTATTTCTATTGCTGTGAGATGTGTACAACCTTTAAATGCATTAGAAGATATTGCCCTATTTGTTAGATTGTTTTCTTCTATTGTTACAGAACCAACCTTATTTTTATGTGTAGTGGTAGCTGAGCCAAAAGTTACATTTCTAACATATCTTTCACCATTTTTTTCATCATCAAATGTTGCGGGTACATATAAGTTAAGACTTCCATTTGGCATACTAGTACTAGTTAAACTAAAGCGAGTTACATCATATACATCATCTGTTGCATTATAAGTAAATACTAAACCTTGAGTATTTACGAATCGAGCGTGAAATTCAACTATATATCCATCTGATAATGCATCTTGGTTAATAACAAACGCGCTTGTAAGTCTCGTTCCACCTGATGATGATGTATACCATCCACTAAATGGTTGAGAATCATAAGTTGGTGCATTTACCCCACCTTTGTCTATTAAAATAAATTCAGAACCTAAAGCATCTCCATAAGTAATATACATTGTTTTATGAACGGTATTATTTGGTAAAACAAACCTAACTTCATATTCCCAAGGAATCCACTCGTCCACTTCTATTTCTAACATTTGTGGATCTGATTTTAGTGGCACTATCGGGAATGAAACGGGTTGACCTTTAAATAACCAGCCCGTACTGTTTGCGCCAAATTTTAATGGCGTTGGTAGTGATGTTAAATATTTAGCTGATATAGGACTGATAGCATCTCCACCTTTAACATTAAATGTAAATACTGTTGGTGTAGTTCTAACTCCCCAAATAACTGTTGAGTTTCCTGAATTCCAATCTACATTCCATCCTGTTGGTTTTTCATCTTGTGTAGTTAAAATGATTAAGTTATCATTATTATCTTGAAAAGCATTAGCGCCAATTGTAGTGACTGTTTCAGGTAAAATTATTTCAACGAATTGATTAGCGCCCTTAAATGCATTTGCACCAATTTCTTCTAATTGATTTGGTAATTGAATACTTGTAAATGCTTTATTTGTAAAAACACCGTCAGCTATTTT
>Ga0265294_10001294_pt1 | contig 33802 bp, 30 predicted proteins | sample MunlanPumphouse3_FD_192504 | JGI IMG/M metagenome (GOLD analysis project Ga0265294, IMG submission 192504) | Groundwater microbial communities from a municipal landfill in Southern Ontario, Canada - Pumphouse #3 | ecosystem: Environmental > Aquatic > Deep subsurface > Groundwater | place...
TCTTGCCGTCATTTGTGACCTCCTGAGCAATGAACCTGACAAACTTCTTTCTGTTCTCAGGGGTGTCTGGCATGGTCTCCTGCATATAGACCTCATATCCGTAGCCGCGGATACGTGAACGCAGAGCAGGGTGCATGTTCTGCATGGCATCTGTGTTGCCTGCCGCAACCATCACAAACCTGCATGGCACAGGCTCTGTGCGCACCATGGCACCGCTTGAACGTTCACTCTGGCCGGTGATAGGGAATTCCCCCTCCTGCAGAGCGGTCAGAAGGCTCTGCTGGGAGTGCGGGTCAAGGGTGTTGATCTCATCAATGAAGAGCACACCCTTGTGCGCCTTGTGGATGGCTCCGGCCTCAACACGGTCATGTGAGGGGGTTTCAAGGCCACCGCTCTGGAAGGGATCGTGCCTGACATCCCCGAGGAGGGCTCCGGCATGGGAGCCGGTGCCATCCAGGAACGGGGCTGTGCTGTCAGGCTTGTTGGAGACAAGCAGTTTTGGCACCATGACCTCATCTCTGGGTCTCATGGTCTGGAGGGCCATGAAGATGAAGGCCGCTGCTATGATACCCATCAGCCACTGCATGGTGATTAAGGCATAGCCTATGATGCCTATCATCAGGATCATGATCAGGTTGTTCCGGGTCTGGGCCTTTTTTCTGGCATCTGCCTTATGTGCGCCCACAATCTCCTTGCCACGGCCTGCATTGACTGTTCTGACTATAGGGGTATTGTTGTCCTCTGAGTTGGGGTAGATGAGGATGTCCTGCATCTCCTCTTTGGGGAGGAGTTCTGCCATTGCCTTCGCAAGCATGGACTTGCCTGTACCAGGAGTTCCTATCATCATCACATGGCGGCGCTGGGTGGCAGCTTTTCTGATGATCTCTACAGCGTGATCCTGGCCTATCACCTGATCAACGAGTTTTTCCGGCACCTCAATCTCAGATGAGGTGTCGAAGGGGACGTCCTCATCATGGATCTCCTCGTCTGTGTAGACCATCTCTTCCTCAGATTCGGGCTTTTTATTGTCTTGTTCTGAATCGTTCATGAATTATAAAGACCTCTCTGACCGACAGTTCTTAAAGAATCATTCATGATAGTTTAAGTACTTTCCAGAACAGGTAGTCGCTATGAAAATAATAAGCACGGAAAAATCACAGGTTCTTGCCTCAAATCTCGCCAGAATGCTCGAAGTCGGGATCGCCACAAAGGAATTCCGCCGTTTTCCTGACGGCGAGATCTACATTAAAGCGGGCTCTCTTGATGACGAGACAATCATTGTTGGGAGCGTTGTTGACTCAGATTCGCTCGTAGAACTCCTTATTCTGATAGATGCCTGTGAGGGCTCTGAGATCACACTTGTCATTCCGTACATGGGCTATGCCCGTCAGGACAGGAAGTTCAATAAGGGTGAGCCTATCAGTGCGAGGGCTGTCGCAAAGGCACTCTCAAGGGGTGTTGCGAGGGTATTTACCATCAATATCCATGAGGAGTCTGTGCTTGAGCACTTTGATGTGCCTGCAGAGAATCTCTCACTTGCCCCTGAGATAGGGGAGTATATCAGGAGCCTGAATCTTGAGAAGCCCCTGATCCTCTCACCTGATGCAGGCGCCTCGGCCTTTGCAGCCGATGTGGCAGCCACAGGTGGCTGGGACGCTGATTATCTCCAGAAGACACGCCTCTCAGGCACTGAGGTGCGTATTGCACCAAAGAATCTGGATGCCTCAGGACGCGGGGTTGTGATTGTGGATGATATCATTGCCACAGGCGGCACTCAGGCCACCGCCTCCTCAATGCTCCTTGAGCAGGGTGCGACTGCCGTATATGCGGCCTGCGTCCATGGCATCTTTGCCTCAGGGGCCTATGCACGTCTCAGTGGTGCGGGCCTTGCAGGTATTGCATCCAGTGACACCATCGAGTCGGCAGCAAGCCGGATCTCTGCGGCTGCCATTATAGCAGAGGCAATCAGGAGATAGATGCTCACAATCGACGGGGCCAGGCTTGAGGGCGGCGGACAGCTGGTCAGGACTGCGGTGGCCCTCTCTGCCCTGACTGGCAGGGAGATCACCATCGGGCATATCAGGGCAGGCAGGGAGAAGCCGGGTCTTTCTGCCCAGCATATAGCCGCGGTCAGGGCTGTGGCCACCCTCTGCAGGGCGTCCTGCACAGGACTCTCAAAGGGCAGCAGCACACTCACATTTCTGCCAGGAAAGCTGGAGGCCTCAGAGGCCTTTATCGAGGTCGGGACAGCCGGCAGCATTCCTCTTGTTCTCCAGGCCTGGCTTCCGGCGGCCCTCAGAACAGGCGGGGCGATCACTGTCACAGGCGGCACAGAGGTCCCGTACAGCCCGACCATCGACTACTTTGAGCATCTCACATGCAGGGCTCTCTGTGGGCAGGGTGCGATAATCGAGGTCTCTGTGGATGCGCGGGGTTACTTCCCTGTGGGGGGCGGCAGGGTGACTGTCAGGGTAAGCCCGGCCGAGATCAGGCCCTTTGACCTCACCAGCCCTGAGACAGAGCCCTGCGGGATCATCTCCTGCTCAGCAAATCTGCCTCGCCACGTCACAGAGAGGCAGGCAAAATCTGCGGCCGAGGCCTTCGACTTTCCTGTCAGTCTTGACAGCAGGGAGGGCCCTGGCACTGGGAGTTCATGCACTGTATTCCAGGGATTCAAGGGCGGGACTGCCCTCGGAAAGCGCGGACTTCCGGCTGAAGAGGTGGGGGCAACTGCGGCAGGAGATCTCAGGGATGCCCTTCTGAAGCCCGGGTGCCTGGACTCCCACCTCGCTGACCAGCTGGCAGTGATGGTTGCAATCTTTGGCGGGAGGTATACGACCTCTGAGCCCAGCATGCACCTCAGGACTGTGCTCTGGCTCCTTCGTGAGTTCGGGTTTGACCTCAGTCTCAGTGAGATCGCAGACGGCCTCTGGGAGGTCTCGGCATGACCCTTGTCCTGGACTCATCTGTCTTCTTTACAGAGTTTCCTGTAATGGAAGAGGCCGCGACACCGCCCGCGGTCGTCGCAGAACTCAAGGATCTGCGCTCAAAGTGCAAGTTCGAGGTTCTCTCGGCGGCAGGCCTTGTGGTGAGGGAGCCCTCTGAGGAGAGCCGTGTGGCAGTGCGTGAGGCGGCAGGCAAAACAGGGGATTTATCTGTCCTCTCAGTGACAGATCTCGATGTCCTGGCCCTTGCCTTTGAGATGCAGGCCAGTATCGCGACCGACGATTTTGCCATAGAGAACACCGCCCACCGCCTGAAACTCGATGTGAGGACTGTTCAGCAGAGGAAGGCAAAGCCAAGGAGATGGAAGTTCAGATGTTCAGGGTGCGGCAGGTTCTACCATGCACCTGGCATCTGCGACGTCTGCGGGGCTGAGATTAAAAGAAAGATTAAATAGATTCTTGCAAACCTGTCTCACTATGTCATCACTCGATGAGCTGATCGGCAAGGCAAAGAACCTCCATGCTGACGGCCACAGCCCAAGCCAGATAGCTGATGAACTCAGCCTCTCAATGGAAACCACCACCTGGCTCCTTACCCAGCAGAAGGGGGCAGGCGAGGCCCCTAAGGACGTCCACATAGACTGGACTGCCATATCCAGCCACGCTGATATGCTCAGAGACACCTCACTGATGATGCTCAGGCAGTTCTACTATACCCAGATGGATGCAGGAGACGAGCCTGAGAAGCCCGACCTTGTTGTGGGCATTGCCCATTCAGGCATACCTATCGCGACACTCATCGCCGCAGATGAAGAGGTGAAGCTGACCATGTACCACCCTGCAAAGCATGCGGAGGGTGAGAACCCCGTAGGCACCATCTCAGGCAACTTCTCTGCCATCTCTGGTGAGCATTGTCTGATTGTGGATGATGTCATCACCACAGGCAATACCATCGAAGAGGCGATCTCATATCTGCGCAGGCACGGCGCCATCCCTGTGGGCGTCTGTGTGATGTTTGACAAGAGGGGTCTGCGCGAGGTCGACGGCGTGCCTGTCTGCTCACTTGTTGAGATCTCAAGAATTGACTGAAAACCTATTTTTTGGGGGGATCAGATCCCTGCGGGGGCCTCAAGATCTCTGAACCCGGCTTCTGCATGTACGCGGTTGATCTCCTCTCTGACACAGTGTGCGAGTCTTGAATACTGAACTGCCGGGACGCCGCACTTGCAGACATATGTCCCTGGATCATCACATATGTCAGGGGGGATCTCACTCCATTCTCTTATAGTGAAGAAGAGAAAGGGGGTCATGATACCTCTGGCTCTCAGGCGTCTCTTTAATTCAGGGCCATCCATGAGTGGCATCTCATAGTCAGAGATTACAGCATCATAGGAAGTATGTTTAAAGCATTCCAGGGCCTCTTTACCTGAGAGGGCGGTATCTACCCGGAAATTTACTCTGCGTTCAAGATAGATACTTCCGGCATTAAGGAGGCATGAATTGTCATCAACAAGAAGGATTCTTGGATTTTGTGGATCATATGGATTATTGTAAGGAGGCACGTACAATCCATGGGCGAGGCAATATATATAGATTACGATTTAAATCTGAGGGGCTTTCAGGCCGCGTTCGGGTGATCACATTCTCTGGAAATGCATCAGATTCACAGGATTGTATCCTGGAGAATAGGGGCTACAGGAATACTTATATAGAAGTTTAAATCCAACTTTATGTATCAATAGAGGATCTGGATATTATGACGGGACAATCAATGCAACCAATTATAGTATTAAGGGATAATGTCGATCGAACTGTCGGTCAGGAAGCACAGCGCTCCAATATTGCAGCAGGAAAGGCAATTGCAGGCGCAGTCAGAACGACACTCGGTCCACGTGGTATGGACAAGATGATGGTTTCTCCTTCAGGCAATGTGGTGATCACCAATGATGGTGCAACCATACTGCATGAGCTCTCTGTTGAGCACCCTGGCGCCAAGATGGTGATCGAGGTAGCAGAGACACAGGATGCCGAAGTCGGAGATGGCACAACAACAGCCTGTATCCTTATGGGTGCATTCCTTGAGAATGCCGAGGCAATGCTTGCAAAGAGGATCCACCCGACTGTGATCGCAAATGGTTACCAGCTTGGAATGGAAAAGGCAATTGAGGTTCTCAATGAACTCGCCATCACCACTGATGAGCTTGACCGTGAAACTCTTCTCAAGGTCGCAAAGACCTCTGTCACAGGCAAGTCAATCGAGGCAGTCAGGGACAAGATCTGCGAGATCATTGTGGATGCCGTGACCACCGTTGCTGAGCACAAAGAAGATGGCACAATTGAGATCGATGAGGACAATGTCCAGATCAAGACGATGATCGGCGACCACATGGACGATGCCGAGCTTGTGCCTGGCTTTGTCCTTGACAAGACCCGTGTCGAGGAGTCGATGCCAAAGCTGGTGGAGAACGCAAAGATCGCACTTCTTGCACTGGCTCTTGAGAACACAAAGACCAAGACAAGCTCCAAGATCAAGATCAGTGAGTCCTCACAGATGCAGGCATTTTCTGAACAGGAACGTGCAAACATCAGGGAGATCACCGATATAATCGAGGCCAGTGGTGCAAATGCAGTCTTCTGTCAGAAGAGCATCACAGACGCGGCCCAGTATTTCCTTGCAAAAAAGGGTATATTTGCAATCCAGGATGTGCCTGAGAGCGATATGAAGGCACTTGCAAAGGCTGTCGGTGGAACGATCGTGAACAAGCCAGCAGACCTCAATGAGGGGACCCTTGGAGATGCCAGCAAGATCGAGGAGATGCCAGACATCACCGTCACCAAGATCTCTGGCTGCAAGAACCCAAAGATTGTCAGCATCCTTCTGAAAGGCACGAGTCAGATCTTTGTGGACGAACTCAAGCGTGCGGTCTATGACGCGGCACGTGTTGTGCAGGACACTCTTGAGGACAAGACCTGTGTCATAGGCGGCGGTGCCATTGATATGGAGCTCTTCCTGAAGATCCGTGAGTATGCAGCAACCCTCAGTGGCAGGCAGCAGATCGCGGTGGAGGCCTTCGCAGATGCATTTGAGTCGATCCCTCTGACACTTGCAGAGAACTCAGGCTATGATCCAATCGACAAGATTGTAGCACTGAAGTCTGCACATGCAAATGGCAACAAGTACGCCGGCCTTAATGTCTACACAGGAGAGATCGTGGACATGTATGAGGAGGGTGTCTTCGAGCCGATGCGTGTCAAGAAGCAGGCAATCCAGAGTGCGGCCGAGTCAGCCAGCATGCTCATCCGTGTGGATGACATGATGATCACTCAGTCCCGGCCACCTCAGTACTGAATCTCATAATTCTTTTTTTTCGGCTTTGCAGAGGAGCGGGAGCTCTCGGTGTTGAGGCGTGTTGAATATTTGATTTGTGAGCATCAGTGAACTCGAGAAACACGAAGTGTTTTGAGATGTGAACGTCAGCGAAGATGAGAAGACGTTCTGTCTTCGATTTGTGAGCATGAAAACACAGGAAATTGGAAATTTCCCGTTCAGGCAAATCTATAATTTGCCATGGACCCACAGGTCTTCTCATCTTCGCTGACGCTCACAAATCAGAGATTTAACCGGGCCTCATGCCCCGGAGGGCATGGGGCGCTAGCTCCCCCCTGCCCATACCAGAATGTGGATTTGATTTCACACATCAGTATGTCAGATATGTGTAGGCAGGGGGCAGAATGCCCCCGCCAGCCCCCGACTCAGGATGGTTCGGAATGGAAACAACCCTCTTTCTGGATAGTGATACTCTCCTGGGGAACTATCTCGAGTGGGGAGTGAGCGAAGCGAACTCGAGAATACGGAAAATCGAAGATTTTCCTGTTCAGGCAAATCTATGATTTGCCATGGATGCTTTACATCTTCGAGGAACGAGTGAAACGAGTTCGAAAAGACGGAGTCTTTGAGGTGCGAGTGAAATGAGCATAAGAAACACGTAGTGTTTCGAGGGACTGGCGGGGGGGCGGCCGAGTTAAATCAGAGATTTAACCGAACCTCACGACCGGAGGGCATGGGGTGCCTGAGCCCCCCTGCCTCCTATATACAAGCAGAACTGTCATTGAGTTATATCAGGAGGGGGATTGGCCATCACCCCCTGGAACAGGTCGTCACAATCTCGACGTCCCCGGCTTCGAGGGGGGTGTCCTCAGGGATGATCTGGCCGTCTCTGTAGATCAGGACGGTGTCAGGCACCAGGCCAAGTGAGAGGAGGGCATCGGCATAGGTTTCGCCATCCTCGCCCAGATATGAGAGGGCTTTCAGCTCACGCTTCAGTATAAATCTGCATCTCAGAGTCATCAGTAAGTGTTATAGGTCAGAGAAAGAAATAGATATATCCGATTTCTCGGCCGAGATAGTCTAGTCCGGCAAGGCGGGGGCCTCGAAAGCCTCTGGTGTTTGTCACCACGGGAGTTCAAATCTCCCTCTCGGCGTTTCTGACTTTTTTCACTCTGTGCTCCATAAATTATATCAGATCCCACAGAGACTGTCTCTCTCATGCGGAGGTACCTGGTATTCCTGATCTTTCTTGGACTTCTGCTCTCCTCAGGCTGTACAGACATTATTCTCTCTCAGGGTTCGCTCTCATTACAGTCAGATCCAGAGGCAGCAGAGGTCTATCTTGACTCCGAATATCAGGGCAGGACGCCATGCATAGTAACTTCTGTCCACGCCGGGCCGCACATGCTTGAGCTCCGCCATCCTGAATATCCTGTATGGGACAAGGAGATCTCTGTCGAGGCCGGGAAGACCCTGAATATCACAGCAGACCTCTCAGAGAATATCGTACCTGAGATCACAGTTCAGTGTGAGGGGGACTGCACCTATGCGATGGGCGATGCGATCACAGTCTCAGGCAGGGCAGTAAGTGCCAGGCCTGAGGTGAATATCACCATCACGGCTCTGGATGACGATCTCTCAGATGACCCCCGGGTCTACACCACCAGAGCAGATGCCGATTATAACTATGAACTGAGAATCCCCACAGAAGGCCTCCTGAATGGCAGATACCGTCTTGTTGCGAGCCTTCCGGGCGGTGAGTCTGAGAGTGTGATGATCACCATAGAGGACGAGTCTGAGACAAATATCCGGATATTGCAGGGCATTGTCGAGGATTATCATGAGACCCACACATACAGCATCTATGACCTCTTTGTCTGCTCTGATATGGCTGTGGATGTCTGGAATATGGTTGAGACAGCCGGCATCAATGCCATACTGGTGGCAGGCAATACTGATGACAGATATGTTTCATGGGAGGAGTATGATCATGCCTGGGTACTCGCAGAGACCTCACCTGATGACTGGACTGCCCTTGAGACGACTGGCGGCTATCTTGTCACTGACAATAAGAACTACTATCAGGGCCATTTCTTTGAGAATCCCAGGGACTTCAAGGAGTATATCTCCCTGAGGGAGAGGTACAATGACCAGGGCCAGAAGATCCTGAGCCTTTCAGAGGACTACAACGTCAAATTATCAGATTACAATGCTGAGAAGGACTATCTTGACTCCCTGATCGACGACTACAACAACAGATATGCCGGTCAGTCCCTGACGCCTGATGAGTACAGGGCGGCACTCATTCTGAAGAACAGGATCGAGACCCAGAGCATCGTAGTGGCCGGTTTCTCTGAGGAGGTGAACAGGCTCGCCGGCTCCCTCGATTATGAGGAGGAGGAGCTCAGGGATATAGAGGCCAGGATCATGGATCTGGTGAGGAAGGGGGAGAGGCTGTGAGTTGTGGGGGGGATCGCCCCATACAGGGATGAACAATAAAACAAAATATCCTTGATTCTGCCATTTTCAGAATATCAGCACATGCAGGAAGATTTGCATAACTCTGTTGATATTGCAGAGAGAAAGGCGGAGAAGAACCCCGATATAAACAATTAAGATCTAACAGACCATTCAATATAGTAGCCCAGGGGTTATCATATGAAATCCACTCTGTCCCCATCACCAAATCATCATCAGATCATTGGGAATGAAGAATCCCTCATAGATTATGCTATAGAATTATCCAGATTACATGCAAATGAGATTCCGATATCTGAGAGAAAAAAAACAGGACAGATATTCACACCAAAAAAAACAGCTATGTATATGGCTGGTTTTTTTGATCTCTCAGGAAATGAATTCTCTCTTTTAGACCCGGGTTCAGGCACTGGAAATCTGTTATCTGCTGTTTGTCAGAGAATTATAAATGAAGCAGATCACACGATAAATGTAAGAATCGATGCATTTGAGAGTGATATTTCTGTAATACCCTATCTTGAGAAGGTATTGTGTGCATGCAAAAATGCATTAAATAAACAGTGCCATTCATTACAATATAACATAATAAGTGATGATTTTATAATATACAATCAGCGTTATCTGGATCAGGTCTCTATTTCAGGAAGAAAAGATCTGTATTATTATGATGCAGTAATTTCAAACCCCCCATATTACAAACTAAAAAAGGAATCAATCCAGGCTGCTGTTCTGAAAGATTTCATTTCAGGACAACCAAATATTTATAGTCATTTTATGATACTTTCAGCCCATATGCTGAAAAAGGGTGGGGAATTTGTTTCTATCACTCCAAGGAGTTTCTGCTCAGGTTCATATTACAAAAAGGTAAGAAACTGGTTTGTCAACAAAACCTGTATAGATTGGATCCATAGTTTTGAATCCAGAAAAAATAAATTTGTTGTTGACGACATTCTCCAGGAAAATGTCATTATTCATGCAATTAAAACAAATGATACAGATTGCTCTACTGTTTACATAAGTTCATCATTTGATAATACATTTGGTGACTATAAAGAGATTGATGTTCCTTATCCTGATATTATTTACCGTGAAAATAATGAGTGTTTCATCCGCATTCCCACCTCTGATACAGAATTAAAAGTAATTGAGACTGTCGACTCATGGCAATACACACTGAAAGATTTTGGTCTGAGAATGTCCACAGGCCCTGTAGTGGACTTCAGAACAAGGGAAAATCTAAGGAATAATTATTCAGAAGAAAATACTGCTCCCCTGATCTGGATGCAGAACCTGAAAGGAAATACGATAACCTGGCCACTCATAGACCTGATTAAACCCCAGGCTATTGAAATAAATTCTTCTACAATAAAGATTCTTCTTCCTGTCAGCAATTATATTCTCATAAAACGGTTTACATCAAAAGAGCAAAAAAGAAGAATTTTTGCAACTCCACTTCAGGAGTCTGAGTTTACAAGCCATGAATATATAGGTCTGGAAAATCACCTGAATTATATCCACAGACCCAAAGGTAAAATGACAGTTGATGAGGTCTGTGGCCTGACAATATTATTTAATACAGAACTTATTGACAGATATTTCAGGGTGTTAAATGGCAACACCCAGGTTAATGCATCAGAAATTAACTTGTTGCCCCTTCCAGACATCAGTATTATTCGTACAATAGGCAGGGATTATCAGAATATCAGAGATCGTGGATCCATAAATCTGGATGATTTCATATCTCAATATATAGAAATTGAACCAGAATTAATCAATAATTTAACTAAATCCGGAGATATATGAATGTCAAAACTAAATGAGACTCTTAAACTTCTCAGTAAACTGGGCATCTCAAAGCAACAACAGAACGATAGATCTGCATTAACTATTCTTGCGATCACCCACATTCATGAGGATTCGGAATGGACTGAGGCAGTTCAACAAACAATAATTATACATGACATTATAGAATTTATCAGAGATAATTATGATATTGATTATGCTGAAAATTCGAGAGAAACCATCAGAAGACAGACAATTCATCAGTTTGAGCAGGCAGGGTTGTTAATCAAAAATATTGATGAACCCGACAGGCCCACAAACAGCCCCAAAACAAACTATGCCGCCAGTGATGCGTTGCTTAAAATATTACACAGCATTGGAACAGAGGATTTTGAAAGCAATCTAAATGAGTTCGGCCGGAATCAGGGCAGACTGGTTGAAATATATAACAGGCACAGAAAAGGGCATGAAATAACTATCCAGGTAAATGGTAAGAAATTAAATTTTTCTCCAGGCGAGCACAACAAACTCCAGATTGAAATAATCCAAGAATTAAAGCCCAGATTTTTCAGTGAGGCTGAGCTTTTGTATGTTGGTGATACTGCCGATAAAATGCTATATCTGAATACTGAATTGATCAATAAACTCGGTTTGCCAATAAATCAGCATGACAAATTACCAGATGTAGTCTATTATGAAGAAAAGAGAAATTTACTGTATTTGATAGAAGCTGTAACATCACATGGCCCCATGACTCCAAAACGAATTATAGAAATTGAGGATGCACTGAAGGGTCTGGACTGCCTGAAAATATATATGAGTGCCTTCCCGGATGTTAAGGAATTTAAGAAACACATTTCAGAAATTTCATGGGAAACAGAGGTCTGGATTGCAGATAATCCCGAACATATGATTCATTTCAATGGCTCAAAGTTTTTAACTGGGATCAAATAAGATCATACGGAGGGGCTGTGAGTGTGTGGTCACCCCTGAGATAGTTTCTCAACAGCGCCAGAACCGGCGCTCTTTCAAAACTGATAACTCCCAGATACAACAAACATCTCTGCATAATGGATAATTTTCAGCAGATCACCAGTTTTATATGGAGTGTGGCAGATGATGTCCTCAGGGACGATTTCAAACGCTCAAAATACCCTGATGTGATTCTGCCATTCACAGTCCTGCGCCGTCTTGACTGTGTGCTTGCACCAACAAAAGGGGACGTTCTGGCAAGATATGATGAATTCAAAGACGAGTTTGACAATCTTGACCGCATATTAAGGAAGGCCTCAGGACACTCATTTTACAATACCTCAAGATTTGATTTCAGGAAACTGCTTGATGATCCTGCAAATATCCAGAAGAATCTGATTGACTATATCAACGGTTTTTCAGACAATATGAGGGATGTCCTTGACAGGTTCAAACTCCGGAATAATATTCAGATTCTGCATGAGAAGGACTCCCTGTTTCCGTTAATTCAGATGTTTGCCTCAGATGATGTCGACCTGCACCCTGACAGGGTCTCGAATCTCCAGATGGGCTATATCTTTGAGGAGCTCATCAGGAAGTTCAATGAACAGAATAATGAGAATCCAGGAGAGCACTTCACCCCAAGAGAGATCATAAGAATGATGGTCAATCTCATGCTCGCAGGCGATGAGGAGATGCTTTCGCAGGAGCATATTATCAAGACTGTTCTGGACCCTGCCTGCGGAACCGGCGGCATGCTCTCTGTCACAAAGGACCAGATAACATCAGAGCTCAACTCCACAGCTGATATCCGGCTTTATGGTCAGGAGACAAATGACGAGACCTATGCGGTCTGCAAGTCTGACCTTTTGATCAGGGGCGATGACATGGCCGCCGACAATATCAAACCTGACTCCTCGTTCTCAAAGGACGGCCATGCCGGAGACCATTTTGATTATATGATCTCAAATCCTCCGTACGGCAAGTCCTGGAAGAAAGAAGAGAGGTTCATCAAGGAGGAATACGAGCTTGGAAGTGCCGGGCGTTTTGGGGCGGGGCTGCCCCGTATCAGTGATGGCCAGCTCCTATTCCTGGAACATATCATCTCAAAGATGAACACTCCTGAGGATGGCGGCAGCAGGATCGCCATTGTCATGAACGGCTCTCCTCTCTTTACCGGGGATGCAGGATCAGGCGAGAGTGAGATCAGGAGATGGGTTCTTGAAAATGACTGGCTTGAGGCGATTGTTGCACTCCCTGGTCAGTTATTCTACAATACCGGAATCAACACCTACATCTGGATTCTGACAAACAGGAAGACAGAAGAGAGAAGGGGCAGGGTTCAGCTGATAAATGCTGTTGACTGTTATGTCAAGATGAGGAAGAGCCTGGGCAACAAGAGGCGTCTGATCTCTGATGAGCAGATCTCTGAGCTTACGGCCCATTATAAGGGATTCAAAGAGTCAGGGATTGCAAAGATATTTGATTCCACTGATTTTGGTTACAGGAAGATCACCATCGAGAGGCCCCTTCGCCTGAACTTCTCTCTCTCCTCTGAGAGGATCGAAAGGCTGAAGGACGAGTCTGGATTCCAGAAGCTTGCTGAGTCAAAAAAGAAGGGCGAGGCCGGCATAAAGGCAGTCTCTGAGGGCCGGGAGACGCAGCAGAGGATCCTTTCTGTTCTGGATGAGATCCAGAGTGATGAGGTCTCCTGCGACAGGAAATCATTTGAGAAGACCGTCGTCTCTGCCTTTAATGCCCATGACTTCAGACTTGAGACCGGCATTAAGAAGGCAATCATGTCTGCATTGTCAGAGCGTGATGAGAACGCCCCGGCATGCACAGATAAGAAGGGCAACCCTGAGGCTGACTCCAGCCTCCGCGATACCGAGAATGTGCCCCTGAATGAGTCAGTTCAGGACTACTTTGAGCGCGAGGTTATCCCACATGTCCCTGACGCCTGGATAAATGAGTCTGTGACTGATGAGAAGGACAGCGGGGCCGGGAAGGTCGGCTATGAGATCAATTTCAACAGGTATTTTTACACCTACACGCCCCCCAGAGCCCTCGAAGAGATCGAGCATGACATTAAGACGCTTGAGGCCGAGATCCTGGGGATGGTTAAGGGGATGATGGGGTGATCTACAATGGCTGAACCATATGAGCCAGACAGACTTCCGCCAGGCTGTGCAGGTCAGGCGGGACTCTGCTCCGCAACACCATCTTCTGTAACACATATGGTACAGAAACCGGATTGTGTATCAGATATCAGAGAATTTGTTACACAAAATTATCTTCTGTCAGCCAGGGGGCCTGCAATTGACTCCTGATGCACCGGCCCGGCCCTTCACAGTCAACCCGGCATCAGTCCGCAGGTTCAGACGCTACCCTGAGTATAAGGACTCAGGGGTTGAGTGGCTGGGGGCCGTGCCGGTTGGGTGGGGAGTTGAGAAATTAAAATATAATTGCACATATAATGACGATTCATTAAATGAGGATACAAATCCTAATTATTTGATGAATTACGTAGATATTCAAAGTGTTGATTTTATTTCAGGGATTAAAACAACAGAAGAGTTTAGATTTGAAAAATCTCCGTCAAGAGCACGAAGAATTGTAAAAGACGGCGACATCATTGTATCAACTGTCAGAACATATTTAAAAGCAATTGCACCAATAAACAATCCACAAAATAATTTAATAGTTTCAACTGGATTTGCAGTAATCAGACCCAAAATGGAAATTAATAACTCATTCGCAGGGTATTTATTGAGATGCAATTATTTTATTGCTTTTGTAGTTTCACATTCAGAGGGAGTTAGTTATCCAGCGATAAATTCATCCGAATTGGTAAAGACTATGTTACCAATCCCCCCCCTCCCAGAACAACGCCAGATCGCCGACTTCCTCGACCGCGAGACCCAGAACATCGACAGCCTCATAGCAAAGAAAAAAGGCTTCATCGAACTCCTCGAAGAGAAGCGGACAAGCCTGATAAGCCATGCCGTGACAAAGGGGCTTGACCCTGACTCTGAGATGAAGGACTCCGGAGTTGAGTGGCTGGGGGCGGTGCCGGTTGGGTGGGATGTTAAGAAATTAAAATATGCTGCGAAGATAATTGCAGGACAATCCCCCCATGAGAGTACATATAACGAAAAAGGGATTGGTTCGATACTAATAAATGGTCCTGCTGAGTATTCAAATTCAGATTTTGGATATACAAAAGAAATAAAATGGACAACTGATCCAATAAAATGGGCTAAAAAGGATTCTTTATTATTCTGTTTACGTGGATCAACAACTGGTAGACTAAACATTGCACATGATAATGTTAGCATTGGAAGGGGCGTTGCAGCAATAATTGCATTGTTTAATCAAAATTATTTAAATAACTTCATGATTTCAATGAGGGAATATATTATAAAAACCGCAAATGGTTCAACATATCCAAGTATAACAAGTGAATACTTAAGCAATTATAAAATATCACTCCCTTATCTCCCAGAACAACGCCAGATCGCCGACTTCCTCGACCGCGAGACCCAGAACATCGACAAGATCATAGAGAAGACAGAAGAGCAGATCATAAAACTCGAAGAATACAGAACGGCGCTGATATCCGCGGCCGTTACCGGGAAGATTGATGTGCGGGAGGAGGCATCAGCATGAAACGTGACATGGATCTCATCAGGAAAATCCTCCTGGAGATTGAGAGTCATGAACACGGGGATGCCCCCCAGAACTTCTCTGTCGAGGGATATTCTAAAGAAACTGTTGGATATCATGTTCACTTATTGGGTGAGGCGCACCTGCTGGAAGTTACACACTCGACTGTCTATGGTGACAGATCCCCCCAGGCGATTCCATTAAATATGACATGGGATGGCCACGACTTCCTTGATGCCTGCCGTGATGAAAACATCTGGAACAGGGCCAAAAGTGAGATTGGAGAGAGAGTATCTTCAGTATCATTTGGTGTATTAAAACAGGTGCTGGTCAAAATAGGGACTGATGTCGTGTTAAATGGCATCTGACAATTTTTATTGAAACCCCAAGGAATTCAGGGTTTTCGAGCGGTGGCGGCCCGCCAGCCCCCTGCCGATTACAGTTCCTGAATTCACAAATCAAATTATTATCCTGCTCCCGGCACAATCAAAACCTTCATAGTCCCACATATTATATAATGAAACTGAGATTCAGATCTCTTCTGAAAACACAGGGACACTACAGAAATGAGTTTTAATCAGGGGATCTTATGACGGCTGAGGTATCAGAGAAGGACTTTGAAACAACGATAGTAAAGACACTCACAGGACAACTGCCCTGCACACTCGAAGAGGACAACCCGTACGTAAACCCACACTTTTACTACAAAGAGAGGACTTCGGCGGATTATGACAGAGAACTCTGCCTCATCCCTGATGACCTCTGTGCCTTCATCTACACAACCCAGCCAGAGGAATGGGAGAAACTCAAGAGACAGAGGGGCACAGAGACAAAGAAAGCCTTCCTCAGGCGTGTGAAATCCGAGATCGAAAGGAGGGGCACGATCGACGTCCTCAGAAAAGGAATCAAAGACCTTGGGTGCACATTCCATCTCACATACTTCAAACCCAACTCAGGCCTGAACCAGACACACAAAGACCTCTACATATCAAATAAATTCACAGTCATAAGACAGCTTTACTTCTCAGAAAAGAACAAAAACTCCCTTGATCTCTCATTATTTGTAAACGGGATCCCCATCTTCACAGCCGAGATAAAAGACCCACTCACAAACCAGACAGTCAAAAACGCAATAGAACAATACAGAAAAGACCGCGACCCAAAAGAGCCCCTCTTCAGGTATGGACGCTGCCTTGCACACTTCGCAGTTGACACATTCTCGGCATATATGACAACTGAACTCAAAGGCAACAAGACCCACTTCCTGCCCTTCAACCGCGGAAAACCAGAAGACAACAACCACCCTGAACAGAACCCCCGGAACAGGAACGGCTATGACAGTGCCTACCTCTGGGAAGAGGTCTGGAATACAGAGAGCGTGCTTGACATCCTCGAACACTTCATACAGGAGGTCGACAAAAAGGATGAAAAAGGCAGAAAAATCGGCAGAAAGCTGATCTTCCCAAGATATCACCAGCTGGACGCCGTCAGAAGGATAATTACCCACACCAGGGCAAAAAAGACAGGCAACAGCTATCTTATCCAGCACAGCGCAGGCAGCGGGAAGAGCAACACAATCTCCTGGCTTGCCTACTACCTGACAACCCTGTATGACGAGAAAGACGAGAGGCTCTTTGATTCGGTAATCGTAATCACAGACAGAAGAGTCCTTGACAAACAGCTCCAGGACAATATCACACAGTTCCAGCAGGTAAAAGGCGTAGTCTCGACAATCACCGGCAGGAAATCAAAAGGACTCACAGAGGCCCTCAGAGAGAACAAGGACATAATCATAGTAACCATCCAGACCTTCCCCTTCGCACTCATGGAGATAGAAAACCGGCCAGGAGAAAAATTCGCGGTAATTGTCGATGAGGCCCACTCATCACAGAGCGGGACGGCATCAAGAAGCCTGAAGGAGGTTCTCTCATCTGAGACACTCGAAGAGGCCGAAGAAACCGACACAGGCGAGACAGACGAAGAGGACGAGATCAACGCTCAGATCCAGAAACAGATAAAAAAAGGCCAGAGGCCGGAAAACGTCTCATTCTTCGCCTTCACCGCGACCCCAAAGACAAAGACCCTAGAACTCTTCGGAAAGAAGAACAAAACAGGACAGTTCGAGGCATTCCATCTCTATACCATGCAGCAGGCAATAGCTGAGGAATTCATACTTGATGTCCTCCAGAACTACACAACCTTTGAGATATACTTCAACCTGCTCAAGAAGATCGAGGATGACCCCCAGTACCCGAAGAGGAAGGCAACCGCACTTATCAGGAATTATGTCGACCTCCACCCCCATGCAGTAAACAAAAAATGCGAGATCATCCTTGAACACTTCATGCACCAGGTCATAAACAGAATCGGTGGGCAGGCAAAGGCCATGATAGTCACCCGTTCACGCCTGCATGCAGTCAAATACAAGAACACGATTGACAGGCTCATAAAAGAGAACAATCTCCCGATAAAGGCAATCGTAGCCTTCTCAGGCAAGGTTGAAGATCCTGATTCTCAGAAAGAGTTCACAGAGAGCCAGATGAACGGCTTCTCAGATCGCCAGACTGCCGCAGAGTTTGACAAACCTGAGAACAGGATCCTCATTGTGGCAAACAAGTACCAGACAGGCTTTGATCAGCCGCTGCTGCATACCATGTATGTGGATAAAAAACTCGCAAATGTGGCGGCAGTCCAGACACTCAGCAGACTCAACAGGACACACCCCTCAAAGAACGAGACAATGGTGCTTGATTTCGCCAACACCGCAGACGAGATTGAAGAGTCCTTTGCACCATACTACAAAAAAACCATTCTCAGTGAAGCCACCGATCCGAACAGGCTCTATGACCTCCAGTATCAGCTTGACAACTACAATATCTACACAAAAGAGACTGTAACAGAGTTCGGAAGAGAATACTTCTCAAAGAAAGGTAAACAGGAAAAACTTCTCAGGATCATAGAGCCTGTCAGAGAGGACTTCATTGATCTTAAAAAAGAAGAGAGAGGAGTATTCAAAAAGAGCCTGAGAAAGTTTGTAAACCTCTACTCCTTCCTGTCACAGATAATCACATTTCAGGATATTGAACTGGAGGAATTTTACCAGTTTGCAAGATACCTGTACCGTGCCCTTCCTTCTGATGAGGAGCGCCTGCCCACAGATGTCCTTGAAAACATCAATATGGACTCATACAGGATCTCAGAGTCAAGCAGCGGTAAGATCGGGGTATATGATCATTCTGAGTTATACAATCCTGATGAAGGAGTAACACAGCCAAAAGAGGAGGAAAAATCCCCGTTATCAGAGATCATTGAGTATATCAATGATAATTTTGGCTGCGACTTCACAAAAGAGGATAAGGTGCGGTATTTCGCAGAGGACATGGAAAAACGCCTCGTAAGCAATGAATCACTAAAACAGGCATTCAACACAGAGATCAATTCAAAGGACAATATCCGCCTTGCCTTCAACAACTTCTTTGATGATACCCTGATTGACATGCTCGCCTCAAACAAGGCAATGTTCAGGGTTATAAATGAGGACGAAGAGTTCTCAGACAAGTTCAGGAACTACATGTTTACAAGGATCTTTGGACAGATTGCCACAACCTCTGACTGAAAATCCATCCCAAAACCCAGTTATCCCCGCACACCAGACCTATATACAGGTGATAAACATGAAGAAATCCATCGGCCCACAGGCCCTCATCTACCCGAATCCTGACCTCCTTGTCTGCACATATGATGCTGAGGGCCGGCCGAACGGCCTCGCGGTGGCCTGGGCCGGGATATGCAACTCAGAGCCGCCATACCTCGCAATCGCAGTCAGGCCAAAGAGGTACTCACATCAGGCCCTCCTTGAGAAGGGCGAGTTCACGGCCTGCGTGCCCTCAGAGGAATACCTTGCGGAGTTCGACTACTTTGGCATCAGGTCAGGCAGGAGGCACGAGAAGTTTGAGGAGACTGGCCTCACACCAGTCAGAAGCGAGGTCGTGGACGCCCCCTATGTCGAGGAGTTCCCTGTCGCACTTGAGTGCAAAGTCAGACAGACAGTGGAACTGCCCTCCCACACCCTGTTCATAGCCGAGATCCTGGATATCAAGGCAGACGATAGCGTCCTTGACAGTGAAGGCAGGCCTGACATCACAGAGATCAAACCATTTGTCTATGACCACACAAAGTTCGAGTATTATGGGATTTCAGAACTGCTTGGTAAGGCCTTCTCAGAAGGGAAGCGGTTAAAATAAGGAATTTGACGAGTGATCATCTCACTCAGTCTCAAGACCCTTTTTAATCTCTGCCACAACAAGGGCAGGAGCCTCACGGATCTCCTTTCCCCTGATTCTAAGCACCCTGTAGCCCTCAATCTCCAGCATGTTGTCCCTGATCCTGTCGGTCATGACCTGCTCAGAGGTCTGGATCACAGGGCAGGCCGTGCCCCTGATCTCGGCATACTCCTGTTTACCACGCCTGATCACAGGGAAATTCCCTGAGTCTGTAGAGACATATCTCTGAGAGCCCTTATATCTGACAGGATACCTCTTTCCACAGACCTCAACAAGATAATGCTGTTTTCCATCGACCTCAAGAACGAGCCTGATACCCTTCTTCTGATTGTGCAGAACAAAATCGACCTCAATACCCTGGATCTGCCTGTGGACCTCAGGTATCCAGCCCTCAGTGGCCATCAGGCCAAAGAGTTCCAGTTCATCAGGGCTCGTATTCCTCAGAAGACTGACAGTCTCCACATATTTCACCAGTTCTCCGATGATGCCACCATAACCCCTGCAGGCCTCATAGTCCCCCACAAAAAAGAGCGCCTCACGTGCCCGGGTAACAGAGACATTCACAAGATTGGGGTTGTTTGCAAACTTCACAGACATCGGGTTCATGCCGCCTGAGACCACAGGACTGAAGATCATGATGTCACGCTCATCACCCTGGAATGTATGGGCAGTGCCCACAGTCAGACGCCCGCCGGCACCTATGGCAGTCAACCTCTTCTCGATCATCTCTTTCTGGCCTGCGAAGGGGGTGACCACCCCTATAGTGAGATCATCTGGCAGGCCTGATTCTGAAAGCCTTCTGACAAGTTCGCAGACTGCATCTGCCTCATTCTGGTTTATCCAGCTCCTGCCACCGGCCCCACGCCTGCAACTGCCAGGTATGTTGATGCCAAATATGCCGGCCATGCCTGCCCCCATCCTGTGGCTGGCAACAGAGCGCCTGATCTTCAGTTCCATGTTGTAGATGTGCTGGTTCACAAAGCCAATGATCTCAGGATATGTCCTGAAGTGCTCAAGAAGCTGAATATTCCGTACATCCTTCCGTGGCCATGATTCTGTGGCCACCCTGAAGACATTATTGTCCCTGTGGCCTATGGACTGGAGATCTGCTGTCACCCCGTGCCTGGCTGCCAGTGAGAACTCCCTGGCAGGCGGGATATTTGAGATGGCAGGCAACTGGTTTGGATCCCCGATGATGGCCAGTCTTCTGGCACGGAATATGAGTGGCAGAATGCTTGTGAGTGTGCACTGCGAGGCCTCATCTATAACCAGGAGATCAATGATGCCAGGACTCAGAGGGAATGACTGGGAGGAGAGGGCAGTCGTTGTCCAGACAGGCACGCCCCTGAGGGCCTCTGCATATCTCTCCTCAGAAAAGCCCTTGATCTTATTGGAATGGGCCCTGAAATGGCGGCGGAGATCAGAGGCTGCATCGATCACACCTGGATCCTCCCTGATACGCCTGTAATAATACTCCTTTGCAAGTACGAAGGCATCCTTCTCAAGCCTGGCATTGATCTCAGCAATCTCTGCCTCGATCCGCTCAGGCTCATAGGCACTGAAGAGCTGGTTCACAAGGGGGATATCCCATCTGTCCGGCGATCTCCCGGTCAGATCCCTGATCCTGCCCTGAATGATGCCTCTGTCATCTGGCGGCACATTCTCAGAGGCACTCCTGAGGTAGCCGACTGCATCATTTCTCAGCCTCTCCAGATCATCCCACAATGCCTGTAGATCAGATCTCACACAGCCCTTCCAGTCCTCATTCCAGACATGGCATTCAGAGATATGCTGCCAGAGGCTGCCACCCTCAGGGGGGAATGATAGGGTGTCAGCGGGCCTGAGGGCACATTCAGGCATCCTCTCCCACCACTCTGCAAGAATGTTCCCCTCTGTGCGAACCGCAGAAAAAAGGCGACGGTATTTTTCAGACTCTGCCTCTGCCTGCCTGGCCTCCTTCCATGCAGAGAGCATGGGCCTGAAGGGTCGGCGGTATACAAGGCTCCTTGCCTGCCCCAGGAGATCAGCTGACATGCCTGATATGCAGCCAGAGGCGACCTCTGCATACTCAGATCCCTCGCCCCTTATCCAGGACTGTAAGAGCGGGCTCTCAGAGCTCAGAACCTGGAATGATCTGCCCACCCTGACCATTCCGGCTCTGTAACTCTCATATGCAGCCGTCTCCTCATATGCCCTGGCCGCCTGCTCTGCCACATGCTGCCTCCTCCTCAGGGAGGCAGAGAACTCAGTGAGTGAACTGACAGCCACTGAGCCACCAGTGAGGGTCATCCCGAGTTCAGGCACAGATTTAAGGACAGAATCAAGATCTGCAAGTATTTCGCCGACACCTGGCTTTTTCTTATAATCATGAAGGGCATTGCATGACCTTGTCCACTCAATGCTGGTCTCAACAAGCCTGCCAAGATGCCTCCTGCCTGCCTCAGGATCCCTGCCCATATCCTGCCAGACCACAGAAGGATAAGACCTGAGAAAGCCCTTCTCAAGTTCACGCAACCTCTTGTCGGCCTTATTTCTCTGAGACCATGGCAGAAACCTGAGGGCATCATTTCCTGCAGAGCAGTAATCTGAGTAGAGGCTCAGCCATTCAAAAAGTGTGCTGAGATCTACAGGTTCATCCTCAGATATGCCAGCCTCTGCCCTGGCTGCATCTACAGCCTGATAACAGCCTTCAAGACTGAAATATCCAGAAAGGGTCTCTGTATGGCCATTCAGAAGCCTGCTGATGAGTTCGCTGGTCTCCCCTGCCCTCTCCAGCCATCTGAGAACCTCATCCCCGTCAGCCCATTCCTTGAACTCGTCTCTCAGGAGAGGCGGGCCATTCAGGTAGTCCCCGGCCGGCCTGCTGATTGCCCCCTGAAATGCCGTTGCCCACTCCTCAAACTGCTCAGGCCCTGTCTGGCCCATAAGCCAGCCATATGATCCCATCAGGCAGAGATCCTTGCCAACACACTGAAAGGCAGAATCACGCTCATCCTCTGCGATCCTGAGAGCTTCAGACAGTTCCTGTCTCTGTTTATTGCAGCGCCTGATCTCTGCCCTGCACTCAGGGATCTCCCCATACCAGGCATCAAGGGGCTTCATGATCTCCTCACCGAACCTCTCAGGAGGCAGAGAATATCCAAGCAGCCTCAGCTTCCGGGCATATGGGGCCGTCTTCTCAGCCGCCTTCCCGGAGATCACCTGATATTCAGCGCAGGCCTTGAGGGCAAGCTGTTTGGCCTCATGGATCCTCTGGGGGATCTTTTTATCAAGTGAATCTGCAAGGGTCTTCCTTTCTGACTCCAGATCCTGCACGGCCATCTTAAGGGAGAGGAGCTCATCAGGGCCTCTGTATGAGGACATCCCCGCATATGAAACGGCCTTCAGGGAGTCGTCTATCGTATTTTTGTTCCTGCTTCCTGCCCTTATGGCAACAGGGATCTCTGAATCAAAAGATCTCAGTCTGTTGAATACAACGTCCACAGCCGCATTTGTAGTGCTTGAGAAGAGAACAGAGATCCCGCAGGCCCATGCATTCATGAGAACTGATGTGACAACCTGGCTCTTTCCACAGCCTGGCGGGCCGTGGATGACTGTTGCCGGCGTCCCAGAGAGAACAGAGATCACAGCCTCTTCCTGCTCCCTGTTCAGGGGGATTATAGGCAGGATCTCCTCATAATGGTCATTTTCTGCCCTGCAGGCGCCCTCAAAGATTCTCAGGCCCCCGATCTCCTCAGGGTTCTCCTTCAGGAGCTCCTCAAGCCTCTCATAGTCCCTGAGGAGGTGACGCGTGTAGGCCAGGTTCCCTGAGGTGTCAGTGAAGATCACCCATGGATAGGGATTCTGTAAGAAGATGGCATTGTCCCTTCTCTCTGTGATGAGACCTCCCAGTTCAGGGACATGCCTGATGATCTCATCAATTATGCACTTCGTAAGATGCTGATGCCCTGACTCTGCTCTCAGAGAGGCCTGATCTATGATCTCATCAGTCATCTCATCAAGGGGCCTGGGAGAACCAGTCTCCAGTTTCTCCAGCCTGTCATAGAGGACAGGAGAGAAGTCCCAGCGCCCGTCCAGGGGGATGATGGTGAGTTCATCGCCGTCTGTCTCAAACCTCACCCTCTGATACAGGAGAGGGTAGAGGAGATCATTCCAGGAGTCCCTGATCTTCCCTCTGTCAAGCCAGCATGGCCCTCCCAGGTATCCCTCCTTTATATTGCCTCCCCAGATCCCGTCACAGAATGGCCTGCTTGTGAGGGCATCCCTGTGCAGAGTCCACGGGCCGGCAAGGGAGTCAGGGCAGTAACTGGTGAGATGAACCCATCTTGATGAGTTCAGGTGATTCTCAGACTCAACTGGCATTCCATAGGTTTCATTCTGTGAAATCCCGATAATCTCCCTGTGAAATCGTATTATATTCAGCCAGTTGTAGTCTGATTTCATTTTATAATAGCTCCGGATATATTACCAGAGAGTTTTCAGAAGGCAGGTTATTATCTATATCGGTTTCAGAATCAGGGATTACGAAAACAGACGCTGACAGAAAGGGGGATTGGATCCACTCAGGCCGGCATAATTCCAGGGACATGCCCCCGACAGGGGGACAATCATGAGCAGGGTGTGAGCGAAGCGAACTCGAGAAGATGTTTACATCTTCGAGGAACGAGTGAAACGAGTTCGAAAAACACAGAGTGTTTTGAGGGCCGGCGGGGCCATTCGCGTTAAATCGAAGCCTATCGTCTTCTCATCTTCGCTGACGCTCACACCTCAAAACACTTCGTGTTTCTCGAGTTCGCTGACGCTCACAAATCAGAGATTTAACCGAACCTCACGCCCAAAGGGCGTGGGGTTCATGGCCCCTGCCTATACAAAAACCTGGTTAAATTTCCGATTTGATCCCCATAACTGATCATCAGAGGCAGAGCCCAACCCCTACCTCCCTTCACCCCCTCTCAATCTCCCCGCCGGCCTCCCTGACGGCGGCCTCGATCGTCTCCAGGAGAGGGCCGTCATGGACGGCAAAATCCACCATAGAGAACTCGCCCACAAGGGGAATCGGCTTTAACACTACCAGAGGCTTTTTGCCGGCCTTCTCAGCTTCAGTACCCGGAGAGATAACCTCAGTCTCCCCGTCGTCCCAGACAGCAAGGTTGCCATATCCCTGGGCGTCCCAGAGTTTGCGAATAATCTCGCGTGAGTTCAGCATAATTTCAGTTCACCTTTTGAGAGATGGCAGCCCCGGGTTATCACTCTTCTGATGGAGTGCCGCCGGCCTTCTTTGCCCTGTAGTCCTCGATGGCCTTGTGCAGGGCGTCGGCCGCGAGGTTGGAGCAGTGCATCTTTCTGGGCGGCAGGCCCTCAAGCTCATCTGCCACATCCCCCCTTGTGATCTCCATCGCCTCGTCCAGAGTCTTGCCCTTCGCAATCACAGTCACCATGCTGGCAGTCGCGATTGCAGAACCGCACCCGAAGGTCTTGAACATGATATCCTTGATACGATCATCCTCGACCTTTATGCTGACCTCCATCAGGTCCCCGCATACAGGGTTCCCGACAGACCCGATACCGTCGGCGTCCTTGACCTCACCCACATTCTGCGGGTTCATGAAATGCTCCATCACTCTCTTTGAATATCCAATCTGTGGTTTATCCTCCACTCTTTCCACCTCCTATAACGGCGAGAGCCGCCGCAGTCTCTCAACAGTCTTTCTGACACCCTCAATCACAGCAGGCACCTCTTCAGACGTGTTCTGCCTCCCAAGGCTGAGCACCATCGAGCCATGGGCCTCCTCATGCCTGAGGCCTATTGCAAGCAGGGTCGACGAGGCCTCAAGAGACTGGGAGGTGCAGGCCGAGCCTGTGGCCACCTGAATATCATACAGGGTGTCAAGATTCAGGAGAATGCTCTCGCCCTCAATCCTGCTGAACCTGAAACTTGCATGACCTGGCAGGCGCCTCTCAGGGTGACCTGTAAGATATGCCTCCTCTATCTCCAGTATGCCCTTGATATAGGCATCCCTGATAGCAGAGAGCCTCTTCATCTCAGAGACCATATCAGCGGAGGCGAGCCTCGCAGCCTCGCCCATGCCTGCAATGGCAAAGAGATTCTCAGTGCCAGGCCGAAGACCACGCTCCTGCCCACCGCCAACAACAACAGGCTGGATTCTCACACCCTTTCTCATATAGAGGGCTCCCGCCCCCCTCGGGCCGCCGAGATCATTTGAGGAGAGGGTCAGGAGATCAATACCATCCTTCTCGACATCCACAGGCACCCGCCCGGCCGCGGCCGTGGCATTCATATGCAGAAGTGCCCCCTTCTCGTGGACGATCTGAGATATCTCCTGCACAGGCTCGATGGTGCCGATCTCGTCATTTGCATAATTCACAGATACCAGCGTGGTCTCAGGTGTGATCATCTCGCGAAGCACATTAAGATCCAGGATCCCAGAGGAGTCCACAGGCACCACCCCGACATCAAAACCCTGTTTACCGAGCTCCTTCATGGGATTCACCACAGAGATATGCTCTATGGCGCTCATCAGAACATGCGTACCCTTTCTGCGGTTTCTGAGGCCTGTGCCCCTGACTGCCAGGTTGTTGGACTCAGTGGCACCAGAGGTGAAGACAATGGTTCCCGGGCTCTCGGCATTGATAAAATCCGCAACCTTTGCCCTTGCATCCTCAAGTCCCCGCTTTCCCTCAAGACCCACAGAATGGAGGGTAAAGGGGTTGCCAGAGCCCTCGCTCAGAAAACGCTCTGCAAAACTGATGACGCGGGGGTCTGTCGGCATTCCTGAGACATGGTCAAGATAGGTCATGGCTCCCCCTAGAATGAGAGAACTGTATCTGCCTCAAGGGCAAGATCATTCAGGGTCGCTCCCCCGGCGACCGTCGCCTCAGGTATGAAATCCCCCTTTGGCAGCCCGAAGAGGGCCACACTCTGCTCGCAGAGATAGAAAGTGACACCGGCCGCGAGTGCCTGGTCCATCATCTCCTTCAGTGGCGGGAAGTCCCCGAGCTGTATCTTCTCAGCCTCACCATTCTTCAGAAGCAGGGCCCCCTTGATCATGAAGAAGACAGATGCCTCGATATCCATCGCCCTTGCCGTGGCCCCGAGAATCATGGGCGCATATGTCCTCTCAGGCGTGTCCGGACCGCTGGTCTGGACATACAGTATTTTTGTCATTCAGAATACCCCCTATTTCAGTCTCTTTATAAAGAAGGTGAGAATCCCGCCTTCCTTCTCAATCTTCAGAACCTCGTTGCCGGTCCTCTTTGCCCATCTGGTGATGTCCTCCTCGGCCGCCGGATCATCGGCATCCACCCTGAGGATCTGGCCCACCCCGATCTTCTCGATCTCCTCCTTTGTAAGGGAGATCGGCATCGGGCAGTAGAGGCCGACACAGTCCAGCTCAGCATCAGGAACAATATTCTCTGACATGCCATATACCTCTCAGAAATTCAGTCTCCGGCAGAACCGGATTTGGCGTCTGATATAATATGATCAGGATATAATTGTATGCCCGGGTGCAGCAGGGATATCCACAGACATGGCAGGACACCCATCCAGCACAGGGGGCCTGCTGCTGAATCCAAGGGACTCAAAGAGGCCCTGATCTCCCTTATCAGGCAGACTGACAGAGATAGAGGCACCCCCACACCTGGAAAATATCGAGGCCGCCTCCTTCATCAGCCTCTCCTCAAGAGAGAGGCCCCTGTAGCGTGGCCTCACCCTGAGACTGCTGATCCACCAGCCTGCCGATGGACAGCCCTCTGGTCTGGAGACAAAGCTCACAGAGGCAACAGGAGAGGAGTCTCTGGTTCTGCTGAGTGCCAGTCTCCATTCAGCAGGTGCATCTGCTGATAAAAAGTCATCACCAGTCTCAGAGGGCACGAGACTCCTGTACAGGGCATCAGGACTGCCTGAGAGGAGTGGGATCTGCACCATGGCACTGAGATCCCGTACTGAGGCCCCAAAGAGGGGGCCTGCCAACTTCCTGTACAGGAGAGTCCTCTGAAGAGGCAGAAGGGCACCCAGATACCTGGCCTTCAGGAGAGGCAGGCCCTCATGCATCCTGAGAGTGAGGCCATAATACCACCTCTCAGGCAGGGAGTAGTCCTTCTTTGAGGTCTCAAGCCTCCTGCCCTCTCTCTCCACTGAGGAGACCACCCCAAGCAGATCCTCATCACAGGTGGGGGCATCCTCAGACTCAGAGTTGTCAGGTCTGGTGATGATATAAGGCCTCCTGGCCTCTCTGTCCACACATATGACCCTGTGACCAAAGAGAACACCTGCCTTTCTGAAGACCGCAATATCACCAACAGATATCTCAGCCACCGTTCTGGCCTCTATATGCAGGAAGTCGCCAGGCCTCACACAGGGATACATACATGTGCCACGTGCCCTGAAACCTGCCCGGCCCCTCTCTGCCAGTATCTTTCCAAGCTCTATGGAAGTGGCTGCAAGGCCACCTCCGGTTCGCACATATGGCCTCTCAGGCATGCAGCAGGGCAGGGGATACATGCTTACAGGGCAGTTCTGTCTGCATGAAGAACGCGGACAGGCCTCAGGCTGCATCCCTGGACTCTGATGCAGAGACCAGCATCCCCCTGTTCATGAGTTCACCCACAAAGCCTGTGACATCAGTCAGGATCTCACCCTCAGGTGCACTGAACTCATCTGAGAGATCCAGAACCACCTTCCTGAGTCTTCTTTTGCCATCCAGCCTTGAGAGTATGGCCCTGCCTGTCTCATTCACAGTATAGATCTCATCATCCTTCTCGCCCATACCTGCCACAAGGGGCACGATGATGAGATTGCCCTCAATCTCCCGTACAACCACGTCCTCTGAAGGAGTGTATATCATATCCAGATCAGATGTTTTATCCATTATTTACCGCCCGGGGCATCTGGCCCCAATATAAGCGGTTATTACATGAGATCAACATTTCAAGATATGCAGAGCACAGCTGTCACACACACCATTATATCCTGATAAAATTATATGCGCACATAAAATAGGGGACATAAGAATGAAAACAGACTGGAAGAGACCAGAGATAATAATCCTCTCAAGAGGAGAGCCTGAAGAGGCAGTCCTCTTTGGGTGCAAGAAAACCACCGTTAATATCACCCCTGATTCCGGAAACCGGGACTGTCAGGGCCGGATAGGTGGTTGCGGGGCCTGCAGGGAGATCACGGGCTCATAGAGCCCTGTATTTTTCTGCCAATACCAGGCACCCACACCAGGACAGGAACCCCCCTGTCCCACAGGACATTATGACTGGCACGGGGGCCATACATACCAATATATATTTTCAATGAATATTCTGGAGACTAAAAGGAGAGATGAAAAATATGAAAACAACCTGGAAGAGACCTGAGATGATAATCCTCGCAAGAGGAAATCCAGAAGAGGCAGTACTCTTCGGATGCAAGAGAGACGGAACAAACATCACCCCTGAGCTCGGCAACCTTGACTGCCAGGGCCTGAATGGCCTTTGCGGGGCCTGCCTGGCCATAACAGGCTCCTAATTCCCTGCCTTTTTTACGAGATCACTGACCCTCTGCTTCCAGTCAGAGACCTCCCAGCCCATCTCCCCCTCCTTTAACAGGCCCAGATCACGTGCCTGGCAGTGTGCGACCTCACAGAGATACTCCACAGGCGTGTCCAGGGTGCCATGCTCAGACCAGGACTTGGCAGGGCACTGCTCGCAGAGACCACCCAGGAAACACCTGGCACATCGTGCGAGATAATCAGGGTTCTCGGCCTTCATCTCCCGCACCTTTGGGAAGAACTCAGTCATGGCAGTCTTAAGTGAGCCAGAGGCCAGATCACAGGTGACATCAGGGTGGCGGAGCAGGAGACAGGGCTGGAGGCGGCCGGTGGCATCTACACAGCATCCACCTACCCCGCTGCCGCATGAGAAGAGGCGGTCCCCTGACGGCCCCATGAACCCTGCACAGAACTCTGCCATTGACCTGCGATATCTCTCCTGATCCCTGGATAGAAAGGCCACAGCCTCTTCAGGTGAGAGCCTCAGGCTCTTTATTAACTGGTTTTTGCGAGGCAGATCACGCCTTGAACGGAGATCCAGGATCACAGGATAGGAAGGCGGGCTGTCCATTGCAGGAATGGCGGTGGCCCAGTCCTCAAAAAGGGGCACCTCAGAGATGTTCTGTGGCAGCACTGAACCCTTGACTATAAAGGGCACATCATTCTCCAGAAGCAGGTCAATCCCGCGCCTGCACTCCTCATATGAGCCTTTTACTCCTGATACAGACTCATAGGACTCCTGGGTCATACCATATACAGTGATCTCAATCACCTCCCTTAGTGGCACCCTCACAAAGAGGGCAGCCAGTCCGGGAGTGATCAGGCGGCCATTGGTAAACAGGCAGACCCTGAGACCAAGGCGGCGGGCATAGAGGTAGAGCTCCTCAAAGTCCTCCCTGATCAGGGGTTCACCACCTGTAAAACGGACAGTAAGAGTGCCAAGTGAGGCCGCCTCAGTCAGGATCTCCTTTATGCGTGAGGTTGGCATCTCCTGTGCACGTGCCCCATCATCATGAAGAGGCCTGTTGATACAGCAGTGGATACAGTTGTTGTTGCAGCGTTCAGTCAGCTCTATATCAAGCCTGCTGATAAGAGGAAGCCTCCAGTTCTCAGGCGGGACAGTCGTCCGTCTCACATAACTGCTGCTTCTGGCATTCATGAATCCCCTTTTACCACGTCCTCTATCAGGGGCACCACTCTGCCACTCTTATCAAACTCCATCTCATAGCATGGCACCTCAGAGGCCACCTCCCAGAGCAGGGTGATCATCTGATGCCACCAGTCAGCAGTCACCATGGGCCTTATCAGACATGAGAGCAGTCTGCCTGCGATCTCCCTGTCATCAGAGAGGGGTGTTATCCGATTTTCAGCAGACTGTCTGAGGAAGAAGATAGCACTTAATGGCGCCGATGCAGAGGAGACATCAGTAACATCACCATGGCTCCAAGTGCCATGAACCCTGAAACCCTCTGGCCAACGTCTGACAATATTTCTGTCATCACAGAGCACCTCGACCCTGTCCTTCAGCATCATAGTGGTGGTGGACTTGCCGGCCTCAGAATGGCCCACAAAGAGGATACCTTTGCCATCCATGACAACCCCTGATGAATGGATAAAACAGGCCTGCCTGCTGGCCAGCAGAGGAGCAATCAGGATCTGGTCTGTGGGAAAGAGGGTCAGGGAATGGATATTTCCTTTGGTGAAGATCTCTTCCCTGTCAGTGTAGATATGCCCCCTTGAGTAGTCATCACTGAATACAGCCACCTTAAAGAGGCGGGAATCGTCCTCACCAGGCAATATACCATGATATACCCAGGATTTGCCCTTTCTGTAGATCGCCCAGGGCGCCTTTCTGTAGACCTCGGTGCCAGGGTCCTGACCCTTCATATCAGGCAGCCCAAAGTGGTGGGATATCCGGACTGTATCCTCTCCAGGGCCGTCAGTCTCAAAGATCCTGAACTTCCTGTCAAATGTTTCATCTGTTATAGGCAGGTCTGACTCCACCTCGATGGTGATGCCCCCTATCTCATAGTAACGCCTGTTCATCTCCCAGTTCTCCTTATATTTTCTGCATTCCTCTGCCACCCTGCATAGATATTTCACAGGGGCCGAGAACCTGCCATGCTCAAGATAACCATATACAGGACACCACCTGCAGTCTGATCTGAGTTCACATGAACCACAGTTCTCAAGATACTCACTGCCGCCCTGCACTGCACCGGCAAGAGAGGGTATGAAATTTTCCCAGCAGTCCTCAAATGAGCCCGCCCTAAGGTCATATCTGAGAGTTGGATCCTTCACAAATGAGCAGAAGCTCATATGCCCTGTCGGGTCGATATGAAAATCCCTCCTCACTGCAATACAGGCATCAAAGAGGTTATCATCTGCCTCAGAGATCTCCACCGGATCCCTGATCTCACATGACGGCCTGTCGATTTTGATCACCTCTGATGGGGGAAGCCTCTGGGCTGCAATCTCCCTGTTCTTCAGAGGATCCCCTGATGCAGACATATAGAGCCAGGCCGCTCCTACCCTGGTGTGAGGACTCAGGGATTTTGCAAGCCTCTGCATCTCCCCATACTGGTGGTAGTTGGCATGCATGGGAACCACCTGTACAATGAAGCCGGCACCTGCCTCCTTCAGAGATGCGATCCCATTCATCGTGGCATCAAATGAACCAGGATTCCTGGTAACATTATCATGTACCTCTGCATCAGCGCCATAGATGGCGACCATCTTTGCACCCCTGCGTTTCATGAGAGAGGCGATCTCAGGGGTGATGAGGGTGCCATTGGTATTGAGACTGTACGAGGCTGAATGGCTGGTGATATACTCAAATATTTCAGCAAAATCCGGCCTCAGCATGGGTTCACCTCCTGAGATACACCATTTTCGGCAGCCAAGGGCCCTTGCCTCATCAATGATTCCCTTGATCTCCCTGAATGTGAGTTCCTGACCCTTCTCAGGCGAGGCCGGAGGTTGCCTCAGCCAGCAGTGCCGGCAGTTGTTGTTGCAGCAGTATGTGAGATCAAGACTGCCCTCCAGTGGCAGGCGCGGAAGATGATCCACAATACGGGTTTTATCTCTGATTCCTATCCAACCCCTACCTGATGGCATCAGAAGATGACTGCCAGATGACCTTCATATCAGGTACTTCTCAAAAAGGTCTGGTTATATTTATAATATGCCTTCAATATATCCTGAAACACCACACATTACAGATCCGCCACCCAGGTTCTGGGCAGACCCGGGATTCGCATATAATTATATATGATCTAATCTGAAAACCCACTCAGACCACTGAGTCTGGAAGAGATCATTATGGAGAATGAGTATACATCCAGGAGTTCACTGCCTGAGTTCTCCCTCTGGAAAGAGACTGAGAACAGAAGAGTGCCCCTATACTTTGATATTGATGTGACGGCCCGCTGTAACAACAACTGCAGACACTGCTACATCAACCTGCCTGCCTCAGACAGGGAGGCGGAGGCCAGAGAACTTACAACAGAGGAGATCAGGGATCTCGGCAGAGAGGCCGCCTCCATGGGTGCAGTCTGGTGCCTGATCAGCGGCGGGGAACCCCTGATCAGGGAGGACTTCCCTGAGATCTACATGGCACTCAAGAGGGAAGGCCTCCTTATCTCTGTATTTACAAATGCCTGTCTGGTCACAGATCAGCATATAGAACTCTTTAAAAAGTACCCTCCCCGGGATATAGAGGTCTCTGTCTACGGCGTCACAGAAGAGACCTATGAAGCAGTCACGCGCAAAAAGGGATCATTCAGGGCCTTTATGTCGGGCCTGAACCGTCTCCAGGACGCCGGCATAGATGTGCGTCTCAAGACAATGGCCATCCGCTCAAATGTACATGAACTCCCTGAGATATCTGAATTCTGCCGTGAAAGAACGGGCGACTTCTTCAGGTTTGATCCCCTTCTGCACCTGAGATATGACCGCGATGAGAGACGCAATGCTGAGATCAGATCACAGAGACTCACACCAGAGGAGGTGGCCAGAATCGAAAGTGCAGACGCCGAACACCTCAATGCCCTTGAGAATACCTGTAAAGAGGCCATACCCCCTGATCATGAGGATAAATCCTTCTGCAACCACCTCTTCCATTGCGGTGCCGGCAACCACAGTTTCTGCATAGGATATGATGGCACATTCAGACTCTGCTCCTCACTCCACCACCCTGACTGCATCTATGACCTCCGCAGAGGCAGCCTCAGGGACGCCTGGGATAGGTTTGTGCCAGAGGTGAAGATAATGACATCACATAATGAGGAGTTTATGGAAAAATGCCGGGGCTGCAGATACTTCAACCTCTGTCTATGGTGCCCGGCCCATGCCTATCTTGAGGAGGGAAAGATGGACACCTGGGTCAGGTACTTCTGTGAGATCGCACATGCCAGGGCAGAGATCGGGGGCCATTCTGAGAAAGGGTTCGGATCCCGGAGCAGATAATTGCAACTACGCCATGCGCTTTTTTTTATAATATATGTCCTATATTACGGGTGCCTAGATCCAGAAGACAGGCAGGAGTGGAAAAAAATGGAGATATGGAAAAAACCAGAACTGGTAGTGTTTGCAAGGGGCAGACCTGAGGAGATCGTCCTGGCTGCATGCAAGTCATGCGCCGTCGGGGGACCAACACATCAGGTAATCAGCAAATGCCACCTCAACTGGGGAGTTGATGAGTGCAGAGAGATAACACCTTCATGAGTGATACACAGGGGATCTGAAATAATTGAATGGAACAGACAGACCATGCAGGAAGAAAGACATGAT
>Ga0265294_10001295_pt1 | contig 33781 bp, 29 predicted proteins | sample MunlanPumphouse3_FD_192504 | JGI IMG/M metagenome (GOLD analysis project Ga0265294, IMG submission 192504) | Groundwater microbial communities from a municipal landfill in Southern Ontario, Canada - Pumphouse #3 | ecosystem: Environmental > Aquatic > Deep subsurface > Groundwater | place...
GAAGGTATGTCTTTGCAAGACTATATTAGTACAATCAGCCAAATCCTCTAAGGAATCTAATAATGTGCCGTCTAAATCAAAAATTACCGCTTTGTATTTCATCTCTTCTTACAACCCCTTCCGTAATTTATTTTCTCTGCTTTTATCCACAAACCAACGCACAAAGTTCTTTCTGCAGAAGCGACTGTCCATTTTTCCTTACCCGCATATTATCCCCGGATATTTCATCAATCACGGCAATTTGTCCGTCAATTCTTCCAAACTCCAGTTTAATATCGATCAGTTCCAGACCTATGTCCGCATATGCTTGGGCAATTAGTTTTGTCGCCTTTTTGGTTAAATCTTTAGCTGCATTGACCTCTTCCAGGGTCATCAGCTTTAATTGTACCAGGCTTTCCTCATTGATCAAGGGATCACCACGTTGGTCGTCCTTTAAAGTTATTTCCACCAAATAATCAAGTGGTTGTCCTTCCGCGGCATAATCTCCATAGCGCCGGATAAAACTCCCTGTTGCCTTTAATCTGCAGACAAACTCCAACCCCTTACCAAATTTCTCCGCTTTCTTTACCAACATAGTGTTTTCAGCGAAATTACCTTCCAGATAGTGTGTAGTAATACCGGCTTTCTGCAAAAGCTCAAAGAAATAACAAGATATTCTTAAAGAAGCATTACCTTTGCCTTCAACTTTACCAATCACGGAATTAGCCCCGGGATCAATAACTCCATCCTCACCTGTGACATCATCTTTGAATACTAAAAGAATCTTGTTTTCTCCACTTTCAAAAACAGTTTTAGTCTTTCCTTCGCAAATTTTCTTCATTACTGTTCGTCACCAACCTATCGCAAATTATTGTACAACAATATTGACCAACTTACCCGGTACGGCAATAACTTTTTTAACCTGCTTCCCGGTAATGCCCGCCTGGATCTTTTCTGCAGCTAAAGCGATCTTCTCCAGTTCTTCCCGTCCTAAGCCCACAGGAACAACCAGATGTTCCCTTACCTTACCGTTAATCTGCACAACTATTTCTATTTCCTCTGTTTGTAGGGCAGCTTGCTCATATTCCGGCCAGAGCTGAAGATGAACACTATCATGATGACCCATTGCTTCCCACAACTCCGCACTGAGATGCGGGGTAAAGGGAGCTAAAAGAATTAAGAGCTTATCGATAGTCTCCCGGAGAAGATTGGCATTTTGCTTTTCCTCTTCCCGGTAACGATAAAGACCATTCACCAATTCCATGATCGCACTGATGGCTGTATTAAAGTTGAAACGTTGTTCGATATCATCAGTGACTCTCTTGATGGTACTGTGTAAAAGCCGGCGTAAATCCTGATCCGCTGTAGTAAGAACCTGGTTTTCAACGAACATCCCAGGATGTTCATGAACATCCTGGAGATAATGATAAACAAACCGCCAAACCCGATTGATAAAGCGATAACTACCTTCTACTCCCCGGTCACTCCACTCTAAATCTCGCTCGGGTGGTGCTGCAAAAAGGATAAAGAGACGGGCAGTTTCCGCTCCATATTTCTTGATAATGTCTTCAGGACTGACCACATTTCCTTTAGACTTAGACATCTTTAAACCATCCTTAAGAACCATCCCTTGTGTCAATAAATTCTGGAAAGGTTCTCTCGCTCCGACTAAACCAAAATCAGCCAAAGCCTTCATAAAAAAACGCGCATACATTAAATGCAGGATGGCATGTTCTACACCGCCAATGTACTGATCAACATTCATCCAGTAATCTACTTTCTCGCGGTTAAAGGCCTTTTCCATATTTTGCGGATCAGTATAGCGTAAATAGTACCAGCTTGAACAAACAAAAGTATCTACCGTATCTGTTTCCCTTTTAGCCGGACCGCCGCACACGGGACAAGTAGTCTGGCAAAATTCCGGAATATCCTTTAAGGAAGATTCCCCGGTGGGGCTCAATTCCACATGCAGAGGGAGGGTTACAGGTAAGTCTTTCTCCGGTACGGGTAACGTTCCGCATTTCTCACAATAGATGATCGGAATAGGCGCGCCCCAATACCGCTGACGAGAAATCAGCCAATCGCGCAAACGATAATTGACCATCACTTTCCCCTTGCCTATTTCCTCTAAATACGCTGCTACTTTGCCACGTCCTGCCGCACTGGTTAAACCGGTAAAAGACCCAGAATTAACCATCACCCCATCCTCAATATAAGCTTCTGCTGAGGCTGCAGAATTAATCTCCTGTTTTATTTCTTGTTCTGCCGACTGAATTACATAACGAATCGGTAGATTATACTTTTGAGCAAACATAAAGTCACGCTCATCATGAGCCGGTACACCCATCACCGCTCCTGTCCCATATTCATACAGCACATAATTCGTCACCCAAATCTGTACTTTTTCCTGATTTACAGGGTTAATGGCATAAGCGCCGGTAAAAATGCCTTCCTTTTCTGTTTCCGCAGAAGTACGCACTATTTCTGTCATCTGTTGTACTTTTTTCACAAAATCTTTGACGGGTCCTTCATAGTTTGTACCGGCAATCAATTTTTCTACCATGGGATGCTCTGGTGCTAAGACTAGATAAGTCACCCCGCAAACAGTATCCGCGCGCGTGGTGTAAATCGGAATTTTGTCTCCTGTTTCTTCGGCGGTAAAGAGAATTTCCACTCCTTCACTCCGCCCAATCCAGTTTTCCTGCATAGTTTTTACCTTATCAGGCCAACCGGGTAAATCAACTAAACTGTCTAGTAGTTCCTGAGCATAATCCGTAATCCGAAAATACCACTGTTCCAGTGCCTTTTTCTCCACCGAAGTTTCACAACGCTCACATGCCCCATCCACAACCTGTTCATTGGCTAAAACCGTAGCGCAACTAGGGCACCAATTGACGTGTCCTTTTTTCTTATAGGCTAAACCATGTTGATAGAATTGCAAAAAAATCCATTGCGTCCATTGATAATAATCAGGCAAAGAAGTGGTAACCTCTCTTTGCCAGTCATAGCTTAGACCCATTGCTTTCAATTGTTTTCTCATGTTTTGGATATTATCCAAGGTCCAGGTAAGAGGAGGAATATGATGTTTGATTGCGGCATTTTCTGCCGGCAGACCGAAGGAATCCCAGCCCATCGGATGAAGAACATTATAACCTCTCATACTCTTAAAACGAGCAACTACATCCCCTATGGAATAATTGCGCACATGTCCCATATGTAAATTCCCCGAAGGATAAGGAAACATTTCCAGACAATAATATTTGGGTTTTTGGGGATCTTCTGTGACCCTATAAACGGCTTCTTTTTCCCATCTCTCCTGCCATTTTTTTTCGATTTCCTCAAAATTATACTTTTCCTGCACTTTTATTTTCCCCCCTACTAGAATACAACCGCCTTTTATCATTATTTACTTTACCCTAAATCTCCCTTTTTGTATAGTGTTAATCACCTTGCGGCATTTTGACCCGCAAGATAACCGGATGTCCAAGCCCATTGCAGATTAAAACCTCCGCATTGACCATCGATATCCATTATTTCTCCGGCAAAATACAAGCCGGGCACGATTTGGGAGGCCATGGTTTTCTGCTTAATTTCCTCTGTTGCCACCCCTCCCGCCGTAACTTGGGCACTAGTCCAACTCTTGGTTCCTCGTACCTTAAAACGCCAATCAGTGAGTATTTGCGCTATCTTTTCTCGCTCCTGCACCGAAAGCTCCTCTGCCGGGCGCCGGATCTGGCTAATGCCCGCTTCCTTTAACACGACAGGAATCAGTCTTTTATTGATTAAACCTACCAAGCTAAACTCGATGGTTTTCGCCGGTCTATTTTGCCAGCGGTTAAGCAAAAGTTGAGATACCTCCTCACGGGACCTCCCCTCCAGCAAAACTATCTTTAAAACAGCCTCTTTTTGTGCTTGTAATAGCTCCCCCGCTTTTCTACTAATTTGTAAAATCGGGGGGCCTGAAATTCCATAATTGGCAAAAAGAAGATCCCCTCGCTCTTGCGCCAGAATCTTTTGCTGATGTAAAAGCTCTGCTCTTCCTACAAGCTTTACACCCTGGATTTGTTGGAAAAAATCGCCTTCCAGCATTAATTGTACTAAAGCCGGAAAAATAGGCACAACAGCATGCCCTAAACTTTCCGCCAGAAGATAGCCCTTGCCATCTGAACCACTGGCAGGCATTGCTTTACCCCCAGTAGCAATAATCACGCTATCCCCTAAAAATTTAGTTCCGTCGGCTATTTCTACTTCTAATCTACCCTGTTTAGAATGGATCTTTTCCACCAAGGCATCACAAATAATCTGCACTCCTAAATCCTGTAATTCATACCGCAAAACATCTAAAATACTAGCTGCCTGATCAGACATAGGAAAAACCTTGCCTTGATCTTCTACTTTATAAGCAATGCCTAATTCCTCAAAAAAATCAAGTGTCTCCCGCACCCCGAAAGCAGAAAAGGCGTCGAAGACAAACTGAGGATCTCGTCCATGATAACAAGCCGTCTCTATCTGAAGATTAGTAAAGTTACACCGTCCGTTTCCGGTTGCTAAAATCTTCTTCCCGATACGGGAATTCCTTTCTAAAATAGTGACAGAAGCACCATTTCGTTTTGCCGAAATGGCGGCTACCATACCGGAAGCACCTCCGCCTATAATGATAACTTCTTTATGCTTACCCACACTATTACCCACCTAATCTACATGATTAAGCAAATTATACTACATTTTTTACTTTAATTGTACCGGCTCTAATTCAGCAGATAAAACTCTAAAAATATAATTATTGCTGTGTAAGTAATCCAGAATTTGCGGTAAATACAGCTCGGTTTCCTGACGATCATGTAGTAAAACAACAGGGACTGTTTTACTCTGTTCTAAAGCCTTGATTTGAGCCAGGGTATACTCTACAACCCGTTCATCCCGATAGAACCAATCCTTACTGTCCACATTCCAGTCCCACATCTTAAAGCCGCTAGTCTCCATTGCCTCTATATAAGCCGGTGTCATATTAGGTTTACTGCCATAAGGTACTCTGACTAAGACTGTTTCTATATCTAAAATTTCCTGCAAGGTCGCTTGTGCCTGGTTCATTTCGCCCACAACACTTTCCTCTGAAGCATAAAAATAGTTTCGGTTATGACTAACCCCATGTAAGCCAAAAGCATGGCCTTCCTCCTGCATTTTGCCAAGTACCCCCACCTGCTCAATCATCAATGGTTCTAGCAGGAAAAAAGTCGCCTGCGCATCATACTTTGCCAGAATATCCAAAATTCCCGGTAAAAAAGCAGTAGGACCATCATCAAAGGTAAGATAAACTACTTTTTCATCTTGAGTAGCGTCAGTAGCTTGAACAGCTTGTGGTTTTGGAGTAGCTTGCGTATCTGAAACAGCCTGAGTATCTTGTGCTTCTTGTACATCCCCAGCATCGGGATTATTTTGAGTAACACTATTAACCTGAAGATCTTGTTCCATCTGAAGAACTGTTGAGCCAATACTACCACCCATTATTTCAGTATCTATAAAATTAGGATAGCCAAAAAAGGTAAGAAAAAATACCAGCAGAAAAACCATTTTTCGACATCTCCTCATCAGCTTCTCATTATTTATCTTTTTCCGTCTCTTTTCTAACAAAACCTCTATCATGGGAAAACCACCTGCTTTTAGTCAAATCTTCTTCTCTTATAATAGACGTTAATTTGAGCTAAAAGTTCAAGAATTTATTGTTAAAGAAAGGTAATAAAGCTTATGACAGCTTAATTACCTTTGTCTTTCCTTCCCTTGTTTCTGTAATTTTCTTTACTAACCATTCATGACAGGTAAAGAGAAAAATCTGCCGTTGCCTGGAGATCTCCGCTAAAATCTCCAGCCCCTTCTCTAAACGCACGCCATCCCAGTTAACCAGGATCTCATCTAAAAATAAGGGAACTCTCTCCTGTCCCGAGTCTAGATGTTCTACCAAAGCTAACCGCAAAGCCAAGTAAATTTGCTCTAAAGTACCCCGGCTTAAAGGAGGATTCACGCTTAATAGCTGATCGACATAATTAGCCCGCACCATTAAACCGCTTCCGTCTTCCTGCACAAAGAGCCGGTCATAGCGACCCTCGGTAATCCGCTCCAGATAATGTCCGGCCTTTTGTAAAACATCGGGTTGATGCTCCTCCCGAAACCGATGATCGGCCTCTCTCAGTAATCCATGCAAGAGCATTAGCCTGTCCCGTTTAAAGGCTATCTTTTTACGCTCTTCCTGTAAGTCTTGCAATGCACCTTCTAAGTCAGCTATTCTCTCCTGTGCGGCTAAATGCTGCAACTCTGTCTCTAAGCGCGCTATCTTTTCTTTTAGTATTTCCTTTTTCTCTTCTAGTTCTGTAAACTCAATCTTTTTCGCCGCGAATTCCACATCGCTAAAAAACCAGGTTGCACCATCAACTTCAACTGCGGCAATCTCCTTTTCGATTACACTTAAATCAGGATAATCATCTTCCAAATCCTGACGTAAGGTTAGGCCATTTTGCCGGTATTCCCGACACCGGAGTAGATTGTCCAGCTTCTCCTGTAAATTATCACCTGATAATCTTTGCATACTCTCCAGTAAATTCTGTTTTTCCTTCGCCAACTGATTTTGCTTACTTTGTAACTCCTGGAGCTGTGTTTCTACTTCAGCTATGAGCTTTTCTGCATGCTGAGCACTAATTTGTTGTTCTCTCGCCCGCGTCAGACCCTTCTCCAAAAAAACCAAATCTTGAAAGATGTCTGGGGAAGAACTCTCCTCCAGGATGGTGAATAAACTCCTGACCCGTTGCTGATATTCCTGCAGACGTGCTTCTGTCTGCACTAACTTAGCCGTAAGAGCCTCTTTTTCCCTTATCAAGGTCTTCATGGTTTTCAGGTCAACCAAGAGGGTTTCATCAGGTGATTCCAATCTTTGTACAGCCACCGGAAGTCCCCGCAAAGCCACTTTTATCCTGGCACAGCTTTCTTCACACTCCGCTTTCAGCTTGCTAACCTCTTTTTCAGCCAAAACAACTTCAGTCTTCTGGCTTTTCTTTCCTGAATTCAAAAACCGATAAATTCCCAGACCTAAACCCAAAAACAATAGTAGGGCTGCCGCAAAACCTAAAGGTGAATTGCCTAAATAAAAAATCCCCAACAACCCTAGCAAAGAAAGGATTCCGGCAAGTGGTAACAAGAAATGCAGATTATTAGATGCGCCTTGCCGAGCTTTGATCCCCTCTAGCAGACTAAGCTTATTATGATACTGAACTTCGCCTTTTTTAAAGGCTAAGAGCTCTGAACGTAACTCAACCTCATCTATCTCCTGGATCTTCCCTTTTAACTCTTTCTGCCAGCCGCCTAAAAGAAAAGTTGCCGCATAATTATGTACGTGCTCTTGATTCCGGCTTTGTTCTTCCTGGGCGATCTTTAAAGCCTTCTGATCTGCGGCGATCTGTGCATATGCCTTCGTAACTTGACCAATTTCCTCAGCCTGAGCTAGATATAATTGTTCTGCACTACCAAAAGCAGCTTTCTGGCTAACAAGCTCTTCCTCTTTCTGAACTGTTCTCTTTATTTCCTCTGCCAACAAAGCTAACTCGTCAGTTAGCTTCTTTAAGCTCTTTTCGGGTTCTGCCGGTAGATGAGTATAATTCTCAATATCGCCGGCCTTTTCTCCTAGTTCCTTAATTCGTTCCAGCTTTTTTTTAACCGGCAATAAACGTTCCGCCCGATTGAGCTCGCCCAGCAATTGAATCCGTTTATCCTTTAACTGTTTTTGCTCTTCACGTAAAGATAATAATTGCTCTTCCTTTTCCCGTAAAATCTGTTCGTTTTCAGCTGCTACTTTTCTTTGTTGCTTTAATTGTAAAATTTGTTCGTCCAATAATTTAGCTTCCGGTTTCCCGCGGCGATCCGCACGCCATAAACTATTCGCTTCGTTTTCCAAGCTTTCCAGTACACCCTTAACAGGTTTTATAAATGACACAAATTGCCCGCCCAAGAGTCTGTCCTGTAAATCTTGCCACACATCGGCATGAGGAAAACGTAACTGGGCCAAAGTTAAAAAATAGACCTCGGCAAAAATAGCCCGGGGTAAATACGCTAAAAACTCTAAACTGTTATTAGCTAAATTAAAACTGGCTTGTCCCTTAATCAGCTGACCTTGAGGCCTGGTTCGCAAGCTTCTCTGGACAATTATTTCCTCTCCGCTCTGGTCCTCAATTACCGCAGAGAGGGAAGACGCCTCCCCGGTCCAAGGAAGATAAGGATTATCTGTCACCGGTCGCCAACCATAAAGTAGGGTCTCGGTTAAATTAAAGAAAGTACTTTTACCGGCCTCATTATGACCATAAACTACCACAAAATTACTCTCCAGCTCACCGGTTTCGAAATCTTTAAAACACCCAAAAGCGGGAACTTGCATCGACTTTATCCTCATTGACCGTCCACCTCCACCAGACGAGCCACCGCTTCGTAGTCTAAATCCTTAAGCAGAAAACGCAAATACTCAATCCTCTCTTTCGTCCCAGCATTTCCAGATAAACCTGCCAAGATCTCGGGAGACAATCGTTGTAATAAATTATCATCGGTTTCCACCGAATCCAGCAGAGCTAAGAGCTCACTTAAAATATGTGGACCTTGCTTATACTCCTCTGCATAAAGAGGAGGGATTAATCCTTCTTGTTTTAATTCCAAATACTCAACAGAAAGAAGGGCTTGTAAGCTCTCTTCCAGCGCCAAGAGGTTTTCCGCTTCCCCTAATTCCCGATACAGAGGACATAACCCTGACAACTTCAGCCGCAGAAAAACCTTGCCTACCACTTGGTTTTCTCTGATCTCTTTAGTAACGGCAGCGACAATTAATTGCTCCAGCTTGGCAAAATTATCTGCTGTCGTTAAATTATCAATGGTTAAATTAAGCCAACTTAAAGGTGCCAACGCATGAAAATCCAATTTTACGTGTCCAAAATCATCAATCTCCACGAGATATGCGCCTTTAGAACCTGTTTCGCGAGGATTCCTCCCTACCAAATTCCCCGGATAAACAATATACGGATTCTCTGAGAACACACTTCTCCTATGGACATGCCCTAAAGCCCAATAATGATAACCCTTTTCTTTTAAATCCTGCAAAGTGCAAGGAGCATACCGCTCATGCTCGTTCTCAGTACTGCTCTCCGTAACCAAAGCATGTAAGAGAGCCAGATGAGGAACGTCTTCTCTACTCACCTCAGGAAAGAGACTGGCAATATTTTCGCCTTCCCTAGGAGTTTCATGACCTGCACCAGCAATCATCGCCAATAACAGTCCTTCCTTATTAATAAGTGGGACTACTTCCGGCGTGCGTTGGGCAAAAATATGTACATTTGCGGGCCAGCGTATTTTTCGGGCACGATAAATATCACCGGAGGGATCATGATTACCAGTAGCGTAAAAAACCTGCACATCACCAAGAGCAAGTCTTTGCATTTCTGAAAGCAAAAACTTTTCCGTCACAAAACTTAAGGTCTGATTATCAAAAAGGTCGCCACCTATTAACATAGCCTGGCAACCTGAGGCGAGAGCTAAATCAACTCCGGCCTGAAAAGTCTCTCTCACCGCGTCCCTAAGTAAAGACCTTAATCTGGCATCACGGTTTTGAAACACAGTATCTAAATGTACATCCGCCATATGTAAAAATTTAATCATTAAATCCACCCTTAGATTTAATCGTTCATTACTGCTACGATACTATTCTTTTTCTCTTTAGCTTGATACAACGCTTCATCCACAATTTTCACAAACTGCTCAATCGCAAAATCCAACTCTTTTTTCGTTGAGCCAACTCCCATACTGATGGTAATCCTACATGTTCCCGTTTGATCCAAAAAAAGGTGCTGTTCAACCACGGTTCTAATTCTCTCGGCTATTTTATAAGCTTCCTGGCGCTCGGTATTCGGCAGAATAATCGCAAATTCCTCTCCACCCCAGCGAGCAATAATATCATCTTTTCTAGTATTTAGCTGTAAAATCTCCGCAAACTTCTGCAGCACATGATCACCGGCAATATGCCCATAGGTATCATTGACATTCTTAAAATCATCCAAGTCAATCAAAATCAAGGAAAACCGTTTATCAGTTTGCATCTCTACTAGCTTCGCGAAAAAATATTTGCGATTATGCAAACCAGTTAAGGTATCGGTATGTACCTGATGATATAAGTTTTTAATTACTACTCCGGACAAGGTAAAGAGTAAGATTAAAAACAAAGACAAACCTATCCAGACCACATTTAGAGACTCAGTAAGGATCCGTTGATCCAAATAATATGTCCCGAGCCATAAAATCAGCCCTATCACTAAGATGATTACTGGTGCAAAATTATAGATTTTCTCCTTTAAACGGCCGTTCATTTCCTTCACCCTTTTGGCATGCACTTTCTTGCAAAAATTTTACGATATATCTATCTAGCTTTTGACTTAATTTTAAGAGCGTTTGCTCATTAGCATTCATATCATATGCCTTATAAAGTATATTCCTGGCTAATTCAATTTTATCCTTCATTTTGCCGCCTTCTTTTTACATAATAAATAAAATTAATATTATAAATAATATAAATAAACAGGGCGAAAAGAAAAAGCCACTCCCGCCTACGGATAGTAGCCTTTTTTGTACTAAATCTTCCAAATTACTACTACATTGTTACAATAATTTTACTCAAGTTTGTTTTTCTTGTCAAATAAAAAGAAAATATTAATTTCCAGATTATTCCTCAATTTGCTTTTATTCCTCCAAGGAACAAGATAATTCTACACGATTCCCGCCTTTTTCCTGGGCCCATGACATCATTTTTCTGGATTCTTCAAAAAGCTTTTCCATTAAATCTAAACTACTGGGGAACTTCTCCGAATCACCTAGAAAAGTGGCAACACCAATACTTACTGTAAGTGAAAAAGCATTGAATTCCACTTCAACAGCCGACTCGGCAACCTGTACCCTAAATTTTTCCACCAGGGACCTGGCCTCTTCGGCACTTGTCTCCGGTAAAGCCACCGTAAAAATATCTCCATCTAGTCTGCCTAAAATATCGCTAGGTCTGGCCATGCTCCCTAATAAATCTGCAATGTGGACCACCAGACGTTCATAAACCTCCTGCCCAAATTCCTCCTTGATTTGCATAAATTTATCGATACTAATATAAACCAGGGAACAAGAGGTGTGTTTTCTGTAGGCTAATTCTATAATCTCTTGCCCGCGCAGTAAAAAATACCGCATATTCGCCAGCCCCGTTAAAGGTTCATAAAAAATCTGACTTTGCATGATCGTACGAATATAACTGATCTTTTCTCTTATTTCTCCAAAGGATTCTTTGATCGCAGCAACTTCATCATAAAAAACGCCGCCATCTGCTAATTGACAGTTTGTTTCTTTTTCGCAACAATCAGCAAACTGGATAATATTCGTGGTCATTTGTTCAAGAGGAGAAACTATTTTCCTGGTAAGATAACGAGAACAAGGATAAATAACTGCCCCGAGAATAAAAAGGCTGAACAAAATTACCAGGCCCAAATCCTGGCAAAAAAATGCAAACAACTCGGCCTTGTCGATTTCTACTAATAAACCCCAAGCAGAATTATTAATCTGTTGGTATGCCCCAAAAACCTGGGAACCAAGGCAATCTTTATATTCTGCATAACCATTCTCTGTTTCGATCAGAGTATTAATCATGGCAACTTTCGTTTCTAACTGTTCCTTTGTTTTATTAGGGTTACTGGAAAAAATCCGCCCTTTACTATCAATAAGATAGGCTTCTCCGGTTTTTCCCAAGGGATAAAGGGAGATAATTTGCAGTATTTTTGACCATTTTAAAGGTGCAAAAACCACACCTAAGATTTGCCCCTGCTCGGAAATAACCGGACTAGAGACAGTAACAACAGGGGCATTTGTAATCTTGCTGGTCGTCATTTCACCAACAGAAATTACTCCCTGCATGGCTAACTTAAAATAATCCCGATCAGCTATATTGGCATTAGTGTATTCTACATCTCCATATAGCAAAATATTGCCTTCTTTATCGGCATAGCCAAGATTTTCAAAACCCCGAGTAATACCTAATTGTTCTTTAAACAGAACTTTCATTTCCGCTAAATCTTGTTTTTTTACAACTTCATAAAAGGAAATATTATTGATAATATTGGATCTCTCCCAAAACCATTCTCCAAGGAATCTTGCCTGTTCATTCCTTAGATTAGTGAGATTCACCCAGGAGATGTTTTTTTGCGAATGATATGTAAGAACAGAATAAATAGACAGACCTATCAACATACTTAGCAAACTCAACAAAAGAAAATATTTTCCGAGAATCCAGGTCAGTTTTTTTTCTTTTCCCGCAAGCATAACGTCTTCTCCCTTCAAGAATTAATCTTCCTTTATCTTAACCAAGAAAAGCACGATAAGCTATATCCTCACGATAATGAGCTCCCTCAAAATTTATCTTTTCAATACCGCGATAGACTGTATCTACGGCCTGCCGCAAATCCTCTCCTAAGGCAGTAACAGCTAAAACCCGTCCGCCAGCCGTCACAATTTCTCCCTTTAGAGATGCCGTACCACTATGAAAAACAAGAATATCGTCCGGTAAATCGGTTAATCCTTTAATCGGATAGCCGGTTTGATAACTGCCGGGGTAACCTTGTGAAGCCATCACCACACTAACACAGGCTTCTTTATGCCAAGCAAGCTTTAATTGATCTAATCTGCCTTCACATACGGCCAGCAGAATCTCTACTAAATCAGTCTTTAACCTGGGTATAATCACTTGAGTCTCCGGATCGCCAAAACGGGCATTATATTCTAAAACCCGGGGGCCTTGTGCCGTAATCATTAACCCGGCATACAATATTCCTTTAAAAAGGCGTCCCTCTTGAGCCATCGCCTTGACCGTCGGGATTAAGACTTGCTCTTCAATAATTTTACACAATTCGGGAGTAGCTAGCGGTGCAGGTGAATACGCCCCCATTCCTCCGGTATTCGGTCCTTGGTCTCCGCTGAAAACCCTTTTATGGTCCTGTGCAGAAACCATTGGCACAACAGTTTTACCATCGCAAAAAGCCATCAGGCTTAGTTCTTCACCTTCTAAAAACTCCTCTACAATGACCTTTTCCCCGGCTTCCCCAAAAGCTTTCTCAATTAGGATCTTCTCAATGGCAGCATCAGTTTCCACCAGACTTGAGCAAATCAAAACACCTTTCCCGGAGGCTAAGCCATCTGCTTTTACGACCCAAGGACCCTTAATTTCACGGGCAAAGTCTCGAGCTGACTGAACATCCTGAAAAACTCCATAACGTGCCGTGGGAATCTGATAGCGCATCATTAAATCTTTGGAAAACACCTTACTTCCTTCTAGTTCCGCAGCCATTTTATTAGGGCCAAAAGCTTTGATCCCCTTTTCGGTCAAAGCATCAACTAATCCTAAGGTGAGCGGGAGTTCAGGACCAACTACCACTAAATCAATCTTTTCCTTTTGACAAAAATCAACTATCCCAAAGATATCCTCTGCTTTAATAGGGACAAGCTCTGCCAGGGGAATCATCCCTACATTGCCGGGAGCACAAAATGTTTTTTCCACCAACTCACTTTGCGCTATTTTCCAGACAAGGGCATGTTCGCGTCCCCCACTACCAACAACCAATACTTTCAACCTAGCCACAGTTTTTACCTCCTCCAAAGATCTTCTTTAGCTAATATTCAGCTCTGCTTATATCTTCTAGTGTTTAAAGTGTCTTATCCCGGTAAAGACCATAGATATCCCATATTCATCAGCTTTAGCAATGACGTCCTCATCTCTGATTGAACCTCCGGGCTGGATAATCGCACTGATCCCTACTTTAGCCGCTGCCTCTACCGTATCTGCAAAGGGAAAGAAAGCATCGGAAGCTAGTACTGCACCTCTTACCTGATCTTTTGCCTGTTCTATCGCAATCTCGGCTGCGCCCACCCGATTCATTTGCCCAGCACCTACTCCTAAGATTTGTTTATTTTTAGTTACCACAATCGCATTAGATTTAACATGCTTGACTATCTGCCAAGCGAAAAGCAACTCTTCTCTCTGCTGGTCCGTTGGTGCCTTTCTGGTAACAACCTTTAAATCCTTCGGAAAAACCTTGGCTCTGTCTCTTTCTTGCAGTAAAAACCCCCCCGAAACAGATTCCAGCCAATAATCTTTTTGCTCCGTTTGCGGCGTGCCCATTTCAACTAGTCTTAAATTTTTCTTGGCAACTAAAATTTCCCGGGCTTCCTCACTGAAACTCGGGGCAATAATAGCTTCTAAAAAGATTTTGCTGATCTCTTCTGCCGTCTTACGATCAACTTCACGGTTTAAACCTACAATACCTCCATATGCCGAAAGCCGATCAGATTCATAGGCTCTTATGTAGGCTTCATGGATATTCTGCCCAATAGATGCTCCGCAGGGATTGGTATGCTTAATAATAGCGACTGCCGGTTCCGAGAACTCAGTAGCAATAGACCAGGCAGACTCAACATCTACTAAATTATTATAGGATAATTCCTTGCCTTGTAGCTTCTTCGCCCCAGTCAAAGTGCCCCGACGATCACCTTTTAAACCGTAAAAAGCAGCTTTTTGATGTGGATTTTCTCCATAGCGTAAATCCTGCAGCTTTTCCCCTTCTAAGAACCAATGCCGGGGGAAGTCCGCCTCTTCCAATGTTTTACCTAAATATTGACTAATCGACGCATCATAAGAAGCAGTATGAGCAAACGCTTCGCAAGCTAATTTTGCCCTTGTTTCCAAAGATACTTCGCCCTGTTCACGTAACTGTTTTAAGATTTCTTCGTAAAAAACAGGCGCCACAACAATTGTAACCCGTTCATAGTTTTTAGCGGCAGCTCGTACCATTGACGGTCCACCTATATCAATATTTTCAATGGCCTCAGCTAAGGTTACACCTTCTTTAGCGATTGTTTCCCGAAAAGGATAGAGATTGACCACAACCAAATCAATCGGGTCTATCCCTAACTGCTCGATCTGTTCTAAATGCTCTGTAGTATTTTTGGCTAGGATTCCAGCATGAATCTTAGGATGAAGGGTTTTTACTCTCCCAGCAAGGATTTCGGGAAAACCAGTAACTGCGGATACAGGCATTACTTCTATCCCCGCCTCCCGGAGAGCTTGCGCCGTCCCCCCTGTCGAGACAATTTTATAACCTAAATCCTTTAGCCCCTGAGCAAAACTAACAATACCTTTTTTATCCGATACACTAATCAGTGCGCACTTATTCACTTTCCTGTGCCTCCTCCGTAATTATTACCTTTCTGCCAACACAACGAATCTTACCCTCACAAAGGAGTTGAACAACCTCAGGATAAATCCGGTGTTCTTCACGAAGAATACGCTCTGACACACTTTCTTCCGTATCATTAGGAAATAGAGGTACTACTGCCTGCATGATAATCGGTCCTGTATCTACTCCCTCATCGACAAAATGCACCGTACAACCACTATAACGTACACCATATTCCAAGGCCTGACGTTGAGCATTCAGACCAGTAAAAGCAGGTAATAGCGAGGGATGGATGTTTAAAATAGGCCCCTTCACCCCACGAATAAATACGGGTGAAAAGATACGCATAAACCCAGCTAAGAGGATAAAATCAACCTGATAGTCATTGATAACCTGAGCTAGTTTTTCTTCATATTCTTGCTTTGTAGAGAAATCTGCAGAATCGAGCCAAAAAGAAGGAATGCCCTTCCTGCTAGCTTTTTCTAGGGCCATTGCGTTTTCTTGATCGCTGAGCACCACCACAACCTCGGCCTTAATCCTGCCCTCTTGGCATGCCTCTAAAATACTCTGCAAATTCGACCCTCTGCCGGAAGCAAGAACAGCCAAGCGTCTTTTCTTCATTATTTTAGCCCCCTTATGGTAACCCCAGGGTCTCCGGCCACAACCTCTCCGATAAGGTATGCTTCCTCCCCGCTCTTTTTTAACCAGGCAAGTAAATCAGCTGCGCACTCCCGAGCTAGGATTAAAGTAAAACCTATACCCATATTAAAAGTACGTAACATTTCCCGTGCCTCAATTTCCCCTCCTTGGGCCAAGAGTTTAAATACTGGCGGAACAGTCCAGGCATCATCATCAATTACTAAATGACAACCGGGGGGTAAGATCCGGGGCGGATTTTCGATCATTCCGCCTCCAGTTATATGCGCCATCCCTTTGATGGTGAACTTTTGCATAATTCTTTGTACTAATTTCACATATATTTTAGTCGGTTTTAATAATTCTTCACCTAGGGTACATCCCAATTCCGGAATATAGCGCGTAGGTTCCCAGCCATAAACATCAAAGAAAATTTTTCGAGCAAGGGAAAAACCATTAGAATGTAACCCGGTAGACGGTAGACCTACCATTACATCTCCAGGAGCGATCTGCTGCCCATCCACAATTTTATCACGTTCCACCACACCTACGGCAAAGCCGGCCACATCATATTCACCAGGGCGATAAAACCCCGGCATTTCCGCGGTTTCACCCCCGATCAAGGCACAACCTGCCTGTCGGCAACCTTCGGCAACCCCAGCCACTATCGCCGCAACCTGTTTCGCTTCTAATTTGCCTACAGCAAGATAATCCAGGAAAAAAAGTGGTTCTGCACCTGCAACCAGAACATCATTAACACACATGGCACCACAATCGATACCAATCGTATCATGTTTTCCTATTTTATGGGCAATAGCCAGTTTAGTCCCGACACCATCTGTCCCAGAGACTAAAACCGGCTGTTTATATTTTCCGACATCTAAAGCAAATAAAGACCCAAACCCCCCCAAGTCGCCTAAGACTTCCGACCGCTTAGTTTGCGCAACTAAAGGTTTAAACAGCTCTACCGCCTGATTACCCTGTTCTATGTCTACCCCTGCATCACGATAAGTCCACCTCTGCTTAGCGTCCATTACTGCATCTCCTTTCTCTTTGACGCAGAACTTTCCGAAGCATGTTTCCTCTGCTTCTCCGCTGCCGGCACACCTAAGATATACTCCTCCGTAAGACAAGCCGTACAGAATCCTGATTCCTGCCCTAAGGCACGATACATGCCTTCAAGGCTCAAGTAGGATAAAGAATCGGCACCGATAAATTCTCTTACTTTATCTAGTGATTTCTGAGCGGCTATCAATTGTTCTCTCTCGGAAGTATCAATTCCATAATAGCAAGCAGAAATCACGGGCGGAGAAGTAATCAGCAGATGTACCTCTTTAGCTCCTCTTTCGCGCAACATTTTCACAATCCGCATACTGGTAGTCCCTCTGACGATTGAATCATCTACTATACCAACTCTTTTTCCTTCAATTAACCTTTTCACCGGATTAAGCTTTAAGCGCACCGCTAAATCCCGTCCGGTTTGTTCAGGACGAATAAAAGTTCTACCGATATAACGATTTTTCATTAAGCCCATATCATAAACAATATTACATGCTTCTGCATAACCAAGGGCGCCAGCAATCCCCGAATCAGGAACGGGAATCACAATATCTACATCTACGGGACTTTCCTTGGCAAGCTCACGACCCATCGCCCTGCGCGCCTCCATCACATTAATCCCGTCAATATTAGAATCGGGGCGAGCAAAATAAATATATTCAAAAACACAATGCGCCCGTTCTACAGAAGATAAAAACCGGTGTGAATGAACTCCCTCCCGGTCTATTACCACTATTTCTCCGGGCGCCACATCTCTAATAAATTTAGCCCCTAATAAATCAAGAGCACAAGATTCCGAAGCAAGCAAGTAAGCATGATCCAATTTACCGAGACAGAGAGGCCTGTTCCCAAAAGGATCCCTTACCCCGATTAATTTATCTTCAGTCATGATTACTAAAGAATAACTCCCTTTTAGATCAATCATGGTTTTAGTTAGCGACTCTTCGATAGAATCCTGGCCATAACGGGCAATTAAATTAGCAATGAGTTCCGAATCTATCGTCGATTGAAACACAGAACCATTTGCCGCTAATTTCTCTTTTAACTCTTGCGTATTGATCAGATTGCCGTTATGGGCTACAGCTAAACTGCCTTTAAGATAATGACATACCAGCGGTTCTGAATTAACCGCTATCGGCGCACCCATTGAGGCATATTGGACATGACCTATCGCTATCTTTCCGCTCAATTTATCTAAAATCCGGTCCGTAAACACCTCAGAAACCAAGCCCGTTGCCTTATGTACTTTAATCCCTTTACCTTCAGTAACTGCAATCCCGGCACTCTGTTGTCCACGATGTTGCAAAGCATATAAAGCGTAATAGGTTAAGCGCGCCACCTCTAAATCAGGACCGTAAATGCCAAAAACGCCGCAAGCTTCCTCCATTTTGTCCTTCTGCCATAAATCATCTACTGACTGGCCTTTACTTATCCCTTCATTAAGCATGCTATTGCCTCCTGATATTTTTCCACCATCTCAGCTAATTCTACATTGACCTTCCAGCCCGAGCCGGCAATGTTCAAGGTGTTTCCGCCCACACTACCCAGAACCTTATAAGGTACTTGTAACTTCTTTAATTCCTGTAAAACTAAATCAATTTTGCTCTTATTAATGGAAATTACTATTCTAGACTGGGTTTCGCCAAAAAGAATGCTACTCGGTCGAATATTATCAGTAAGAGCTACTTCTGCCCCGATTTTCCCGGCAATACAGCATTCGGCTAGAGCTACCGCTAATCCCCCTTCCGAACAATCATGTGCAGATAGCGCCAGTCCCTTTTTAATTAATTCTAAGGTAGCCTGTTGTACCTGCTTTTCTAATTCCAGGTTGATTTCCGGTGATTTACCCGCTTCCAAACCATGAATAACACTGAGATAGGAACTTGCTCCTAACTCATCCTTAGTCAGACCTAGGAGGATAATAATATCATCTTCCTGTTTAAAACCAAGGGTAGTAACATGGGCCAGGTCTTCCACGAGACCTACTGCGCCCACAACCGGTGTGGGATAAATAGCCTCTCCTTTTGTTTCATTATATAAGCTGACATTCCCTCCGACAACTGGGGTTTCCAGTTCATGACAAGCTTCACTCATGCCGGCGACAGCCTCTTTAAGCTGCCAGAAAATCTCCGGTTTTTCGGGATTACCAAAATTAAGACAATCGGTGATCGCAAGGGGCCGCCCACCTGCACAGACGATATTACGAGCGGCTTCAGCTACAGCAATTTGTCCACCACGATAAGGATCTAAATAGACATAACGGGAATTACCATCTACCGTTACCGCAATACCTTTATTGTAACCTTTGAGTCTGATCACCGCCGCGTCACTACCGGGACCTACAACTGTATTTGTACCTGCCATGTAGTCAAACTGGCGGTAAACCCATTCTTTACTAGCTATCGTGGGAGTTGCCAATAAGGTCAAAAGAATCTTCCCATAATCCTCCATCTCCGGCAAAGTAGCTAAATCATACCCTTGGGCTTGAGCTAAATATTCAGGCTCCTTGGCCTCAGGGTCATAACGCGGACACATCTCCGTCAAGGCCTTGGCCGGTACCTGAGCGACAATTTCTTCGCCTTCTCTGAACGTCATCAACCCATCTGAGGTAACCTGTCCCACAAGTGTCGCTTCGATATCCCACTTAGCAAAAATATCTTGCACTGCTTGTTCTTTACCCTTTTGAACCACAAGCAACATTCTTTCTTGAGACTCGGATAAAAGCATTTCGTAAGCATTCATTCCTTCTTCCCGACGAGGTGCTTTGGCTAAATCCATCTCCATACCCGTCCCCGCCCGCGCAGCCATTTCGCAAGAAGAACTGATTATCCCAGCCGCACCCATATCCTGCATACCCACAACAAAACCGGTTTTAATTACTTCCAAACAGGCTTCCATCAGGAGCTTTTCCATAAAGGGATCCCCCGCCTGCACCGCCGGTCTCTTTTCCTTTGTAGCATCATTTAATTCTTCTGAGGCAAAGCTTGCACCATTAATACCATCTCTACCTGTCCGAGCACCCACGATAAACACCGGGTTTCCGGGACCATGGGCCAGCCCTTTGGCTAAATCCTCATGGTTCATTAAACCAATACCCATGGCATTAACGAGACAATTATCTTCATAAGAAGGATGGAAATAAACCTCGCCCGCTACGGTAGGAACGCCTAGACAATTACCATATCCGGCTATACCTGAAACAACTCCGCGAAAAAGATAGCGTGTCTTTTTACTCTTCAAAGAACCGAAACGCAGCGAATTAAGAGAAGCAATCGGCCTAGCTCCCATTGTAAAAATATCACGCATTATTCCCCCCACACCGGTAGCCGCTCCTTGATAGGGCTCTATCGCTGAAGGATGATTGTGACTCTCAAGCTTGAAGGCCACCGCCTGACCATCACCAATATCTATAACTCCGGCATTCTCCCCCGGTCCCTGCAAAACCCAAGGAGCAGAAGTGGGAAACTGTTTCAAGACATTACGTGAATGTTTGTAGCTACAGTGCTCAGACCACATTGCACCAAAGATCCCAAGTTCTACTTCGTTAGGCTCTCTCTGCAAAATCTCTTTAATTAATTCATATTCACTTTCCGAAAGCCCCGTTTCTCTCCAAAAATCTTCTTTCATCGTCCTGCACCCCCTTGCCACCATGCCAGTATAGACCTAAAGATCTTTTCCCCATCTACGCCGCCTAAAATCGCTTCCGCACATCTTTCCGGATGAGGCATCATCCCCAGAACATTCCCTTGCACATTCATAATTCCGGCAATATTATTTAAGGAACCGTTAGGATTAGCTTCCGGTGTAATTTCGCTCTGTTCATTACAATAGCGAAAAACAATCCGTCCTTCCTTTTCCAACCGCTCCAAAGTTTCTTTATCTGCAACATAGGCGCCTTCTTCATGAGCAATGGGAATCTTAACCACCTCATGCTGTGTACAAGCATTAGTAAAAGGCGTATTCGTTTGTTCTACGCGTAATAAGGTGTTTTCACATTGAAAACGTAAACTTCTGTTTTTGATTATAGCACCGGGCAAAAGTCCAGCTTCCGTGAGAATCTGAAAACCATTACAAATTCCTAAAACCAACCCGCCCTTTTCAGCAAAAGCCATTACCTCCTCCATAATCGGCGCATAACGGGCAATTGAACCAGCGCGTAAATAGTTCCCATAAGAATACCCGCCCGGAAGAATAATGCAGTCCACTCCTTTTAAATCCTTATCTGCATGCCACAAATAAGTTGCTTGTTCCTGCAAGATTTTATCCACAAGATAATCACAATCTGCCTCACAATTAGAACCGGGGAAGACAACTATGCCAAATTTCATACTTGTACCTCCACTAGTTCTACTTGGTATTCTTCAATCACAGGATTAGCCAGGAGCCGAGTACACATTTCTTGGACTTTCGCTTCAGCTTCTTCTTGTTCTTCTCCTCTCAATAAAATCTCCACATGTTTCCCCATTCGTACATCTTCAACATCCTGATATCCTAAAGATGTTAGGGCCTTATGTACTGCGGTTCCCTGAGGATCTAAGATACTCTTTTTAAAAGTAATCGTAACAACAGCTTTAAACAACCTTTTTCCCTCCTTCAAATTTAAGCATTTTCCTTCTCTTGCCTTTGACTAATTAACTCCTGTATTTTTTTATCCTTAAGAGATACTTCTTCCGCTAGTTGTGACTTATATTCGCATATTTTTTTTCTGAAAGCATGATCCTTTACGCCTAAAATCTGTAGCGCTAACAAGGCGGCATTTTTGGCACCGTCAATCGCCACAGTAGCTACAGGGATTCCTGATGGCATCTGCACCATCGCATAAAGTGCATCTACTCCTTGTAAAGCAGTGGCATTAATGGGAACTCCAATAACTGGCAAAGGAGTAACGGCAGCTAAAACGCCCGGTAAATGAGCAGCAGCTCCAGCTCCGGCAATAATCACATCAAACCCTTGATGATCTGCTTGTCTAGCTAACGCCAGTGCTCGTTCTGTCGTACGATGGGCCGAGGCAACATGTACTTCATAATTAACAGCAAATTGTTCTAAGATAACTACGGCGTTCTCCATTACGTGCCAATCAGAATCACTGCCCATGATTACTAATACTTGATTCTTCAAAAAGATCTCCCTTCCTTCTCTACCTGTAGCATTTGTTAAAATACAGGCACTTAATCATTATCATACCATGATTGGAGCATTTTAGGAATTATTTCTCTGAAAAAAAAAGGCGAGCTTGTCTAATTTAGTCAAGCTACACCAAAATTTAAAGTTGCAATTTATATTTATATCTTAGTCAGATTCCGAGCTATTGTCAAGAAAACAGTGAAGACGATGAATTTTGTTATTTTATCTCAGATTGTTCGACAAAAACCTTGTTTAGATGTTCTGGAGAAAACCCCTCTGTAAGCAAGCTTACCACAGGTACTACCGCCAAAGATAAGAGCATCGCCAAGGCCCCGCCAGTTGGTACAAAGACCGCATCAAAATGATGATACCAGGAAAAACCTAGACTGAAGAACAAACCTACCAAGGCGCCACTCCAAGCGCCCATTTTAGTTGTGCCCGGCCAGAATAATCCCCAGAGATAAGGACCTAAAAATACGCCGGCTACCGTCCCCCAGGAAAGTGCCATTAAGGTGAGAATTATCGTTGGTTTGAGTAAAGCCAGCACCGCCGAAAGCACAATAAAAAGTAAACAAAAACCACGCATGATGAAAAGTTCTTCATTTTTTTTCATCTGAGGTTTCAGGTATCCTTTGAGCAAATCAATGGTAATGCTGGAACTGGATACTAAAACCAGAGAGGCTAAAGTAGACATCGAAGCTGATAAAACTAGCAAGAGAATAAGGACAGCCGCCAAATCAGGCAAGGCGGTATTTAAAATTTGCGGAACTAGTAAGTCAACTGTCGCTTTACCTGTCGCCGGATCCACCGGCAGCTCAGTAAAATAGAGATGACTCATCGCTCCTACCCCATAGGCCCCCAGACCGATAATTAAACAAAATAAGGTGGAAATTACGGTAGCAGCCTTGATTTTCTCCTTATCTTTAATGGCATAGAACTTCTGTACCATTTGAGGTAAGCCCCAAGTCCCTAAACTTGTAAGCAGAACTACAGAAAGCAAGGCTACGCCATTTTGACCTTTGGGAAAGAAGTTAGTTAATTCCGGATCAATCTGGGCCAGCCTCGGCAAAACCTGGGCAAAACCTCCTACCGCCGGGTTCCCGAAGACATAATAAACAAGTACCGCTACTCCGAAAAGCATAACCAGACCCTGAATAAAATCAGTAATGGCAACAGCCCTATACCCACCCATCAAGAGATATATCGCTGTAATTACCGTCATCGCGATCAGAATATAATTGTAATTAATCTGAAAGACCTGTTCAAAAACATAACCCAACCCCATGAAAACCGAGGCGGAATACGGGACAAGGAAAACAAAAATTACTAAAGCCGCAAAAATCTTCAAGGCATGACTGTCATAGCGCGCCTGCAGCAATTCCGGCATCGTCATTGCTCCTAATTTTTCCGTCATTTCCCGTGTAGGTTTAGCCAGAAGCTTCCAAGCCAAATAACTTCCGATCAGAGCATTACCAATACCTACCCAAATACTAGATATACCAAAACTCCACCCCATTTTTCCTGCGTAACCAACAAAAATTACCGCAGAAAAATAAGTGGTACCAAAGGCAAAGGCGGACATCCAAGGACCGATTTTTCTCCCTCCGAGGAAAAAATCATCCAAGTTTTTGGTCTTTTTCATTGCAAAAAGACCACACACCAATAAAATAGCCACAAAGGTACCAAGCATCACAAATTTCGCCATTTTTCTCCCATCCTTCCATTCTACTTTTTTAAACTCCCATCCTACACTTCTTACCTACCATACTACTTTTCTTCCAGAAATCACCACCTTTAAATAGGTGAATTGGTGGACGTAAGGGGATTCGAACCCCTGACCTTCTGAATGCGAGCCAGACACTCTCCCAACTGAGCTATACGCCCATATTATAGCTATTATAGCAAAACATCTTTTATTCGTCTAGCAAATTTTTTCCCATTTTATCCTCTTTTTTCGTTACTTTTCTATTCCCACTCGATTGTGCCAGGCGGTTTAGAAGTGATATCATAAACAACTCTGTTTACTTCGGGAACTTCTTGGACAATTCTCGCGGAGATTTTATCTAACAAATCATAGGGTAAACGTACCCATTCGGCGGTCATCGCATCAACACTATTAACTACCCTTAGAATGATGGGATAGGCATAGGTTCTTTCCCCGCCCTTCATGCCCACACTTCTAATCGAAGGGAGCACCGCAAATGACTGCCAGATAGAATCATACAAACCGGCTTTTCTGATTTCTTCCATCACAATTGCATCGGCTTCACGCAGAATATCCAGTTTCTCAGCCGTGAGCTCTCCAATAACACGAACCGCTAAGCCGGGTCCTGGAAAGGGCTGACGACCGACGATTTCTTCGGCTAAACCCAATTCCCTGCCCACATCTCGAACCTCTTCCTTAAAAAGCTGCCTTAAGGGCTCTATTAATTGAAATTGTAATTCCTCAGGTAAACCGCCTACATTATGATGGGATTTGATTGCTGAACCACTGGCTGTCTCACTTTCTACCACATCCGGATAGATGGTTCCTTGGACCAAAAAATCTATTTTCCCTAATTTTAGGGCTTCGTCTTCAAAAACTCTGATAAATTCATGCCCGATGATTTTTCTCTTCTGCTCGGGATCACTTACACCAGCCATCTTTCCCAAAAACCGCTCACGGGCATCAACAAAAACCAGATTCATGTGGAATTGTTCCCCAAAAGTAGCTCTAACCTGTTCCGCTTCTCCCTTGCGCATAAAACCTTGATCCACAAAAACACAAGTAAGCTGATCACCTATGGCCCTATGTACCAAAACCGCTGCTACCGAGGAGTCAACACCACCACTTAAGGCACAAAGTACTCTTTTGTTCCCTACTTTTTCTCTGAGTGATTCTACCTGTTCCTTAATAAAAGAACTCAATTCTTGCTTGTCCATTAGATCGCCTCCCCTTCTTATTTTTCAAAATCAATGCTAATAATATTCGGGCTTGAGCACGCCAATATAGGGTAAATTTCTGTATCTTTCCGCAAAATCCAAACCATAACCTACCACAAATTCATCAGGAATAACGTACCCCTTATAGTCAGGATTCAGGGTTACTTTACGGCGGCTAGGCTTGTCTAACAAAGAACATATCTTTAAACTAGCTGGACCACGGGCATGCAAATTCTCTTTTAAATAGCTTAGAGTTAAACCTGTATCCACAATATCCTCCACGATTAAAACATCCCTGCCCGTAATATCCTTCTCTAAATCTTTTAGAATACGCACAACTCCGGAAGCACGAGTGGATTTACCATAACTGGAGATAACCATAAAGTCCAGTTCCAGCGGTAACTTTATTTCTTTGATCAAATCTGCCAAAAAAACAACCGCTCCTTTTAAGATTCCAATGATAACCAAGTCTTTATCTTGATAATCAGCGGTTATTTGTGCACCCAATTCTTGCACTTTACTTTGTAGTTGTTGTTCTGAATAAAGTATCTTACAAAGGTGTTCATGCATCTCAATAAGCCCCTTTCCTCGTTAATAACTTGTCCTTCTAATTGAAGAAAAAAAGGGAAGTCTCTTGCCAGACTCACCTTGAAAAATAGCCTTATAAACCCATAACTATCAATTTTTAATTATATCAACGTGCTCTAAATGTGTCAAGCAAACCTCTTTGAGGGATCTTTATTCTATTGGAGGCTTCAACTCAATCTGCTCATTATAATCAGTAAAGAAGACCTGCACCTTTAAGCCGTATTGAGAATCGTCCCGATGTTCTGCGTAAATCTGCGCTTGACGAATATAACCATCATTTCTATCTACCCAGAGAATATATTTGAAATCTCGCCAAAATAACTGCAAATATTTATTTTCGCCTCTGGTCATAATTTCGTAAACACGGCATCTCTTCCCGTGCACCTTTTTGGCGCCTACATATCGGGCCTCCATATTTTCCTCAGGAAAATTAAAAGCCCCCAACGGATTTAGTTCAGAGATTAACTGTTCTATACCCACACGCCCTTCCGTAGGAACTACTACCCAACCCTTAGTAAAAGGATCTCTTCTGTAAAGAGTATCACCTAAGTGATATATTTCTACCTCTGAATTGATGAGCGGTATTGTCCCCTGTAAATAGGTGTCTTGCAAGCATTTTTCCCCTTTTAAGGCAGACAACAAAGTCTCTTCACCCTCAATAACCCGTGTAGCTGTAACCTCAAAACGATAACTTGGGGCATACATAGTATTGAGGAGGCTCTGCTTTATGGCTTCCTGCGGCGGCAATTTCGTAATTTCCTGAAAGAAATATACCCCTCCATAGAGAAGCATTAGAACCAAAACAGCCAGCACAACCCATTTCCACTTTATTCGGCTAAGTTTTGGCACAAAAGCAAGAAAAACCGGCCTTGTTTTTATTTTCATCTTCCTTCACTTCCCGTAAACTTATCTTTTCTATATTTACTACGGAAAGTGAAGGAATATGACTACTGTCTAAAGGAACGGATCAGGGCTTTTCCAGTTCTTCTTTAACAACCCTATAATACTGCCCTAGTTTGGTTTGAATTCTGCCAAACACTGTATCCACCGGGTATTCCTCTTCCTCGTCTAAGGTGCCGGCAGGAACGCTAGTCAGAATTTCTATACCTTCCTCTAAGGTCTTAATGGCATAAAGATGGAAAATACCCTCTTTTACTGCCTTAACCACTTCCTCATCGAGCATTAAATTAACCACATTTTGATATGGAATGATTACACCCTGTTTTCCTGTAAATCCTTTCGCTTTACAAACCTGATAAAACCCTTCGATTTTTTGATTAACACCACCGATAGGTTGAATAAATCCTTTTTGATTAACAGAGCCGGTCACAGCAATTCCCTGCGCAATAGGTAAATCGGCCAAGCTAGAGAAAAGTGCGAATAATTCAGCACAAGAAGCACTATCCCCATCAATACCGCTGTATAATTGTTCAAAACAGATACTGGCGGAAAAAGAAGCCGGACATTTTTGCCCAAATTTTTCACCCAAGTAACCACTCAGGATTAATACTCCCTTATTATGTAGAGCTCCACTCATTTTTACTTCTCGTTCAATATTGATTAACCCTTTCTTACCTAAAAAGGTGTTTACCGTAATCTTATTAGGTTTGCCGAAGGTATAGCTGCCGGTATCTAATACTGCTAATCCATTGATCTGTCCGACTACATTATTTTCCACATCCACAAGTAACTGCCCGTCATACATCATTTCCAGTAATTTCTTTTCATATTTATTGGAACGATATTCTTTTTCCCTGATCGCTTTTTTGATATGTTCCCCCGTAACCAAAGAATCGTTCTCTAATCCTGCCCAAGTATCAGCCTCATAAATAATTTCCACCAGCTCATTAAAACGGGTAGATAATTTTATTTGACTATCAGCTAAGCGAGAACTATATTCAACTATTTGTCCTACAGCTTCTTTGGAAAAATGACGTAATTCTTGTTTTTCACAATGGTCACTGATAAAACGAGCTAATTTATAGATATGCTCTTCGGATCTCTGCATCTCCACATCAAAGTCAACCATAATTTTGAAAAGCTTCCGAAAGTCTTCGTCATAATAATAGAGTAATTGGTATTCATGTTGACTACCGATAAGAATTACTTTGACTTGTAAAGGAATAGCCTCAGGCTTTACCGTGGTTGTGGTGATCGCACCGAACTGATAACCGATGCTTTCAATGCGGATTTCTCCGGTTTTTAATGCTCTTTTTAAGCCATCCCAACAGAAATGACCAGTTAAAAGGTCTTTGCATTTAAGAATCAGATAGCCACCGTTAGCTTGATGTAAAGAACCGGCTTTAATTTTAGTATAATCTGTTGATAATACCCCTAAATGACTTTCATATTCCACCCTACCCAAGAGATTATAGTAAGTAGGATTGGACTCTACAATTACTGGAGCCCCCTGCGTTTTGGTATGATCGATGATTATATTCACACGATACTTTTGTATGATCTTTTTGGTCTTGTTTTCTTGGAAGAAAAGCAGTTCCGTACCTGGACTCTGTTCCTTTTGCTTAAACTCTTTCGCATTATTGAGTAAATCTTTTTTGATCTCATCCAAATGTTCTTGAACTATTACAGAGTCAGCGTACTTTGTAGATAACTCCTGAAAAAATGGCCCGATATTATTTAAAATATTCTTACTCTCCAGTATTTCGATTTCTTTCTCAATATTTCTTTCAAGCTCGCGTAAATTCTTGAAGACTTCTAAAAGCAGCACATTTAGTTTCTTGGAGTTCTCGTCAATAATATCCTTTTTTTCAGGATAAAGACTTTGAAACTCGTCTTCATCCATGGGTTTTCCTTCGTTATTTAAGGGAACTGTTACTATACCTTTGTCCCCTGATTTTAAAGCAAATCCTAACTTTTTGGAGGTATTGCCGATATAAGCCTGTACCTCGTTTTGTTTTGCTTGTAGTTTCTGATAAAGAATTGATTTAGCTTTTTGATGTTCTTCAGATTCTAAAGCTAAAGGAATATCTACCTTTACCTTTTCCAACAACTCCTGCATATCTTTCTGAAATTCAATAGCCTTACCTGCCGGAAAAGATACTGCTTTAGGTTCATCAGGATTATCAAAATTATAAAGATAACACCAATCTAAGGGTTTTTCGCCCTTTAAAGCAATATTGTTAACCAAAGACCCAGTATAACTACTTCTACCTGTACCGGATTCTCCGGCAATAAAAATGTTATATCCATGCTTATTTACCTTTAAACCAAACTCTAGCGCATTTACCCCTCGTTCTTGTCCGATAATTCCTTCTAACGGGGGTATGTCTGCAGTAGATTCAAAAGAAAAATCACTGTAATCACAGACTCTGCGCATTTGTTCAGGTTTTAATTCACACCTATCCATTAAAACTTATCCCCTCTTTCTATCCAGCTAAAAAAATACTTAAAATACATTTTGGGATTTATTTCTGCTGTTCTATCACAAAATGCACTTTAAGTATTAAATATGCTAGGATTACTATAATTGATCTATCTCTGATCTATCTCTTCTATCTCTGTATTTTAAAATTACATTAAGGGACGGCTGGGGCTGGAAATATCTGATAAAGCCAGTTCCGAAGCTCGGTCATAACGACGATTCACGGCCATATCACCTAAAGAAACAAAACCTACTAATCTGCCATCTTCCACAACAGGTAATCGCCGCACTTTAACATCCCCCATCATTTCCAAGGCCGATTCTACTTCCATATCAGTCTTTCCCACAACTAACTCATCTGTCATAATCTCCTTACAGCTAATCTTCCGGGGATCTTGTTCAGCACAAACAACTCTTAGCACAATATCACGATCCGTAATAATCCCTTCCACATTCATATTCTCTTTACAAATGGGAATTGCGCCAATGTTTTTGTCCTTCATCAGCTGAGCAGCATCAAAAACTGAAGTATCCGGCGAAACTACAATTACTTCTTCGGTCATTATCTCTTTTAATTTCAATAAAAAACCTCCTTTCTTCATCTTAGCATGCCCCAAAAAGGAGGTTTTTTTGCTTAAATTATTTAATATTTTAGTGTTTATCTGTTTTGAGTATTTCACTCTCCGATAATAAAGTATCGGCAGCTTGAACAAGCTTTTCTGCCATTCCCCCGAATTCCTCTAAAATAGTATTAATACTGGAAAGTTTTTCCGCCTGTGATTGCGAAACTTCGCTCACCATCTGAGTGGCACTGTCAATAGAATCAATCGCTTCTCTAATTAAATCAATAATACTCCCAATTTCAGCAGTGGAATTATTGGTCATTTGCGAAAGATTCCTAACCTCATTAGCTACAACCGTAAAACCTTTGCCATATTCGCCGACACGGGCCGCCTCAATGGAAGCATTAAGACCAATTAAGTTTGTTCTTTTGGCAATTTGTTTGACCGTATCTAGGATCCCGGCAGTTGATTCGACTTTAACTGTGGCATCCTCCGTAACTGATTTTAACTCCTCACTTGTGGCCGACAGTTCTTGAGCTTCGGCGGCAATTTCCTGAATGGAACCTTGGATATTCTGCAAATATCCCTGAATTTCCCGTGCTGTGTTCAAGAGCATCTCCCGTTGCTCTAGGTTTTCCGAAGAAACTATCGCTCCGATTACATCACCATTATCATTGATGATAGGCATGGCCGTAGCAATATAAGAAACCCCCGTAAGACTTTCATCAATCTCCATCGTCACCGTATCCCTTTGTTGCATTGCCCGATAAGCAGCGCCCCCAGGTAAAATGGGATCTCCCACAGCAATCTTTACATCAAGGGATTTGGCAGGTAGATACACTAACCATTTGTGCAAATTACAAACTGCGATACCCATATCAGCCAAAGTAAACTTGTTTACCAGCGGAGCTACCTTTACTAAATAATCTAACATCGTAAAATCTCCCATATCTTTGTCTCCCTTTCAATTGTGTTATTTATTTCCGTCGCAAATCTATTTGATAATTATATAATTCTGTTGATTCTTCTTATTTCCTGCTGTAAATTTAGATTTTTATTGCTTTTTTATAATTAATTCAATAAAAAGCCCGTATATCCTGGAATATCACCCCAAAAGATAAATATGTATTGCTCAATTTGGCTATGCGCTTTTATTTGGGCATTATTTTTCGTAAAAAATGTAAAGTTTGCTTGACACGGCAAGAAGTTATGTTAAAATTAATGTAAAGTCAGCTTTACGAAACGCGGTGCGAAAAGCATTAAAGAGAGGAGGGATTATTTGAAAAACAGAATTGAGGAGATCCGGGCAAAACAAGGGATTAGACAGGATGATTTTGCAAAATTGATGGGCGTGTCCAGACAGACGATTAGTTCGCTGGAAAACGGACGGTATAATCCGTCAATTCTGCTCGCTTACAAGATTGCGAAATATTTTGGAATGGATATCGAAGAGGTGTTTATCTTTGAAGAATAATGAAAAGAAAGATCTGACTGAGATTGGAGGAATGAAATTGAATAATTATAATCAAAAGGCTGCTTTTAGCATCATCTGGGTTATTTTGGGTGCTATGCTCATAGCATTGTCATGCACAGGTTGGATCGACGAATTCTGGTCGGGAATGGGTGGTGCTTTGCTGTTTGTCGGCATTCTGCAGCTGGTTCGGCACGTTAAATATTATCGCAACGAAGATTACAGAGAAAAATTCGACACCGAAGTCAGCGATGAGCGAAACCGTTTTATCTCAACCAAGGCCTGGGCATGGGCAGGATATGCTTTCGTCCTCGTCGCGGCTCTTGCGACGATTGCGTTCAAGCTTGCGGGTCAGGAGACTCTGATGATGGCATCCGCTATGAGCGTATGCCTGCTAATCGTTCTTTATTGGATATCATATATAGTATTAAAAAAGAAGTATTAGCTCAACAATAAACGCCTGCTTAGAAAGCAAGGCGTATAACGCAAAACTCCTTACCACTGACTGTATGCCGGTGGCAAGGAGTTTTTTGCTGGATAGAATTCAATTTACTGCTCTTCAGAAAACCCCTTTGACGCACCCCCAAATTTAGGGGCTCTTTTTTACAAGACTTACATCATACCGCCCATTCCACCCATATTAGGTGGCATTGCCGGACCAGCCGCGGCTTCTTCCGGTTTATCAGCTACTAAGCATTCCGTAGTGAGTAATACAGCAGCAATAGAAGCAGCATTTTGTAAGGCACTACGTGTAACCTTGGCAGGGTCAACAATACCACCCTTAATCATATCTTCATAAACACCGGTCAACGCATTAAAGCCATAGCCCTTCTTGCCAATACCTTTTACTTTCTCAACTACAACCGAACCTTCCATTCCTGCATTATTAGCGATAAGTTTAAGGGGTTCTGCTAAGGCCTTTTTAATAATATTAACCCCGGTAATTTCATCAGCTTCGGTTAGCTGCAATTTATCTAATACCGCTAAAGCTTCGATTAAGGCGGTTCCTCCGCCAGCTACAATACCTTCTTCAACAGCGGCACGTGTTGCAGCTAGAGCATCTTCAATCCGATATTTTTTCTCTCTTAATTCTGTTTCGGTAGCAGCACCAACTTTGATCACAGCCACACCACCAGAAAGTTTAGCCAAACGTTCTTGCAGTTTTTCTTTGTCAAATTCCGAAGTGGTATCCTCTAACTGCTTACGAATTTGAGCAACACGAGCTTCGATCTCTTCCTTAGAACCGCGACCTTCAACAATAGTGGTTTCCTCTTTGCTTACTTTTACTTTAGCCGCCTGACCAAGCATTTCAATCGTCGTATTCTCTAGTTTGAGTCCAACATCCTCAGTAATAACCTGACCACCAGTTAGAACCGCAATATCCGCCAGCATTTCCTTACGGCGTTCGCCAAAACCCGGTGCTTTTACAGCTACACAATTAAAGGTTCCGCGTAATTTGTTTAATACTAATGTAGCAAGGGCTTCCCCTTCTATATCTTCAGCGATAATCAAGAGGGGTTTACCAGATTGTACAACCTTTTCCAGTACAGGGAGGATGTCTTGAATCACCGTAATCTTTTTATCAGTCAATAAAATATACGGTTCATCCAAATTAGCCTCCATTTTATCTGTATCAGTAATCATATAAGAAGATATGTATCCTCTGTCAAACTGCATTCCCTCTACTACTTCTAGCGTTGTGACCATCCCTTGAGATTCCTCAACCGTAATTACTCCGTCATTACCAACAGTTTCCATCGCTTCAGCAACCAAGTTACCGATATCAAGATCATCAGCGGAAACAGAAGCAACCTGGGCAATAGCCTCTTTAGATTCAACAGGTTTAGCCGTTCTTTTAAGCTCTTCAACTGTAGCATCTACTGCTTTTTCAATTCCTTTTTTCAAAATCATCGGATTTGCTCCAGCGGCTACATTCTTTAGTCCTTCACGAATAATCGCTTGTGCTAAGATCGTAGCAGTGGTTGTGCCATCACCTGCAACATCATTAGTCTTGGTAGCAACTTCTTTGACTAACTGAGCTCCCATATTTTCATAAGGATCTTCCAATTCTATTTCTCTCGCAATAGATACACCGTCATTGGTAATTGTGGGAGATCCAAATTTTCTGTCGATAACAACATTACGACCTTTCGGTCCTAAAGTAATTTTTACAGCTTCGGCCAAGGCATTAACCCCTTTTTCTAAGCCTTTTCTTGCCTCTTCGCCGAAGACAATTTGCTTTGCCATTTTCTTTCCCTCCTAATTTATAATCACTCTTGAAAAAACATCACTGCTAAATAATTGCGTGAATATCTCTTTCGCTCAGAATCAATACTTCTTGTTCATCAATTTTAATCTCGGTTCCGGCATATTTAGAGTAAATAACTCTATCACCTACTTTAACTTCCAAAGGCACTTTTTGCCCATTTTCCAGTGTTTTGCCTGAGCCCACTGCTACAATTTCCCCCTGTTGGGGCTTTTCTTTAGCAGTATCCGGAAGCACAATACCACTCTTCGTTTTTTCTTCGTTGGCTAAAGGTTTTATTACAACTTTGTCGCCAAGAGGCTTAATATTCATTCTTACAGACCTCCTTAAAATTTTAGTTGAGATTGTTAGCACTCTACCTCATTGAGTGCTAACATTTATTTATTATAATATTAAAAGCAGCTGAAGAAGGCAAATTGTAAATATACCTGTTTTCAATTATTATCACCCTTTACCTTGATGTAGAGCCTGCCATCTCCCTTTTGCTCCATTTTGCTACTAAATTCTGTTGACAAC
>Ga0265294_10001296_pt1 | contig 33773 bp, 36 predicted proteins | sample MunlanPumphouse3_FD_192504 | JGI IMG/M metagenome (GOLD analysis project Ga0265294, IMG submission 192504) | Groundwater microbial communities from a municipal landfill in Southern Ontario, Canada - Pumphouse #3 | ecosystem: Environmental > Aquatic > Deep subsurface > Groundwater | place...
AAAACACCTGTTCCATGAAACCCTGGGATACGAATTCAATGAGCCGTTTATCCGGATGCCTTTCGACGAGGCCATGAACAGCTATGGGAGCGATAAACCAGACCTCCGTTTCGGCATGAAGATCATTCCGCTTAAAACAACTAAAGGTCAAAACGATACCATCCAAGACACAACGGGCTTTCCAGTGTTCGATGAAGCAGAATATATCGGCGCCCTGATTGCCGAAAAGTGCGCAGGTTACACCCGCAAACAGGTTGACGAACTGACCGAATTTGTGCGAAAACCACAGATCGGAGCTAAAGGATTGGTTTATGTAAGATATCAGGAAGATGGTACCATCAAATCTTCTGTTGACAAATTTTTCGATGCAACCGCACTACAGACCTGGGCGGAGGTTGCCGGAGCTAAACCCGGCGACCTCCTGCTGATCCTGGCCGGGAAAACCGCTCCAACATTGAAAGCTTTGGGCGAATTGCGACTGGAGATGGGCAGACGGCTGAATCTCCTCGACAAGAACCGTTTCGTTCCACTCTGGGTGATCGACTTTCCCCTGCTTGAATGGGACGACGAAACCCAGCGATTCTACGCCATGCACCACCCCTTTACTGCACCAAAACCTTCGGATATTCCATTGCTCGATACCAATCCAGGCCAAGTTCATGCGAACGCTTACGACCTGGTAATCAACGGAGTAGAAATTGGTGGTGGCTCCATCAGAATTCACGACTCCAAGCTGCAAGCCAAAATGTTCGAAATACTCGGATTTACGCAGGAACAAGCTGAATACCGCTTTGGTTTCCTGATGAATGCCTTCCGCTACGGCGCCCCGCCCCATGGAGGTATCGCATTCGGTTTCGACCGATGGGTCTCCCTTTTCGCCGGCCTCAACTCGATACGCGATACCATCGCCTTCCCCAAAAATAACATGGGACGAGATGTGATGCAGGATAGCCCCGCCGAAATTGACGAAGAACAGCTTAAGGAATTGAATATCAGGGTTGATCACAAAAATCCAGGAGCCTAACGGCTCAGAAGACTGCGAATCTCCTCTTCGGTGGCAATGCAGTTGACACGGCAAGTGCCGATATCACCTAATAAAGTGAAATTCAACTGGTTATCGCTATTCTTTTTGTCTGATCTCATCCAAGAAATCAATAGATCTGAATCAATCAGCTCCGCCGGAACCGGACCATAAAATTTGTTTACTACGTCGGTGATTTCTCGGATAGCCCCATCAGACAATCCCAGACGGAGGCCCGACAGGTGGGCTTCGAAAACCATCCCCCACGCCACGGCGTACCCATGTGGCACCGGGTTACCCCGACGCAAAGCCTCACTCTCCAAGGCATGACCAATCGTGTGACCAAAGTTGAGCGCCTTGCGTAGCCCTGTTTCGTGAAGATCGGTATCCACGATACGCTTCTTAACCAGTACCGACCGCCACACCAAGTCGGACAGCCTGACCTCATCCCAGGCCTCAGGATCAAAACCTTTCAGATCGTTCCATAAATTCCGATCGGCAATCAGCCCGGCCTTCAGCATTTCGGCAAACCCCGATAGCACCTCCTGTGGGGCTAGGGTTCTAAGAAACGGGAGGTGAATAAAAACATGCTGCGGCTCCCGGATCACCCCGATCTCATTTTTCAGTCCCCGAAAATTAAAACCACTCTTACCGCCGACACTGGCATCAACCATAGCCAGAAGCGTTGTTGGAATATTAATGAAGGCAACACCTCGCTTTATGGTGGAAGCTAAAAATCCGCCTAGGTCTGTTAACATTCCGCCGCCAATGTTGATTATCATTGAACTACGGTCGATTTCATTGGTCCCTAGCAGCTCCCATGCCCGGATCACCTGGTCGATACTTTTGTTGGCCTCGCCCGACTTGAGAATGACGAATCTATTCTCATTCAGAGGCCGGAATCCACGCACCAGTGGCCAGCAATGGTGAAACGTATTCTCATCAAAGATGACAAAGATTTTTCCCTCCGGCCACGGAGCAGTCATCCTGGCCAGATCTTCCATAATATTGTGGGTCAGGCTGACACCCTGAATCGACTGTAAAGACTCCATAGGAACATTAAAGCTGATAAAGGTAAACAAATAATCCTCTACCTTTGAGCCCAAATATGCTGGATATGATCCGATTTGACGACCTCGAAACCGCCTTCCGTTACAAAACAGACCGTGAACTAAAGTTCGCCTATTGGCTCTTTAAGATAGTTGGTAACCCTACCCTGGTCAAGTCTGGAAAGTTTTTTTCTGACCTGGCTCTTCGGCTACGATTACCCATTGCATGGCTTGTAAAACCAACTATTTACCGGCATTTCTGCGGTGGGGAAACCATCACCGAATGCATGGAAGTGGCACGAGCAATGGAGGAGTACAAGGTCCATTGCATCCTCGACTACTCCGTCGAAGGAAAAGATACACCCGAAGATATCCAAGCAGCTCTGGATGAAACCCTCCGCACCATCCACAATGCAGCACAAAACCCAAGTATCCCGTTCACGGTTTTTAAACCCACCGCATTCACCACAGAGCACGTCCTTGAAGAAGGAAGTCTCGGTCAACTATCTAATCCTGAAGATATTAAAGAATCGGAAAGGTTTCGCCAGCGGGTTGAAACCCTATGCCAAACAGCCTTTAAACTGGGGGTTCCCATTATGGTTGATGCAGAGGATGTGAAATTTCAGAAAATGATCGACCAGGTAGTGACCGAAATGATGGAAAAGTATAATAAGGAACGGGCCATCGTGTTTAATACCTTACAGATGTATCGGAGAGACCGGCTCGACTTTTTGAAAGAATCATACGAAAAGGCGCTGGCAGGCAATTATTTTCTGGGGGTTAAGTTCGTCAGAGGTGCCTACATGGAAAGCGAACGCGAACGTGCAGCCCGAATGGGCTACCCCGATCCCATAAACCCGGACAAACCCACCACCGACCAGATGTTCAACGACGGACTGCGGTTTTCCATGGAGCATCTCGACCGAATCTCGGTTTTTTGTGGCACGCACAATGAAGAGTCCAACCGTTTACTAACCGAACTAATTGACTCCAAGGGAATTGAAAAGAACGATCCCCGAGTTTGGTTCTCTCAGCTGTTTGGCATGTCGGACCATATCAGCTTTAACCTGGGAGCTGCCGGTTACCAGGTGGCCAAATACCTACCCTACGGACCGGTTCGTAATGTGTTGCCATACCTGATTCGGAGAGCTGAAGAGAACACCTCCATGGCCGGACAAAGCAGCCGGGAACTCGAAATGGCACAAAAAGAGTACCGTAGAAGAAAAGGGAGGAAAGAGTAAGGAATGACACCATCGGGGTCGTTTTTGCCATTTTGATTTTCGGAAACTAACAGCATTATGTGATATGGAAATTTCAAACGAACGACAAACCTACTGGGCAAAGCTCTTTCTGATCAACATCCCCGTGATCGGACTGCTGGTAAGTGGTCTGCTCGCCGTATTTCTCTTGATTCACACCTGGTTACCCGTGCTGATATCTGGAGGACTGGTGGTGATCGGATCACTGATTATTTGGATCTATCGGATGCAATACGTCAAAATCAAAGCCGAAAACGACACCATCCTAGTGCTGTTTTATACATTAGGTATTTTGTCCGGCAATTATCGCCGCATTGAAATGAGCAGATCGGCTTTTGCCGGAAGCAAAATAACCAGCTCCACCGGAGGTATCCGGAAAGAGCTGGTTATGCAAGAATGGATTGAAGGTAAGAAGGCAACTTATCCACCCGTTTCGGTCATTCTGTTTTCCAAGCAGGATCTCGGCCGAATCCGGGAGTTGCTTGAATCAGTCTAGAGGAGCTAGTTCATAAAAGTGAACCGGTTTATACTTCATAACCCATAACCAAATCGGGAAGACAAACAGCCCGCCAACAACCGCTCCGGCATCCACCTCCTCATTTCGAACAATAACCGTCTGGAAAGGCTGGTAGCCCTCTTTTTCTAACCTGAGATAGGTAGAGCTGCCAACAATTTTTGTATCTGAATAAGTGTACGGCGTAACGCCTACGGGCTGATCGTCAACATACACTTTAGCCCCCTCAGGGGAGGAATTAATCACAGTGACACTGGCACAACCAAAAGCCAGAACCAGAATTCCAATTGTGAGAATTCCAGTTAACACCTTAGTAATCTTACGTTTCATTTTTAAAATTATTAGTTTTTTTGTTTGGGTTCATACCCGTTTGATTTCACAAAAATAATCAAACAAATCGCATTCCAATTTTCACCAATTACCCCTCACCTGCTGCAATTTGGAATCATTCTAAATAAACACTTTAGCAACTTTCCTAAGAGATATTTCATACTTTTGTTTAAACAATCAATCTATAAACCGATGAAAAAGCTTTTACTCTTTGCCGCAACACTGCTCCTTACGGCCGGCCTCAGTTTTGCCGGCAATGACGGAGTATTTAGCTATGATGCTGCCGCCGTTGAAACCCAGATGGCCCAGCTAGCTGAATTAGAGGGTTTTCTGGCTGAAAACCCGGATGCAACCCTTTCCGACATGATCGCCAGTGGCAACACTCTTGCCTCACTGGTAACCGGTCCAAACAGTATCGACGGGTTCTCCCTCCTGAACGAAAAAGTTCTTGGGATTCCCGGATTCCTTTGGGGATGCGTTCTAAGCTGGGTTGGTATTGTGATTGTGTACCTGGTTGGAAAAGATCCGCATGAAACCAAGCAGGCTATCATTGGATGCGTGGTTGGAGCCGTCGCTTATGGGGCATTCTACGCTATCTATGCATTATTGATTCGGTCTGCCTGGGGATGGGGTAGCTGGGGTAGCATAATCTAGCTGAAAGAATTATCTTCGGACTGTCTCATGATCGGGATACCCGCTAGTGAGGCAGTCCTTTTTTTATGCCCGGATGAAAAAATCTTCTTTTATCGGATTTATCCTTATCTTGTTGATAACATGCTCGTTATCAACGAAAGGACAAACTAATACCCGCCTTCGCGCAGATTTTACAGTCAAAATCAGCATCGCTAACGGAGGGCAATCCTTAACATCCGGACAGGTGTTTTACGACCGGAACATCCGGCAACTAATCTATTACCTCTCTTTCCCCGAAAGAGAAATCTGGCTAACAGCCGATACGGTTATCTATCAGATTCGAAATGGGCAGATCATCAACCGCACCCCATCCTTTTCCATGGCTGAGTTCTCGGTATTCCACCTGGCACTTAACAGTCGCCTTCAGGATTTCGGCCTCCGGAATACCACCTATAAAATCGAAGATGTGAAACGGGAAAAAGATATGGTCATCACAACCTGGTCGCCACCCAAACAGGCTCAGGAAAAGCTGGGCAACATCCTGATATCCGTAAAAAACAAACAGCTGTTCGGCGTCGTGTTTACGAGTCCCGAAGGTGCCATCGTGAGAAAACAGTTTTTCGAAGATTATCAGGTAATCAACGGGATGCCCTTCCCCGGAAAAATTGTTGAAGTCATTATCGAAGAGGGTAAAGAGAGCTATCAGGTAACCACTTTTCGTAATATTGTAGTCGATGATATTGAAAACGATTCTAAGTATTACGTTAATACTGGGTCTCTGCGCTAACCAGCTCTCAGCCCAGTCAAAACTAGAAACGTCAGGTTTCCGCGACCTGTTTAAACCAGTCGCAGAAAAATCCGACTATTCGGTTAAAATCGATCCATCCAACGAGTTTAAGCTTATCCTAACCGCAGGATTTGCCTTCTATAAAACATTCGTCTCCTCCCAGGATGCCACCAAGTGCACCTTCTACCCAAGCTGCTCGGTATATGCCGTTCAGACTATCCAGACAAACGGTCTTTGGGGGGTTCTCGATGCTATCGATCGGCTGACACGTTGCAACGGAATCAGTCCGGAAAAATATACCATACACCAACCTTCACAATTATATTATGACCCGGTCAGAAAAATCAGGCATTAAAACTCTCCTGTTTCTGGCCATCCTGTTGCTCACTGCCCAGGCAAGCAAAAGCCAGAATCTCTACGACCTCGACCATTCCAAACAATTTGCCCGCTACTTGATGCTCACACGCCAATACCAGCTGGCCATCGGTGAGTGGGAACGGGTCCTCTTTCTCGACCCGGCAGATTCTACTGCCCAAATCAGCCTGGTCAGGTCGTACCGCCTTGCGGGCAACCCACAATCAGCCTGGATTAAACTTAACCAATGGAACCCATACGGTCCGCTAACTGGGGAATCCGCCACAGAAGCCTTGCGGCTCACTCTTCAACTAAATGATTTTCAATTATTTAAATCAACACTAGATCGATCGGTCAACCTCTCGGAAAGCCAACGCTCGGATTTTCTCATCGGAGCTTACCTGATTGAGGGAAATTGGATTAAAGCTAAAAAAACAGTGGATCCATCTGGGCTGATCGCACCCGGCACAAATAAAGCTCTGCAGGATCTCCTTCTGAGCACCCGGGAGATTCCTTATAAAAGTCCGGGCGGAGCAGTAGCACTATCAGCCCTGATACCGGGGCTAGGGAAAGTCTATTCAAACGATTGGAAAGACGGCCTCTTTTCGCTCGTCTTTGTCGGCACTAACGCCTGGCAATCATACCGCGGATTCTCCCAAAACGGACCACGCAGTATCACCGGTTGGATATTTGGAGTCCTGGCTGCCGGATTCTATACCGCCAACCTGTTCGGCTCCTGGAAATCCGCAAAAGAGTATAACGATCAACAAATCCACCGCATCCGGCATGAAGCGGAGTCTCTACTATATACTCATTAGCCTCCTGCTAACTCCGGCAGCCTTTTCACAGGGACTTAGCGAATCACGTGCTTTCGCCGATAGCCTGTTTGAGGAAGGAGAGATACAGCAGGCTCTGATGGTATATCAACGTATCGCCTACTTTTCACGCCCATCAACCGACCCATTTGTACTTCTTCGGATAGCAGATTGCTTTGACATTCAAGGAGATATGGAGAAGGCTCTGGAGTTTTATGACCATAGCTATTTCTCTCTCCATAACGATAGCCTGAAGACTGAAGCCCTATTCAAAAAGGCTTTCTGCTACCTGCGCAGCCGGAACTATGATTTTGCCTTGATTGAACTACTCAGTGTCGATGAACAGGCCAACCCGCTGATGGAAGATAAGCGAAATTTGTACCTGGGCATGGCCTGGTTTGGATTGGGAGATTTTGAACGAGCAGAAGCTTTTTTCTTAACTATACCGGATAACGAAGAAGATCAGAATAAAGTTAAGGCGCTCTTTGACAATCGAAAACTTCTCTACCGTCCCAATCCGAGAGTTGCCTCCTGGCTGAGCGTTTTCATTCCGGGAGCAGGGCAATTTTATACTGGACAACCACTGGCAGGCATTAACTCCCTTCTGCTTACCGGCTCCCTGGTTACCTTCGGCTTTATCCTCGCTTATGTCACTACCCCAATCGATGCACTCATTACCGCACTCCCCTGGTTCCAACGGTACTATCAGGGTGGATTTCAACGGGCTGCAGGTTTCGCGCGAATCAAACGGGCTGAAAACCGCAATGAAGCTTTCAACCAACTCCTCGGTATCCTCGAATCAAACTAAACAATTCAGGCCAAACCCCGTTAACAAACACATGGCAACGCTTCGCCTAACCTTGATAATCATCCTTCTCCTGACAACCCACCTCCTGATGGGCCAGGCTCGCATCTCCAATGACCCTCCAGAGGTTATCGCAGTCTTTGAGGCGATGTACCAGTACGATCTGAGAGAGGCTGAAAAAATGTTGAATTCGCTTGATCAGAAGAGGATCAACAGTAACCTGATCGAGTTGACCCGGGCGAATCTGCTCTGGTGGTGGCTTATCTCCGGAGATGAGAGCCGGGATTACGCCCGCGAAATGGAATCCGGTCTTAAATCGCTCATCGACAAGCAAAAGCTGAAACCCATCGAGCGTATGTCACAGGATGAGCTATTTACAATGGTCCACGCCTATGCCTACCTGACTCGACTCGATATTTTCAGAGAGAAATACTTCAAAGGCATTCTCAACCTCAGCTCCACCATGAAATACTTGGAAGCAATTCTTGTACAGCATGATCGTTATGACAAATTTATGCTGGTTGCGGGGCTCTATCACTATTTTGCCTCGGCAACAATGACCGAGTATCCTATTTTCATCCCCTTTTTCGCTCTGGCACCGAAAAGCAACCGACAACTGGGCTACCAACTACTCAAGAAATGTTCCGCCATGCCGAATCTGTTAATACAGAATGAGGCCCTGTATTATACGATGAAGATCAATTATCAGCTGGAGAAGAAATTCAACGAAGCACTGCTTATTGCCGACCAGTTGATTCAATCTTACCCAAACAATCTGACCTATCAGTTTCATCGAATGATGATTCTGCTTGATGCCGGTCGGGATACAGACGCTCTTGTCCAATATCAAAGACTCAGGCAGGTGTCAGCCACTGCCCCATATCTGAATCAATCCCAGCGGGATCACATGGTGGACGAGGCCAGGAAAAAGTTAGAGAAGAAAAAAATCAACCTGACCATCTAAAAAAATTCCGCTCCTTGCTGATTCTTGCATCTATCTTATCAGCATGGATGCAAATTTATTATTACCCAAATTACTTCTTGGACTCATGCCCGGAATCGGAGCCGCAGCAGCCAGAAACCTGATGGCCGTTGCGGGAGATCCAGCAGCAATTTTTCGACTGAAACGTCGTGATTTGCTAAGTATCCCTGGAATCGGTAATCAGCTGGCAGAAAGGATTTTAAACCATAAGCTCATCGAGCGGGCAGAATCCGAACTGCGCTTCATGGAAAAAGAGCACCTAAAATGTCTGTTTTTGTTTGATCATGATTATCCCCGGCAGCTGGTTCAGTGCCCCGATGCTCCCATCCTCCTGTTCATCAAAGGTCGATACTCCGGCCAGGGGCGACACTATCTCAGTATTGTAGGTACCCGTAACCCTTCCAGCAGAGGTCAACGATTAACGAAGGAATTCGTTCGAGAATTAGCAAACAAAGACCCTTCAACCGTGATTGTCAGCGGATTAGCCTACGGAATCGATGTTCAGGCCCATCTAGCCGCCCTGGAAGCCGGTCTGGATACCATTGCCATTCTCGGGCATGGATTTCACACCCTCTACCCCGCTGTTCACCGCCAGATTGCCGACCGGATCATTACGCAGGGTGCACTCATGAGTGATTTTTTCAGCAATAATCAGCCCGATCCACGAAATTTCATCCGCAGGAACCGTATCATTGCCGGTCTGTCGGAGGCTACCCTGGTAGTTGAATCGGGCATAAAAGGCGGAGCAATCATCACCGCAGAAATTGCCAACTCCTACAACCGGGATGTTTTTGCCGTCCCCGGCCGACCGGATGATCCAATGTCGAAAGGATGCAATCACCTCATCAGAACCAGCCAGGCCTCACTAGCGGAAAACGTGGAGGATATTCAATACCTACTCGGGTGGAACCCTCCTATCGACAAGCAATCCGCAAAGCAAAAGCCGCTATTTGCGGACCTTAACCCACAGGAAACAGCTGTTACCAAAGCCATAGAGGAGGGCTCCGCCTCTGTTGATCAGATCAGCCGGGCAACCGGAATTCCGGTACAGCGGCTATCAGCCCTCCTGTTGACTCTTGAGTTCAAGCAGATCATCTGTGCCCTGCCTGGCCGTTGTTATGCGCTTAACGATTCGTGATTACTGATTCGGGACTTCTCTTTGAGCGGCATTTGCTATCTTTGCAATCCTTTTGCTTGCCTTATGGAGTTGACTGATACGCACTGCCACCTTTTTCTGCCCGAGTTTGATGCCGATCGCGAAACGGTAGTTGACCAAGCTTTGAATGCCGGAGTTACCCGGATGTTTCTACCCAATGTTGACAGCACTACTTCGGCCCGGCTGTTGGAGACAGCCAATCGTTGGCCCGATAACTGCTTCCCGATGATGGGGCTACATCCGACATCAGTAAACGGTGAGTTCGAAAATGAGTTGGCGATGGTGGAAAACCACCTTAACAAAGGCACTTTTTACGCTGTAGGAGAAATCGGGCTCGACTTGTATTGGGACAAAACCTGGTTTGAGCAGCAGAAGGAAGCTTTCAAAACCCAGTTGGAATGGGCCCATACCCACCAACTACCAGTTGTGATCCATGTCCGAAACAGCTTTCCGGAAACCATCAGCCTCATTCAAAAATCAGCATTACCGGGTTTGCGTGGAATTTTTCACTGTTTCACGGGTTCTGCGAATGATGCGAAAATGATAACGGATCTTGGCTTTTTGCTCGGAATTGGAGGAGTATCCACGTTCAAGAATGGTGGGCTCGACCGTGTCCTCCCATCCATAGATCCTTCCTTTCTAGTGCTGGAAACAGACTCCCCCTATCTCGCACCGGTCCCATACCGGGGCAAGCGAAACGAACCACAGTACATAACTTTAATCGCTCAGCAGGTGGCCAGGATCTATGGAACCACCGCGGAACGCATAGCAGAACTGACCACAAACAACGCTAAACAACTTTTCGGTGTCTGAGAGAACTTCCATCCTGATAATATACACCGGTGGCACCATCGGCATGATCAATGAACCGGTCACCCAAGCCCTGGTCCCGGTCGATTTTAGTGAGATTTCACGCCAACTACCTGAGTTACTGAAGTTTGATCTCGATATCCACACTTTCACGTTCGATCCTCCGGAGGATTCATCCAATATCACCCCCCAATTCTGGATCCGGCTTGCTCAGCTCATTGGAGAAAAATATGACGAATATGATGGTTTCGTAGTGCTACACGGAACAGATACAATGTGCTTTAGTGCCTCGGCTCTGAGCTATATGCTTCAAAACCTGAACAAACCGGTAGTATTTACGGGAGCACAGCTTCCCATCGGAACACTTCGTACCGATGGAAAAGAGAATCTGCTGACTGCCATTGAGATTGCTGCCGAGAAGCATCAGGGGCAAGCAATGGTTCCGGAAGTTTGCATCTTCTTCCAAAATAAGCTCTTCAGGGGTAACCGGACTACCAAGCACAACGCTGAATACTTTAATGCCTTTGTATCTGAGAATTACCCACCACTAGCCGAATCCGGAATACGCATTCACTACAACTATCACGCTATCCGCTATCCGGTCCATAACTGGCAGTTGGAGGTCAACACAAAATTGGATGACCACGTAGGGTTGCTGAAACTTTTCCCGGGCATTCGGCCAGAGGTGGTAGAAGGAGCCCTGAGCATACCCGGTCAAAAGGGTATCGTATTGGAATCATTTGGAACTGGAAATGCTCCGACAACTGATTGGTTTCTTTCGGCCATTCGCAAGGCCACTGATCGTGGTTTAGTAATTTTGAACATAACCCAGTGCCCGGCTGGAAGTGTTGATCCTGGCAAATATGAAACGAGCCGCCTCCTTCACAAAGCCGGAGTGATCAATGGTCGAGATATGACCACAGAAGCAGCCCTGACCAAACTCATGTTTGTGCTCGGTAACCAGGGAAACAGAGGGAGTATCGCTGATTCACTGACAAAAACAATCAGCGGGGAAATAACAATATAAATGATTGAATTGAATTTTTTTTGTAATTTTCGGGCGATTTGGAGAGATGGCCGAGTGGTCGAAGGCGCACGCCTGGAAAGCGTGTATCCCATGTGAAATGGGATCGAGGGTTCGAATCCCTCTTTCTCCGCACGTATTAATTTTAAAACAAACACGGAAATCAGTATTAACAAATTGATCTAACACCATGAAAAAACTTGCTTTAATAGCTATTTTCGGGATGCTTGCTTTTGGAGCGTCATCTTTGGTTCTTCAGGCTCAGGAAGAGCCAACTTCACCGATTGACACCTCGGTGGTCTCCACTCCGCCTGAGACGGTTGCAGAAGTCATAACTGAAGCAGCTGCTCCGGTTGAAGAAGACAAGTCTATGCACCAGGTTCTTAAAGAAAAATTCATCGAAGGGGGTGCCGGTTTTATGGGTATCATCGCTCTCTGTTTGATTTTAGGGATGGCCGTTTCGATTGAAAGGATCATTTATCTTTCACTTGCGACAACCAATTCCAGCAAACTGCTTAACCGCATCGAAAAAGCTCTTGAAGAAGGTGGTGTTGAAGCAGCTAAAGACGTTTGCCGCAGTACTCGCGGACCACTTGCCAGCATTTTCTACCAGGGCCTGGAACGTCACCACGACGGTCTTGATATGGTAGAAAAATCAATTATTTCCTACGGTAGCGTTCAAATGGGTCTCCTGGAGAAAGGACTGACCTGGGTTGGACTCTTTATCGCCATTGCCCCAATGCTCGGGTTTATGGGTACGGTCATCGGGATGATCCAGGCTTTTGACTCCATCCAAAAAGCTGGTGAAATTTCTCCAACCTTGGTTGCCGCCGGTATTAAAGTTGCTTTGTTGACAACCGTATTCGGTCTGATGGTTGCCGTTGTTCTTCAGCTTCTCTATAACTACTGCGTCTCCAAGATAGACTCTATCACCAACGATATGGAAGATTCCTCCATCTCCTTCATGGATATGATGATTCGTTTCAACCTTGCAAAAAAATAGTAAAGAAATATTGATCATGAAGCAAAACATTCTAGTCCGCATCGGTCAGTATTTCTTCTACCTGCTTATGGCCGTGTGCGTGGTGCTGATTGTACTTTTCTACCTCAGCAACCAAAACACCAATCCGGACGATTCCATCGCAAAACAGATGGTCGATTTCGGACCCATGATGGACATCATGATCTACTGGGTGTATATCCTCCTAGGCATCGCAATTCTTGCTGCCGTCGGGATTCCCCTCGTGGGCATGATCACCAATCCAAAACGTGGGTTGAAAACTCTCATCTCCGTCGTCATCCTGGGCGTCATCCTTTTTGCTGCTTATCAACTTGGTAGCGGTGAAGAACTTGAATTGGCAGGATATTCGGGACCTGACAACATTTATTCCAGACTAAAGCTGACCGATATGGTCATCTTTTCTGTATATGCCCTTTTGGGCGTATCCATTCTGTCTCTGTTGTACTCTTCTGTAAGCAAGTTGTTAAAATAATATAATCAGCCTTCCTGGAGAACCCATTATCCGGGCTCTCCAGGATAACTGATTGAAACACAAACACTATGGCAAGAAAAAGGAAATCAACTCCGGAAATCAACGGTTCTTCCATGGCCGATGTGGCATTCATTCTACTGATCTTTTTCATTGTTTCTACTACCATGGATGTCGACAGTGGAATTTATCGGGTCTTGCCACAATGGGTTGAGGACGTGGAGGCTCCGAAAATCAATAAGCGGAACACCTTCGTGGTTTCAATCAACAAAAACAATGACCTTGGTATCAATGGGGAATATGCCTACATCACCGATATCAAAGATCGGCTTAAGGAGTTCATTCTTAACCCGAGAGACGACCAACATCTCTCTGAAAAAGAGTTCAAAGAAGTCGAAGGAATTCCAGGCACAGTAGCCATGTCAAAAGGTATTGTTTCCCTTCAAAATGACCGCGGTACCGATTACGGCGCCTACATGGAAGTCCAAAACGAACTTGTGAAAGGATTTAATGAACTGAGGGATGAATTCTCCATGGCCACATTCGGGATGAGATTTGATAAACTGGATGAGGCTAAACAGGAAGCTGTCAGAAAAGTGATCCCGACAGCCATATCCGAGGCAGAACCAGAGGAAATTAAATAATAGGAGGTAACACTATGTCAAGATTTGATAGAAAAGGTAAAACGAAAGGCGTACCAAGCATCTCAACCTCCTCCCTGCCGGATATTGTGTTTACACTCTTGTTCTTCTTTATGGTTTCTACTACGCTCCGCGAAACGACCGTAAACGTGAGTTATCGATTACCCGAAGCAACAGAAACCGTAAAACTCGAGAAGAAATCCCTGGTAACCAATATCTATGTTGGCGCACCCCGGATGGAATACCAAGCCCGCTATGGAACCGATTCGAAAATCCAACTGGATGATAAATTTGCTTCACTCGGCGATATCCGTGGATTCATCGCTGGTGAATGGGAAAAACGTGATGAGGCCGATCGCCCCAAAATGACCGTTTCGATTAAAGCTGATGAGAAAACAAAAATGGGAATCATCACCGACATCAAAACTGAACTTAGAAAGGCAGAAGCCCTGAAAGTAAGCTATATAGCAAGAAAAAAAGTGGTGGATACGAAATATTGAGAATCCGTCATGAATAAGTTGAAGAAAAGCTGTCTCAATCGGGACAGCTTTTTTTTACATCCTTGCCTCAGCTTCCTCCCGTGCATCCCGCTCTTCACGCTGCCGTTCAATCCGGGCAGAAATCGAAATGGATACCTCATAAAGAAGATACATCGGAATCGTGATGAGCATCTGACTAAAGACATCCGGCGGAGTAATAATGCCAGCCAAAACCAGAATGACCACCAAGGCATGCTTCCGATACTTCTTCATAAACGCTGGAGTCATCAACCCAACCTTGCTCAGGAAATAGACAAAAATCGGAAGCTCAAAAACGAGGCCCGTCGAAAAAATCAACGATGTCACCGTCCCAATGTATGATTTCAAATTAATCTGATTCTCCACCTGACTACTCACGCTGTAACCTCCTAAGAAATTGACTGTGAGTGGGATAATGAAGAAATAACCAAACAACACCCCAACCATAAACAACCCGGAGGTGTAGAAAACCATCCCGCCAGAGTACTTGCGTTCACGCTCCTTCAGGGCAGGCAGAATAAACCGGTAGATCTCATAGAAAATGTAGGGGGCAGCCAGAATCATGCCTCCATAAAAAGCAATATTCAAATGAATGCGGAACTGACCCGCTAGCTCAATATTGATTAGCTCTAAGTCTTCGGAGTTTAGACACAACTTATCCGTATTGAAAAAACTTCCGACCTGACAAAAGAATCGGTTAGTCCAGAATTCAGCTCCCTTGGGAGCAAGAAGTATATGGTCAAAAATGATGTCCTTGAGCAAAAATGCGACAATGGCAAAAACCCCTATCGAAGCGAGCGAGCGTAACAAATGACCTCGCAACACTTCCAGATGCTCCAGAAATGTCAGGTCATTCGGATCCTTGCTCTTTAGCTTTTTCTTGTCCACTGCAAACGGGGAATCGGGTTAAGTACCGGGGTTCCGGCAGGAAGATCTTATTCCTCCTTCTTATCCCCTTCTTTAACCTTGGGTGTCTCGTCTTCAAGACCCCTGGAAGAGTTCCTGAATTCCCGGATGCCTTTTCCTAAACCACGCATTAACTCGGGAATCTTCCTTCCACCAAAAAGGAGAACAATGGCCAGAAGAATGATGATCCATTCATTTCCGCCAAGAAATCCGGCAAGTACTAGTGATAACGTCATGACCTCTTCGAATTATTAAAGCTCAGCAAAGGTATAACATTTTCATAAAAAGAGGGGTTTTTATACTTTCGCCTGAAATTTTCCCGGCCCGGCCGGTTATGGTAACCATCATCATGGATTATAATTTTAAGGAAATCGAAGCCCGCTGGCAAACCTTCTGGAAGCAGTCCAAAACTTTCGAGGTCGGAATTGACCATTCCAAGCCCAAATTCTACGTTTTGGATATGTTCCCGTACCCCTCAGGAGCAGGCCTCCACGTAGGCCATCCACTCGGCTATATCGCTTCTGATATCTACTCCTGGTACAAGAGGCTGAACGGATTCAATGTGCTGCATCCCATGGGATACGATGCATTCGGGCTTCCAGCCGAACAGTACGCTATCCAAACCGGACAACATCCCGCTGTCACCACCGATAAAAACATTCGGCGATACCGGGAGCAACTGGATCTTTTGGGTTTCTCCTACGACTGGTCGAGGGAGGTCAGGACCTGTGATCCACACTATTATCGTTGGACTCAGTGGGTTTTTATGCAGCTGTTCCGTTATTGGTACAATAATGAAACCCAGAAAGCCGAACCAGTTACTCAGCTCGAAGAGCGTTTCTCTCACATCGGCACTAACGGTCTCGATGCAGCCTGCTCTGAACTTCTTAATTTCTCATCGGCCGAATGGAACGCCTTTACACACAAAAAACAACAGGAGATCCTCCTGAACTATCGGCTAGCATATCTAGCTGAAACACAGGTCAACTGGTGCCCCGCTTTAGGAACTGTACTGGCCAACGATGAGGTTAAAGAAGGTTTCTCCGTACGGGGAGGCCATCCGGTCGAACAACGTAAGATGAAACAGTGGCTGCTTCGTGTATCGGCCTACGCCGAACGCCTCCTCTCGGGGCTCGACAGTATCGACTGGACCGAATCGCTCAAGGAGATGCAGCGTAATTGGATCGGGCGGTCGGAGGGAGCAAACCTTCTCTTTGCTGTTGATGGTTCCGATGTCACCATCGAAGTATTCACCACCCGTGCCGATACGATTTACGGAGCCACCTTCATGGTCCTCGCGCCGGAATCAGAATTGGTTAAACCGCTGACCGCTCCCGGCTATGAAAAAGAGGTCGAGAACTATATTTTAGATAGCCGAAAAAGGACCGAACGAGAACGGATAGCTGATGTTAAACGGGTGACGGGTGTATTTACGGGCAGCTATGCCATCAACCCCTTTACTAAAGAAAAAATCTCGGTCTGGGTTGCCGATTATGTCCTGGCCGGATACGGAACCGGCGCTATCATGGCTGTTCCGGCACACGACAGTCGGGATTTCCGGTTTGCCCGCCACTTTAATCTTCCAATCATCCAGGTCGTTCTCCAGCCCGACCAGCAACCATCCGACCCCTCTACCTGGGAGGACTCGTTCGATGCGAAGGAAGGAACCCTGATCAACTCGAGCTTCCTGAACGGACTCACTGTTCCGGATGCCATTGCCAAAACCAAATTGGAAATTGAACAGCAGGGTTTGGGCAACATCCAGGTTAATTACCGCCTGCGCGATGCGATATTCAGTCGCCAACGATATTGGGGCGAACCTTTCCCGGTCTATTATAAAGATGGACTCCCCTACCTCATCGATGATGCTGCCCTACCATTGGAGCTGCCAGAGGTAGATGCTTTCCTGCCAACTGAGAAAGGCGAACCTCCATTGGCACGAGCTCAAAACTGGCAAACAAAAGATGGGTATCCCCTTGAAACAAGTACCATGCCTGGCTTTGCCGGCTCATCTGCCTATTACCTGAGGTACATGGATCCGAACAATAGCCAAGCACTCGTCTCGAAAGAAGCAAACGAATACTGGCAAGATGTGGACCTCTATATTGGCGGCACGGAACATGCTGTTGGGCACCTGATTTACTCCAGGTTCTGGAATAAATTTCTGTATGATATTGGTGTTGTCTGCCGAGACGAACCATTCCGAAAACTAATCAACCAGGGAATGATCCAGGGCCGTTCGAACTTCGTCTATCGGATGAAAGAGAGCAACACGTTCGTTTCCAGTGGATTAAAAGACCAGTATGATACCATCCCCCTGCATGTGGATGTAAACATTGTTTTCCATGACATTCTCGATATCGAAGCGTTCCGGAATTGGAACCCTGAGTATAGGAATGCCGAATTCATCCTCGAAAATGGCCATTATGTTTGTGGCTGGGCCATTGAGAAAATGTCAAAATCCATGTTTAACGTGGTCAACCCGGATATCATCGTCGAAAAATATGGGGCTGATACCCTCAGGCTCTACGAGATGTTCCTCGGGCCGGTTGAACAATCCAAACCGTGGGATACCAATGGCATCGATGGCGTTCACAAGTTCCTGAAGAAACTCTGGAGGCTATTCTTTGGCCAGGAGGAGGTATTGACACTGATAGACGAGAACCCCACCCTGGAGGAGAACAAAGTTCTGCACCGCACGATCAAAAAGATTACTGACGACATTGAACGCTTCTCCTTTAATACGGCGATCAGCTCTTTTATGATCTGCGTAAATGAACTGACCGACCTGAAATGCCGGAAGCGGGCGATACTCGAACCCCTGTTGGTTATGATCGCACCTTTTGCACCTCATCTGTCCGAAGAACTGTGGAGATGTGCCGGCCATCAACAGAGTATTTCCAATTCCACCTGGCCAACGCTTGATCCCCAGTATCTGATGGATGACACGATAGAATATCCGGTTTCCTTTAATGGGAAAATGAGGTTTAAGCTCAGCCTGGCATCGGATCTCGATCATCAGGAAATCGAAAAGGCATTACTACATAACGAGCTAACTAACAAATACTTACAAGGAAATACTATTAAAAAGGTGGTAATTGTCCCAAAAAGGATCATCAATGTAGTTTTTTGAGTTTCTTTGGAAAAACAATCATAACGTGACATTCAAAAAGAGGCTTCTAATCGGATTTCGGGATTTCCTATTGAAGTATTACCCAACTCCCAGAAAGCTCCTCATTCACCTAGGGATTTTTGTTGGGTTGGTACTGCTAATTTTGCTGGCCGTACACATTAATCGCAAACTACTGATCAGGAATAATCCGGAAAAAATAGCAGAAGAGTGTCCACAGCCGGTCCGTTATGAATTTGAGATTCCGGTGGATTCATTCGATCGGGAGACTTTCCGGGTAGCACCCAATCAGTTCCTTTCGAACATACTGGCTGACAGGGGCATATCGATGCAAATGATTGATCGTATTGCTCGCGAATATCGGGATGTGTTTGATGTTAGGCAGATCAAATCGGGAAATCGGATCCACTTCTTTTATTCACCTGACACTTTACAACAGGTGCAGTACATGGTTTATGAGAAGAATGTCGTTGAGTATGTGGTATATGATTTCAGGGACTCTTTATCGGTCATTTTAGGGAAGAAGGAGGTGGTTATGGAGGTGTGTTACCTGGAAGGGGAGATACAATCCTCCATCTGGGAAGCGATTGCCTCCCAGGGGCTACCCACAGGTTTAGTGAATGAGATTACTGAGGTTTATGCTTGGATGATCAACCCGTTTGCTCTTAACCGGGGCGATCGATTTGAGGTGATTTACGAGAATGAGTTAGTTGACAGTGTATCGGTTGGAGTTGGGAAAGTGCTAGCTGCCCGATTTATGTATGGAAGTCGGCTTTATGAAGCTTATGCTTTTGAGCAAAACGGCAATTCTGGCTATTACGATGCCCAAGGAGAAAGTCTTAAGCGGGCTTTTCTGAAAGCACCACTGTCCTATCGAAGGATCAGCTCCAGATTTTCAGGAAGCAGAATGCACCCAGTTCTGATGATCCGCAGGCCTCATTACGGTGTCGATTATGCTGCTCCGACAGGAACTCCGGTAGTTTCTATTGGGGACGGGCGTGTCATCATGAAAGGCTGGGATCGTGGTGGTGGCAATGTGGTCAAAATCAAACACAATGCTATCTTCACATCCGGCTATATGCACCTATCCAAATTTGGCGCTGGAATTCATGTCGGAGCCAATGTAACGCAGGGGCAAGTAATTGGGTATGTGGGATCCACCGGCCTGTCCACTGGCCCGCATCTTGATTTCAGGATCTGGAAAAATGGCCATCCTGTTGATCCGCTGAAAGTAGAATCGCCCCCGGTTGAGCCCGTAACCGAAGAGTTTCGGCCAGCTTATGACTCAGTGGTTAGATTCTATCAAAAAGAATTTGAACGATTTAAGGCCGGTGGGCAAAAGATCTCAGAAATCTTTCAATCTGCTGCGGATAGTGCTGGTGCTCCAGCTGGTGAATCCTATTAGCCAAACTTTCCGCGTTATCATCTGGGAATACCTCACATTCGGCCTGAAAGAGGATCTGTCCATGATCGTACACCTCATCAACCAGATGGATGGTTATACCGGATTTTCGGGCTTTGGAAGCAATGACTGCCTCATGAACATGATGCCCATACATGCCCTTTCCACCAAATGCAGGTAATAGTGCAGGATGAATATTGACAATCTTTCCCTGATAGGCCATTAGCAGGTTTGAAGGCACCAACCACATAAAGCCAGCCAATACTATTAGATTGATACCCAGGCTTTTTAGGAAATCTACAATCTGGTTCGTTTCATAAAATTGTTGACGTTTGAAGACAAGCGATGGCACATCCAGTATTTTTGCCCTTTCCAGCACAAACGCTTTGGGATTGTTTGACAGGATCACTTTTACCTGGGCCAAGGAGCCACCAGAAAAATGCTGGATGATCTGTTCGGCATTTGACCCTGATCCAGACGCAAAAATTGCTATATTATTCATTTAAGACACCTTAATCAGTCGAACAATGGCAAAAGTGAGCGAAATTTTCGACTCGGCAATATCAGAATTTGGACCTGATTTTCATCGCTGCTGATAAAAAAAGGTGCTTTTTTTTGAAAATCATAGCCAGAAGTGCTTTATTTGCATGGCAAAATTTGTTAGGTTTTTGCATAAACTATTACTAATTAAAAACTTAAAGCTATGTCAGACATTGACTCCAGAGTTAAAGCCATTATCGTGGACAAACTGGGTGTAGATGAATCAGAAGTTACTCGGGAATCCAGTTTCACCAACGACCTGGGAGCTGACTCCCTGGATACTGTTGAACTGATCATGGAATTTGAGAAGGAATTTAATCTTGCCATTCCTGATGATCAGGCAGAAACGATTGTCACCGTTGGTGATGCAATCAAGTATGTAGAAGACAACATCAAAGAATAGTACTGAATAAATTGGGTGAGGAAATGGGGTTAAAACGGGTAGTAATAACGGGTCTTGGCGCGCTGACACCGATCGGAAACACCAAAGAGGAGTTCCATGAAGCCCTTTTCAAGGGAGTTAGTGGTGCTGGATTAATCACCCATTTTGATGCGTCCCAACATAAAACAAAATTTGCCTGCGAGCTCAAGCAATTTGATCCCGCCAACCACTTTGAACGGAAAGAAGCCCGAAAACTGGATCCATACTGCCAATATGCTTTGGTAACAGCTGATGAGGCAATTCGTGATTCAGGGCTGGATTTAAGTCAGATTGATCTTGACCGTGTTGGAGTGATTGTTTCATCAGGCATTGGCGGAATTACCACTTTGGAAGAAGAATTAATCTCTTTTGCCACAGGTGATGGGACACCCCGCTTTAATCCCTTCTTTGTACCCAAAATGATTTCAGACATCGCATCCGGTCAGATTTCCATCAAATATGGATTCCGGGGCCCAAATTACGGGACCGTAGCCGCATGCGCCTCTTCAAGTGTTTCAATCATCAATGCCTTTGATCATATCCGGCTTGGCCGGGCTAACATCATGGTTGCCGGGGGTGCCGAAGCTCCCCTCACACCCTCAGCCGTTGGTGGTTTTAACTCACTCCATGCCATATCCACCCGCAACGATGACCCAGCAACTGCTTCAAGGCCGTTTGATGCTGATCGTGACGGGTTTGTAATGGCCGAAGGTGCCGGAACCCTCATTTTAGAGGAGTATGAACATGCTCTCAAACGTGGTGCCCGGATCTATTGCGAACTAATCGGTGGCGGCCTGGCAGCTGACGCCTATCACCTCACAGCTCCTGATCCGGAGGGGAAAGGTGCTGCACTAGTGATGCGGTACGGATTGGAGGATGCCGGAATACCACCTGAATCAGTTGATTACATCAACGTTCATGGCACGTCAACACCTCTTGGAGATCTCTCTGAACCCTTGGGAATCATCTCTCTCTTTAAAGAGCATGCCTATAAACTCAGCATTAGCTCCACAAAATCGATGCATGGCCATCTCCTCGGAGCAGCCGGTGCCTTGGAGGCTATTGCAACGATCTTTGCCCTCACTGACAACCGGATTCCTCCTACCATCAATCACTTCAACCTCGATCCCAAAATCGATGATAAGCTTGACTTTACTTTTGTCAAAGCTAAACAGCGTACGGTGAACGTGGCGATCAGCAATACATTCGGATTTGGCGGCCATAATGCTTCTATCGTTTTTAAAAAAATTTGATGCCTGATTAGGTGAAGGGATTTCTCAGATTCCTGGTAAAACGCTACTTCTCTCCCGACAGATCCTTTGCCAAACATTTAGTCAAAATTCTTGGCTTTATTCCTCAACGAACCGATCTGTTCGAACTGGCCTTTACCCATAAATCCTCTGCTCTGACCGACTCCAAGGGGGCCCCACTTAACTATGAACGTCTTGAATACCTGGGCGACGCCGTCCTGGGAGCCATTATCGCAGAATTCCTCTTCAAGAAATACCCGGAAAAAAACGAAGGATTCCTGACCAAGATGCGGTCAAAAATCGTTAACGGAGAGAGCCTCGCTGTGATGGCCTACCACATGGGGCTCGACAAGCTGCTAAACAACAAACTGAACAATGAACAAGCCACCCGGCATATTCTCGGCGATGCCTTTGAGGCTTTCATTGGAGCGATCTACCTCGACAAAGGCTATCGTTCTGCCAAAAGGTTTGTCATCCGAAAAGTTGTCCATAGCTGGATCGATCTGGAAAATCTCGAAAAATGCGAAACCAATTATAAAAGCCAGCTGATCGAGTGGGCCCAGAAATCCAAAAAAGATATCACATTCTATACCGATGTTGAACCCTACGATCCTACCCGGTTCATCTCATTTGTCAGCGTCGGAGATACCCTCTTCGGAAGCGGAACAGGAATATCAAAAAAAGAGGCTGAGCAAAGTGCAGCCTACGAAACCCTCCAGGAATTACAAGTCTGATTATCTCTCAGTTCCAATTGCTATCTTTGAACTATGAGAAAACTGTTCATCTGGGCACTGGCCGTGATCAGCTTTGTTGCTATTGCTCTACTCATCTTTGTTCAGGTAAAGTGGATCAGGGATGCATTCGATGTCCAAAAACAACAATTCGACCTGATGGTGAACAAAAGTATGGTCCAGGTAGTCTCCCGCCTGGAAAACCAGGAAACCGTCGAAACTTTTTCCCAAATCCGCGATGAACTAACAAAATCAGGAGACACCACCCTGATTAAAGAGCTGATGCTGCCCGACCACATGGCTGTTGACGACTACGTTCCAACCCCGCCTTCATGGGATGAAACTCCTACAAGCTATACCTACAACGAACAGGGTTATCTCAATCCTGATTCAAAAGTTGACCTGATCTCGGGCGACTCTCTCCTGTTCCTCCGCGAACAGACCCTCTACCTGAGCGAAAATGCTAACACCCGGGAAAACCTGATCATTACCCAGCCGGATTTTGAAGAAAACTATCGCAGGTTACTGGCTAACAAAAAAATCTATGTTGAAAAAGTCTTCAACCAAATTGTCAGAAATGAGGGAAGAATCGAAGACCGGTTAAGCTTTCAAGAACTTGACAGTGCCATTCGGATTGAATTTGCAGATAAGGGTATCCTGCTCCCCTATGAATTTGCAGTCAGGACAGGAAACACCCGCTACACCCTGAACACCAAAGAATTCAGTCCAAATACTGATTTCCAGCGATATTCAACGCTCCTTTTCCCTCACGATATCAGAACAATACCCAATTTTATCGTGGTCTATTTCCCGGGAAGAAAAGACTACCTCGCACAATCGGTCGGGTTAATGGCAGGCACTTCACTCGGCTTAGCCATGATTATTCTAATCATCTCATTCATTACGATTTATGTAATTTTCAAACAGAAAAAGCTCTCAGAGATTAAGAACGACTTCATCAACAATATGACTCACGAGCTCAAAACACCCATTTCCACCATCTCGTTGGCCAGTCAGATGTTGGCAGACAAGAATCTCGGACCCGACCGAAAGAATCTGGATTACATATCCACCCTGATCCAGGATGAGAGCAAGCGACTCGGAACCCAAGTCGAACGGGTGTTACAGATGTCTATTCTCGAACGAGGAACAATGAATTTGAAGATCAAACCGATTAACCTAAACGAGCTGGTCGAACAAGCTGTCGAAAAAACCCGCATTCAGGTTGAGCAAAAACAGGGGAGGATCGATTTACAGCTTGAGGAGACTATACCGGTGATCTATGGAGATGAAGTACATCTTACCAATGTCGTCTTCAATCTGATGGACAACGCGATCAAATACTGCCACATCGAGCCTATTATTCAGCTGTCAACCAAAGCCAATAATCGGTGGGTGAACCTTAGGGTTCAAGACAACGGAATCGGGATTCCGAAAGAGCATCAGAAGCGCATCTTTGATAAGTTTTACCGGGTTCCCACCGGTAATATCCATGACGTGAAAGGCTTTGGTATAGGGCTAAGTTACGTAAAGAAGGTGGTTGAGCACCATCGTGGCCAAATTGAGATCCATAGTGAATCAGGAAAAGGTACCATTTTTGATATACATTTACCAGTTAACCGAAAGAATACACAATGAAAACAGGACGAATCTTGTTAGTCGAAGATGATGTCAATCTGGGCAGTCTTCTCAGGGAGTACCTGATTGCCAAAGGATTTGACGCTCAACTGGAAGCTGATGGCGAAAAAGGCCTTCGCGCCTTTAAAAAGGAGGCATTTGATCTGTGTATTCTGGATATCATGTTGCCGATCAAGGATGGTTATACCTTGGCCAGGGAGATTAGAATTCTCAATCCAGAGGTACCAATCATCTTCCTAACAGCCAAATCGGCAAAAAAAGATGTATTGGATGGTTTTCATGCAGGAGCAGACGATTATCTCACTAAGCCCTTCAGTATGGAGGAGTTGTTGATGCGTATCGAAGCTGTACTAAGGCGAACCGCCCGAAGCACTGAGAATGACACATTCAGCTTAGGACACTTCCTGTTTGACTCAAACAAACAGCTTCTGATTCATTCAGAAAAAACAATCAACCTTACCACCAAAGAGTCGGACCTACTTAAATTATTGTGCCAGCACACCAACCAAGTTCTGGAGCGGAACTATGCACTTAAATCAATCTGGAAAGATGACAACTACTTCAATGCCAGGAGTATGGATGTATATATCACCAAGATTCGCAAGCATCTGGCAGATGATCCGAGCATTCAGATTATTAATGTCCACGGGAAGGGGTACAAACTGATTGTCGACCAGGGCTAATCAAGTTTAAGGACGGCCAGGAAGGCACTTTGGGGCACTTCGACATTACCAATTTGCTTCATTCGCTTCTTGCCCTTCTTCTGTTTTTCAAGCAGTTTTCTCTTTCGCGTGATATCCCCACCGTAGCATTTGGCGGTTACATCTTTTCGGTAAGCTTTTACTGTTTCTCGAGCTACAATTTTTGCTCCGATAGCAGCTTGAATGGCGATATCAAACTGCTGCCTGGGAATTAGCTCTTTTAGCTTTTCGCACATTCTCCGTCCAAAGCGATGAGCATTTTCAAAGTGGATCAGGGTTGAGAGGGCATCTACTGCTTCACCATTGAGAAGAATGTCCAATCTGACGAGTTTCGCTGGTTTAAAACCAGTTTGATGATAGTCAAATGAGGCATATCCTCTGGAAATGGATTTTAATTTATCATAAAAATCGAAAACGATTTCGGCCAAGGGCAGTTCAAAGGTGAGTTCCACCCGATCGGTGGTAAGATAGACCTGTGATCTAAGCTCTCCTCGCTTCTCTAAGCAAAGTTTCATGATGGCACCAATATATTCAGGCATGGAGATAATCTGAGCCTGGATATAGGGCTCGTCAATTCGCTCGATCTCCATCATATCGGGCAATCCTGACGGGTTATAAACATCCAGCTTTTCTCCTTTCTTGGTGAACACATGATAGAAGACGTTAGGAACGGTTGAGATCACATTCATGTCAAACTCCCGGTCGAGCCTTTCCTGGACAATCTCCATGTGCAGGAGCCCGAGGAATCCACAACGAAAGCCAAATCCCAGGGCAGCGGATGATTCCGGCTCGTAGGTAAGGGAAGCATCGTTTAGAACCAGCTTTTCAAGCGCCTCCCTAAGGTCTTCATAATCATCGCTTTCAATAGGGTACAGCCCGGCAAACACCATCGGTTTGACATTCTCAAACCCAGAAATTGCGGTTGAGCATGGTCGTTCGACATGGGTGATGGTATCTCCTACTTTTACTTCGACCGAGTTTTTGATTCCACTGATGATATAACCCACGTCACCAGTATGGAGCACCTCTCTCGGCGCGAGGCCAAACCGAAGAACACCGATTTCATCCGCATCGTATTCGCGGCCGGTATTGAAAAATTTGACATGGTCACCTATTCGGATTTCACCGCTAACGATCTTAAAATAAGCCAGAACGCCTCGATAGCTATTGTACAATGAATCAAAGATCAATGCTTGCAGGGGCGCTTTAGGATCACCTTTAGGCGGCGGTATTTTTTCAATGATTTTGCTCAGGATCTCCTCTACCCCCAAACCTGTTTTCCCGCTAGCTTCGATGATATCCTCTCGAGAGCATCCTACCAGGTCGAGAATTTGATCGGTTACCTCCTCCGGCATAGCAGCGGGCATATCCATCTTATTTAGAACCGGAATGATCACCAGGTCGTGATCCATGGCCTGGTATAGGTTTGAGATAGTCTGGGCCTGGATTCCCTGAGTAGCGTCAACAACCAGCAATGCTCCCTCGCAGGCAGCGATTGCTCTGGAAACTTCGTAGGAGAAATCCACGTGGCCAGGGGTATCGATCAGGTTCAGGATGTAGTCTTTACCATCCAGCAGATAGTTCATCTGGATCGCATGGCTCTTGATGGTGATACCTCGTTCTCGTTCAAGATCCATATTATCCAGAACCTGCTCCTGCATATCTTTACCTGTCAGGGTTTTTGTAACCTCCAACAGTCGATCAGCAAGGGTACTCTTTCCGTGGTCGATGTGAGCAATGATGCAAAAATTCCGGATATGGTCCATTCGGGAAAGTCCTTTATAAATTTCGCGCAAAGATAGCAAAAAGCGGGCAGCAAAAATTGCTGCCCGCTGATTTGCACTAGTTTGATAATAATGATTGGCTGTCTGCCTCTATTGGTATTTCCGGTCTATTTTCTGGACTTTTCCCCGGCTTTTGCGATTCCGGAGATTTCCACCTCAGCTTTCATTGGAAGGTGGGCAACTTGGACCGCTACCCGGGCAGGAAATATGCCTTCCTTGAAAAAGGTGGCATACACCTCATTAATTACCTTATAGTTGTCCATATCAGTCATATAAATATTGACCATTACCAGATCTTCATAGGTTAATCCATGCTTTTTCAGCAAGCCACCGAGATTTTTCATACACTGTTCGGTTGCCTTTTTGATATCTCCGGTGATCAGCGGTCCGGATTCCGGCATAGGAAGTTGCCCAGAGATATAAAGGGTGCCATCGGCGGTAAGGACAGATGGTGAGAAGGGTGCTATGGGTCTCGAGCTGGCTGTATCCTGGGCTGAAAGCGGGAAGGAAAATCCGACGAAGAGGACCATAACCGCTAGTAACTCTCTCATATTAAATTATTTACTGTTGCTTGATCAATTGTCTGGTTTCTGTCCGCCCCATTTTATCAATCATCCGGATGATGTAGAACCCTGCGGGCAGGTCCTGGATATCGAGGGTGACTCGTCCGGCGGGAAGCTCAGGATTCAGGACTCTGACAGGTTTTCCGTTTAGATTGATGACTTCAATTTTCCATACTGATGAGCTAAGAGCGGAATAGTCCAGGATAACTTCATCACCGGCAGGATTGGGATAACAGGTAAGCCGAAGTGAAAGATTGAGTGGATCTTCCATTCCCAAATTGATAAAGTTCTTATACACTTCTTTCATAACATTCTCCCAAGGTCCCCCATTGAACGAGGCCTGTTGAATCTGCTGCACAGCACGGTTTCCCTCGTACGTGATATCCATCCTGACTCCGCTCATCATCACCCACTCGTCCACAACAAACATTTCTATTGTATCCAGAATCATATTAAGGTGAGAATCGTACCGTGTAACAATTCTCATATAAGGGATATAGGAGGAGGATTCAGGCTCATACAGGTAGAGGGTCATATCATTGCTCTCATCATCGTAGTAGGTCCATTCATATTTCCCAGAAGGCACCCACTCCGACTCCTCCCAGGCATCGATAAGGGCATAGTCCATTTGGTTACTGGCTCCCCAGAAATAGGTCATTCTACTGTCTTTGATCCAGGCTCCGTCCTCATAGTATTCGCTTATGCTGACAGCCGACAATCCGCCCTGGGTGTATTCATAGGTCATCCGATAGACAGGAAAGAACGTCTGCAGTTCGACATCATATTCAAAGTCCGTAATGACGGTGGGATTCTCCCCATCAAACACATATTCGTATTTAAACTGATCCACTATGACCCAGGAGCCTCCTTCCATGACTTCTGACGTCTCCAGGGTGACAAATCCCAGGGCGTCATATTCGGTTCTAACGCGACTATCATCCACCCAGGCATCCTCTGACCCGATCTGGGTCAGAACCATGGTCTCATATTGCCGATCATCATAGGTAAAGGTTCGTTTCTGATTGGGCCTATCCTCATACTGATAGTCCATGATTTCGGTTTCCAGCTCCCCCCAGGAGGTATAGGTAACGGTTCTGGTAAACTCAGGCGTCCACTGTTCGTCGTCCCAGGCAAACCGCTCAATGGTTTGCGGAAATGAACCTTCTATTGCCATTTCGGACTTAAGGTGCTTTTTTTCTCCTTTAACCGGAGGCAGGTTTACCTGGCCCCAGGCGCCATTCCAGGTCATTAAAAGGATCAGGACAATGGTTAGGTTAAGGTTTTTCATGATAGTTGATTTGATTTATCCAATAAAGGTACAACAAAAAAACCCTTCGGAGTAACCGAAGGGTTTTCTTTTTCTCAAGATTTTCGGGTTACATCATGCCACCCATACCTCCCATTCCGGGGGCGCCACCGCCCATTGGTTCTTTTTCTTCAGGAATTTCGGTAATAACGGTTTCGGTAGTCAAGATCATGCCTGCAACGGAAGCAGCATTTTCAAGAGCTATACGGGAAACCTTGGTTGGATCGATCACACCAGTTTTGAAGAAGTGCTCATACTTTTCATTCTGAGCATTAAAGCCATAGTCGCCTTTACCGTTTTTAACTTCCTGGACGATAACACTACCTTCCAGGCCAGCGTTAGCAACAATCTGGCGTAGAGGCTCTTCTAAAGCTCTCCGAATGATTGCGATACCGGTATTTTGATCCTCGTTATCGCCAGTCAGACCATCGAGAGCGGATATAGCGCGGATATAGCCAACACCACCGCCCGGGATGATTCCTTCTTCAACGGCAGCGCGGGTAGCGCTCAGGGCATCGTCAACGCGGTCTTTTTTCTCTTTCATCTCCATCTCGGAGGGAGCACCCACGTAGAGGACTGCCACACCGCCGGCCAGTTTTGCGAGGCGTTCCTGGAGTTTCTCACGGTCATAATCGGACGTCGTGGTTTCGATCTGTGATTTGATCTGCTTCACTCTTGCCTGAATCAAGTCCTTTTCGCCACTACCGTTGACAATCGTAGTGTTTTCTTTGTCGATAGTCACTTTTTCGGCTGATCCTAGCATATCAAGGGTAGTCGATTCCAGCTTCATGCCAGTCTCTTCTGAGACCACGGTTCCACCAGTCAGGATTGCAATATCCTGGAGCATTTCCTTACGGCGATCGCCGAATCCCGGAGCCTTGACTGCTGAGATTTTCAGGCTTCCACGCAGCTTGTTGACTACCAGAGTTGCCAGTGCTTCACCTTCGACATCTTCTGCGATAATCAGCAGCGGGCGACCGGTTTGTACTGATGATTCAAGGATAGGGAGAAGATCTTTCATACTGGAGATCTTCTTGTCATAGATCAGGATGTAAGGATTATCTAGAACCGATTCCATTTTTTCGGTATCGGTGACAAAATAGGCCGAGATGTAGCCACGGTCGAATTGCATCCCTTCGACAACCTCAACGGTAGTATCGGTTCCTTTAGCTTCTTCAACAGTGATCACCCCCTCTTTCTGAACCTTTCTCATGGCATCGGCAATCAGTTTACCGATTTCATGGTCATTGTTTGCTGAGATGGTTGCCACCTGCTCAATTTTCTCAAAGTCATCTCCAACAGTCTGCGAAAGACCAGCCAAGCTTGAAATCACCTTTGTGACGGCTTTATCGATGCCCCTTTTCAGGTCCATCGGGTTAGCACCGGCGGTAACGTTTTTAAGACCAACGTTCACAATTGACTGGGTCAGTACGGTAGCAGTGGTGGTACCATCACCGGCATCATCAGATGTTTTAGAGGCAACCTCTTTGACCATCTGAGCTCCGATGTTTTCAAATTTGTTCTGCAATTCAATCTCCTTAGCAACTGACACTCCATCCTTAGTGATTTGAGGAGCACCAAACTTCTTCTCAATCACCACATTACGCCCTTTCGGACCTAGGGTAACCTTGACAGCATTTGCCAGTTCGTCAACGCCCTTTCTGAGAAGATCACGGGCTTCTATTTCAAATTTAATTTCCTTAGCCATTTTTGTAACTATTTAAATTTTTGACACTTACTTAAATAACAGCCAAAATATCAGACTGCCGCATGATCAGGTATGCTTTTTCGTCCAGTTTGATCTCGGTACCGGCATATTTGCCGTAAAGGACCATATCGCCCACCTTGACTTCCATTTCGACCTCTTTTGTTCCATTTCCTACAGCAAGGATTTTCCCTTTCTGAGGCTTTTCCTGTGCTGAATCAGGGATGATGATTCCCGTTGCCGTTTTAATTTCGGCTTCCTGGGGTTCAACCAGAACCCTGTCTCCCAATGGTTTAACATTAACAGTTGCCATAAAACTAAATTTAATATGAGTTAGTGTTAGATGTATTATTTGATATTCTCAGCCGGATAAACATAAAACATGCCATCCTCAAGAATCGTGATAATATTGACAATTGTTACTGTCAAAAGAGGTTGCCTCTGCCATATCACTGACAGGGTGACAGAAAAAAATGGGCCGCCTAAAAAGGGCGACCCATTTTGCTTTGTTATTCAATAACTTGAAAGTCCTAGTTTTCGCCTCCTTCGGTGCTTTCCGGCGATGTTGGGAACTGAGGAACCTGGCCGGGATCCACAGCATTTTCAATCTGCTGTTCGATTGCTGACCGGGTTACCTGCTCATTTTGGTGAGGGATGCTCAAACTTGCTGCCAGGCAAAGAACCAAGAGAGCAATAGCGAGTGTCCAAGTGGATTTCTCAAGGAAATCATTAGTCTTTCTTACACCCATGACCTGGCTGGAGGATGAGAAATTTGCAGCTAATCCTCCGCCTTTGGAGTTCTGAACCAGAACAATCAAAGCCAGTAACACGCAGACGATTAAAATCAAAACTGACAGAAAAATATACATGACGAATGAATTTCTAAGCGGGTTAAATTACTGATTCTTAACTAATTCTCTTATTTTCCCAATTTGATCTGCAAAGTAAATACTTTTTTCAGGAAATTTCAAACTTAATTTTTGGTAAGTATGGATTGCTTTATCAAAGTAGCGTTGTTGGACATAGATCGCGGCGAGCGTCTCCGTCAGGATCTCCTCGTTCTCCTCAACACTTGGAAGGGAGACATCTCCATCGACCTGAGGTTTATGATCCGGTCGGATAATTTTTGAGCCACCAGACTCAATAAATCGGTCGATTAGGTCTGTTTGTGGCTTCCGCACCGGAGTTGGCGGAAACTCAACAGGCTCCGGTTGGTGATCAAAATCAAACGCTAGCAAGTCATCGCTTTCGCCAACAGCCTGTAGAACAGGAGATTTCTCCAAATCGACCGTTAATGGAGCCAAATTAAGCAGGGAGAACAGAAGCCGCCGGTTTCCGGCATAAGCGGAAGCAGTCCGAAGCTGCTTAGTAAACTGTACGCCGCCAGTGAAGTGGAGGCACTTAAGATAGAGTAACTGGGCTGGCTGACAAAACGGGTACTGGCTGATGATCTCGTTCAGCTCGTCTAATTGTTCTTTACGGATCAACTCCGGGTTTTCGAGATATTGCGCAAATTGTTCAGCCTTCATACCTTACCAGTTAACAACAGCACGATTGAAAATATCTTCGATAATCTTCTCAAGAATAAGCGGGATCAAGTCTCCCTCAACCATATCCAGTCCTTGGTCACTCTCATAATCTTCATAGGCAGTAAAGGTAGATTCGAAATTTTTGGTTGGATCCACCTCATTAATAAACTTGACGAATACTGTTATGGTGAATCGGTTCAATGCCGCGCGCTCATCACCAGTGATAGCCATCGGCCGGGTATCATAACCCCTGATCTCCCCTTCAAAATGAAGATCACCCCCCTCTCCGATCATTTGGAGATTAGTCTGGGAAATAAATTTATCTTTTAATTGCTCCGTAAAATCCTGACTAAGTGAAGGGTTAACTATAGGAGCACGGTTTGGAAAGAATTCAACCGAGACCGTTTTCATTTCTGGAGTCAGAGAAGCTCCCGTAAACGAGTATTGCACTTTACAGGAAGTCAGGCCAAAGAGAACCAAAATCAGTAGGAGTACTGAAGCCTTTAATCCTGATAAACAATAACTTCGGCTCATTAGTCTATTTCGAAAATGCAATTATTCAGTGATCCCAAATTCTTTGATTTTGCGGTACAGCGTTCTTTCACTGATTCCCAATTCCTGAGCTGCCAGCTTTCGTTTGCCTAAATGCTTCTGCAGAGCTTTACGGATCAGCTCGACCTCTTTATCTTGGATTGAGAGCGACTCCTCAATGATCTCCTCGGTATCTTCTATCTGGGCATCATCAATATGTTTCACGTGTGTCTGAGGGGATGGTGACATACTCGGTTCAGGCCGGGATTGTCTCTCCTCAAATAATCTTGAATACAGTGATGGTTCTTCCTTTTCGATTACGGGATGTAAGTCGCCTTGGCTCATCAGCTCGTTAACCAGCTTTTTCAAGTCGTTCACATCGCGTTTCATGTCAAACAGGATTTGATAAAGGATCTCCCTCTCATTCCGGAAGGATGGTTCTTCGTTTCCTTTTGGGTAGAGAACCGGCAGGCTTGTCCGGTTTCCATCAGGCAGATACTGTTGGAGACGTGCAGCTGTCACCAGACGATTCTGTTCAATGATGGACATCTGCTCCGAGATATTTTTCAGTTGTCTGATATTGCCTGGCCAAGGGTAGTTTTCCAATAGAGCCTGAGCCTCCTCATCCAAGCGAATTACCGGCATCAGATACTTTTCGGCGAAATCAAGTGCAAACTTCCTAAATAGCAAGTGTATATCCTCCTTCCGGTTTCGTAACGGAACGACATAAATCGGCACCGTATTAAGTCGGTAATACAGATCTTCGCGGAATCGGCCCTCAGCGACAGCCTTGTCGATGTTCACATTCGTTGCCGCTACCAAGCGCGTGTTGGTTTTCTGCGCTTTGGAGGATCCTACACGAATGAATTCGCCAGTCTCCAGAACCCTTAGGAGCCTGACTTGTGTTGAAAGCGGCAACTCTCCAATCTCATCAAGAAAGATGGTTCCTCCGTTGGCCTCCTCAAAGTACCCTTTCCGGGCTTCATGGGCTCCGGTAAAAGCGCCCTTTTCATGGCCAAACAGCTCGGAATCGATGGTTCCCTCCGGAATAGCGCCACAGTTAACGGCAATAAAAGGACCATGTTTTCTCGAACTGTACTGGTGAATAATCTGAGGAAAGTGCTCTTTCCCGGTTCCACTCTCCCCAGTAATCAGTACCGATAGATCAGTGGGAGCCACCTGAACAGCTACCTCTATCGCCCGGTGCAGATAGGGCGAGTTACCAATAATCTCAAATCGCTGCTTGATCTTCTGTATGTCCATGCCAAATAATCAGGTAATGAGCACAATGTTGCTATCAAGACAATTCTCATTCAAAACCAGTAAATTTACAACTTTCCGCGTAATTTTGACCCATCCTGAGAATTCGCTATGATCACAAATATCCAGCAAAGCAGGTCTCTTCCAGTTCTGGCTGTTATCCCAGCCCGATGGGGTTCGTCCAGGTA
>Ga0265294_10001297_pt1 | contig 33765 bp, 20 predicted proteins | sample MunlanPumphouse3_FD_192504 | JGI IMG/M metagenome (GOLD analysis project Ga0265294, IMG submission 192504) | Groundwater microbial communities from a municipal landfill in Southern Ontario, Canada - Pumphouse #3 | ecosystem: Environmental > Aquatic > Deep subsurface > Groundwater | place...
GCCCTGACCGACCCCCCCCCCCCGACCGACACCCAGATGAACGAGGCCCGCGCGATCTTCCGTCAGCGCGGTCTCGTCCCGTAGCGCGCGCGGCCACCGCCGCGCCCCTCAGGCCGCGGGACGGTCGAGCAGCACCTGTTCGTTCTCGCCGACACCGTCCGTCACTTCGACGTAATCGGTCGAGAAACGGCCGGTCTTGACCTCCCGCTCGACCTGTCCGTCGCCCACCCGCACCTTGCAGAAGCTCTTGCCATCCCGGTTGTAGATGCCCTCGACCGGCACATAAAGCACATTCTCGACTTTCTCGACGACGATCTCGACCTGGACGGTCATGCCCGGCGTGAGCCGTTCATCCGCTTCATTGGTGGAGATATCCGACGCATAGACTTTGGGACTGCTCTGGTCCCATGGGATGATCGGCGTCGAAGCCCCCGAAATGCGCACGATCTCGCCGGTCAAGGTCAGGTCTGGCACAGCCTTGGCGCGGATCACCACCGGCAGGCCGATCTTAATGTGCGAGCGATACTCCTCTGGAATGTTGACTTGGACCTTGAACTTGGTGACATCCGGAATGAGGCCGATCGGCTCGCCGATGCTCACATCGGCGCCGACCTTGATTTCCTTCGGCGTATCCCAGCGGTTACGCCGGTTCTCGCCGTGGATCAGCATGCCGTCGGCCTGCGCGCGGATCACCAGTTTCGCCATGTCGGCCTGAACGTCGCGCAGGTCATTGCGATAATCCAAAATAAGCGTTTCGCGGTTAGCGATTTCAATGCGCTTCTTGCTGATTTTGGCATTGTTGTTCACGATGGTGCGCTGCACGGTCAACTGGCTCTTCATCACCGCTTCTTCCAGCTTCGAGATCCGTTGCGGATACTCATAGCGCTTGAAGATGCGCAGTTCGTAAAAGGCTTTGTCCATCGCCTGTTCCGCCGCAGAAAGAGCCTTCTCGGCATCAGCCACTTTTTTTTCGGCGGCCGTAACGGCTTCCGGTTCCTGAGAAATCGCATCCGTCAACGCTTTCTTGGCATCGTCGAGCCCGCGCTTAGCGCTGTCATAGGCGGTCGAGGCGTCCTGCGTGAGCTGAACCAGATCCTTTTTCTTGCGCGGCGCGTCCTCGTCTTTATATTTTTCGTATTGCTCCTGCGCGTCACGCAACGCATCCACCGCCGACTTCAACTCGGTCAGGTTGTCGGCCCGGATCATCTCCAGATCCTGCAGCGCCAGCTTGTAATCCTCCTCAGCCAGTTGCAGCTTGCGGGTGAGGTCCTTCTCTTGCTCGACAAACCATTCGTCCGACAGCTTGAAGATCACATCATTCGAAACGACTGTCGTGCGGTCCGGCACCAACTCCACCAGCTTAAGCTGGCCATGGCCGCGCTTACCGTCAAACCGCAACTGCTGGCTGCTGATGGCGTCAAGCTGGCCCTCGAGCCGGAACGCGACATTGAAGCCGCCGCGACGCACCGTGTAGAAACGGTCCAAGCTCTCGCCGGCCGGCGTTTTCGCGCGCTCCGCGCATCCGGACAACAGCGCCATTGCCGCCAGCACCACATACACTTGGACACGGTAGAACACGGATCGTTTCTGCCCTTCTTTCACCTGCCGCGCACGCGGCGAGCCCCCTGCGGCACTCACTTCTTCATCTCGTCCCAGATCGCCTGGTTGTCGCGGGCGACCTCTTCCTCGATCGCCTGGATGCGCGCGCGCAGGTCCTCGGTCACGCCGGCCGCCTGCGTGTCGCCCAACCGGTCAAACGCACCCGGCTCGACCAGGCGCATCGTCATGAAAATCACGATCTGCGAAGTGAACGCCTTGGTTTTCTTGTACTGGAACAGCACCCCCAGATAAGGGATGTCGGCCAGATAGGGAATGCGCTTCTCGGTCTCGCGCTGCTCTTGGCGCATCAGTCCGCCGATCGTGATCAGCTCGCCGTCGTTCGCCTCCAGCTCCGTGCTGGCGCTGCGCACCACGATGACCGGCGTCTCAAAGCCGCCGGTGTCCACTGTGCGTGACGAACTCGACACCTCGGGGTTGACCTTCACGTGGATGCGCGTGCCCGAGATCATCAGCGGCCGGACGATCAGCTTGACGCCGACATTCTCAAACCGCGTCGAAATGCTCTCGCTGCTGCCGGTGATCGTGCGCGACAGCACCGGCACCTTCTCGCCGGTCATGATGTTGCCGTCGGCGCCCCGCCGGATCACGAGGTTCGGCGAAGAAAGAATGCGCGCGCGCCCCCGCTCCTGCAGGAAATTGATCATCGCCCAGATCTTGACCTGGTCAAGCCCGACGAACGACCAGAGCCGGCCGTCTGATCCCTTCCCCGCAGAAAAGGTGTGCGTGAGATCTTCAACCCCCGCGCCGGCTGAATTGGGAATCAGCAGGTTCTGAAAGATGTTCCGGACCGAGTCCGACTCACCCATCTTTGCGACGCCCATGTGAATGTCGCGTACCAGATCGTCGCTAATCTCCAGTTCGACGATACGCGCCTCGACCAGCACCTGCGCCACCGGGTGGTCCGCCTGCTCCAGGATCTGCTTGAGCTGAGGCAGGCGCGACGGCACGTCGGAAACGACCACGATGTCATCTTCATCACTGCGCCCCACCGTGCCGGCCGGCGTGAGAAAATTTTCCAACAACCGCCGCATGGTTTCCGCGCTGATATACCGACAGCGGTAGAAGATCACCTCCAACTGCTCTTCGTCGCTCTTCAAAAACTGCTCGAGCAGGCGCGTGTAGTCGGCTGATTCGGCGGACGGACGTTCGCCGTCCACCCGCACAGGCGCACCGTCCGGAGACTGCTCAGCGGAAATAGCGCCGGTCAGGGCCGCAGAGGCCCGATCGCCCGCGCCAGCCTCGCGCGGCGCGCGCGCACTTCCGCGACGTCCCTCGCGCGCCCCCTGTTGCGCATGCGCCGCGACAACGAGCACGGCACACAATACCCCCCCCACCATGGCCCGGATCTCTCGCATATGCCCTCTCTCTTGCCGCGCGGCGGACCGCTTTGTCCGCTATTTGATCGAGTAGCGCGTCGCCTTGGTCAGCGCTTTCCAGAGCTGCTCAGGCGTCTCCGCCGCAAGGATCGCCTCGCGGTTCTGCTCCTTCAGGAACGTCTCGGTGAGGCCCGACATCAACCGTAGATAAAACGCGCTGACCGCTGTGGGGATCGTGATGAAGAAAATGATGTTGCACACGTTGCCCGCGTCATCGAACTTCACGCCCTTCTTCGACACGCCGAGCGAGAGCGTCAGGCCGCCCCCCTCCACCCCGCGCACGTGCGGAAACGCGAGCCCGTTCTCCATCGCCGTGCTTAACACAGCCTCGCGCTCCAAGGCCGATTCGACCAGCTTGTCCGCGCCGGAAACGAAGTTCTTCTGCTCCATCAGCGTCGCCAGCTCAGCGATCACCTCGGCCCCGGTAGTCCCTTTGAGGTCCGGGGCCATCAGCGACTCGGCCGAGAAACGCGAGATGCCCGACTTGCGGGGCTCCGTGCGGCTGGGCGTCTCGCCGACCCAGCGCGGCGCGTCGCTCTCCTCGAACAGGATGCGCGCGCAGCTCGGACAGTTCTGGATCTGCTTGCAGAGGCGCACCGCCTGCACCTGGCTGATCGGCATGCGCATGCCGCAGATCGCACAGCACCCGTTATACATCGGAGCCATCACGATATGATCTTTTTTGTAGAGGCGCTGGTAAAGCGACTTGATGTCCGGCGGCAACTTGTCAATCAACTGGTCGATCGAGGTGTTCAGGCTTTCCATGTGGCGGCCGTCGCCGGTGGTCCGATGCTCATCTCGGATCAGGACCAATTCCTGAAGCTGGTTCAAATGGTTGATCAGGCTTTGCATACTGTCCTTTCAAGCGGTCTCAGTCCGGGAGCGAACACCGTACAGGACCGCTCATCGTTCTATCCAAATTGTTGGCGCTATTGTGACCGAATTGTGTGAGCGTGTCAACGAAAGCCGCACACCCGAAGCGGGGGCAAGCCCCGGCTTGACGCCGCCCCCTGTTTCCGGCATCATACGGACCATTTGCAAAGGAGCCCACGATGACGGAACAGATTCAGGCCAAACTGGAAGAACTTCGCGGCATGCTGCAGGCGGACGGTGGCGACATGGACGTGGTGGCGATTGAGGGCAAGACAGTCAAGCTGCGCTTGCGCGGTGCCTGCGGAAGCTGCCCGCACGCCACCATGACGCTCAAACAGGGTATTGAGCGCATCCTGCGCGAATCGCTCGACCCCGAGATCGTCGTCGAGCGCGTGTAATTTTTTTTCGGGGCGCGATCTTTGTCTTTGACATTGGGCGTGGATTCGCTAATCTATGCGCCTGTTTTGCCCCCTTTTCGGAGCGTAGCGCAGCCTGGTAGCGCGTTTGGTTCGGGACCAAAAGGTCGAGGGTTCAACTCCCTCCGCTCCGACCATCTTTTTAGAGTAAAAAACCTCGAAAACGCCAATGTTTTCGGGGTTTTTTGTTTTTACCGTCCACGGGGGCGTTTCTCGGGCAACCCTCTGAAACTAGGTGAAAAGCAGGGAGTATTACAAAAACAACTACCAAAACACACAAACACGATAAGATACCAGGGGCTGTTATTTCTGGCCCTCCAAAACCTGGATTAGGGCATTATCCGTTCAACACGGTTTTGATCTGGGCCTCGACCGAACGGCCGAGGTCGTCATTTGCGACGGCCATCACGTAGAGAAGCTGGCCTTTGCTAGCCTTTGCCGCCAGTTGCGCGACCATGTTCTTTTCCTTGGAGTCGTCGTTGGTTTTATAGACTTCACCTTTGTACTCCACCACCAGACGCCGGCCGTCCTTGAGGAGCGCGACAAAATCGGGGTAGAAATCTCCGCCGGCTTTCGGGAAGCGGTAGGAGCGTTCGTCATTGGCGATGTTGCGCACCCAGTGCTCGACCTGCGGCAGATTATCGAGTATCCACGCGCACTCTTCTTCCTCGCCGCTGTCGAATGCGGCCACGTCAGCGTAAAAATGATGCTGGAAGTCATACTTCCCTTTGTAGTACCTGGGCGGCGTGTAGGCATCGGCCTTGGGAAACACATAAGGCGTCTCGTAGCCAACCTCAGGCTGCGACTCTTTAGAGAAAAGCAGGATGTCGAATCCCTTGGCTTTGGCCTGCTCGATACTTATCGCGATTTTCCGTCTCAGCACATCCTCCAACCGGAAGACGGCTGACTGAATCGCCCCCAAGGAAAGCCCGCGCCGTTCGTTGAGGTCGGTGATGACACGGCGAAGATACTCGTTCAAGACTGTCGGAGGGATATGCTTGTGCCGAAGCCTCGGCGCAAGGAACCGGACGAATTCGGTTTCATCCCACGTCGCGACCAATCCGTTCATGTCCACCTCGTCGCGCCGCAAAGTCCGGATGAACATGCGGTTGTCGTTGATGCCCACAAGATAGCGCATCGCGCCCTCGTCCGCCTCGAAATCGGCCGCTTCCAGAGCGACGGGCAAGTCGGCCAGCCGGACACCTTCGCGCAAATACAGTTCTTCTTCGACGGGGTAGAGCGCGCCGTCGAGGCGGATCATAAGCTGCGGCACAGAGAAGGACGCGCCTTTTTCTGCCGGGCAGTTACGACGGCGTTCCTGCCGCCGCCGAATCGCCATCTGCTCGCGCAGGTTCGCCCGGTCGGCGGGCTTTAGCGCCTGCTCCACCTTGAGCAAAGCCGTATCGGTGATCTGCGCGCTCAGCACGATTTCGGTGTGGCCGTCGGCGGTCGGGCGCACCGTCACGTAGTCGCGTTCCACCGCATCGAGATGGCTCAGCGCGGGAGGTTCCTTGACGACGACGCGCGCCTCGAACAGCGGCAACCCGCTTGTCGCGGTCGCATAATCGAGATTCAGAGAGCGTTCGCTCTCCGCGGCTATCTGCTCGCGGATCGCGCGCTCGGCCTCGGTCTCGTCAAAACCCATGCTGACCAGTCGGTCGCGAAGCTGCACGATCGCCGTCGGCCAACTGGCGCTGGAAACATGCGCGTAAGCCCGGTTGAGCTCCTCCGCCTGACGGTAACGCGCGTAGGGCATCCGCAACACGCGGCCCAAGAGCTGTTCCACGTCTTTGGTCGAGTGCACCGTCGCCAGCGAGCAGAAAATGTAGGCGAAGGAGCAGTCCCACCCCTCCTTGAGCGCTTGGACCGTAATCACGAAACGAACGGGACAGGCGGGGTCGAACAGGTTGACCTCGTCCAACTCGCGCCGTTCGCCGGTCGCCACGGCGATCTGCGCCTCGGGGATATTCTCCTGAGCGAGCAGGTACTCGCGGACCACATCGACGCTGACATCCTTGTCCTTATTCTCGGCCTGAATCAGGACGATGGGCCGCAGGTATTCCTTTTCGGCATCGGCGAACGCCTTCAGCCGCGCCTGCTCCTGCACCGCCGCATGGAGCGCCAACTGCCAGTTGTCGTGCTGGGTCAGCTCGATCGGCATCTTGATCATCTGCTCCTTCTGGAGCGTGGAGGCGGCGACGTGATGCAGGATGTTACTCTCCGCCGCCGGGGTCGCGGTGAACTCGACCACGCACGAGGGCCGGATGCGGTTCATGACCTCCAGGCTGAGCGGAGACTTGTTGTTGTGGGCCTCGTCAACGATGACCAGGGGGCGCACCAGCGAAAGCAGGTTAATAAAGGAGAACTTCACCTTGCCGCTTTCGGGGTCGCGCTCCAGTTCAACCCCGTCCGGCACGCCTCGCGCGAAGAACGGTTCCAGGTCTTCGTTGTGGTCGTACACCCTGCGGCTCTCGGTCTTGTCCACGCGCGCCGTGGCCAGCGTGCCGATGAGGACGTTGGCGCGCGAGACCAGGTCCTGCGGCCGCAACTGCGCGAAGTCCGACAGGGCGAGCACGCGCACACGGCCCTTGTAGGCGTCGTCCAGCGCCTGCCTGTAAGGATGCTGCGCATCCTGCAGCGCGTCGAGGGTCTGGTCGCGGATCATGTTGGTGGGCACGAGCCACAGGACCAGCGGCGAGTCGGTGCACAGCCAGGCTTCGGCGGCGGTCTTGACCGCATGGGTCGCGAGGATGGTCTTGCCGCCGCCGGTCGGCAGCCGCAGGCAGACGAACGGCGCCTCGGCCGTGGCGTCGGTAAGCGGGCGGTAGGGCCGGAAGAGGTCGGGCCGGTCGGGTTTGGCCACCTGTTCGAACGCGCCGGCGAGCGTCCCCGCGCGCGCGGTCCGCAGGAATGCGTCGAGATTCGCCAGCGACTCTTTCTGAAAGTCCTTCAGTTCCATAAAAACAATGCCTTTTGATTAGCCGCAGAGAACACAGGGAACGCAGAGACCGGGGCAAGGGCCGACTTCCAGTCGGTTACAATTTGTAACCGGCTGATTCTTTCTATGGGAGCGTTTGCGTCTCACTTGTTCACCTCAAATCCGTTTGCGTCTCACAAAAGCAGTTTTGTGAGACTCTAAAGCGCTTGTATCGAACAGGTGAGATTCAAAGCACATCCATCCCTTCGGCGATATTCAGGAGTTCCCGACAGGCATAAACCCCTTCCCGCCGCCCCTTCCCAACCTGCAAGCTCAACAATATCCCTTTGTCCCGCAACAACTTGGATATCCGCATCGCGGTAGGTCTGGGGATTCCCGAGTTGGTCACGAAGTCCGTCGACTTGAAAATCGGCTGCTTGAAAATGAAATCCAGCGCATTGATGCTGTAGAGGGAACGGGTCAATTCCGAAAACTGACCTTTATAGCGCATGTAGAGGGCCACGATCGCATTTGCCTTGTTCTGATTCTCCAAAGCCTGTTCGCGAACAGCCTTTAAGAAGAACGCGATCCAGTCGGTCCAAGCATCGTGCTCCGATACAGCCAACAGCCGTTCGTAGTACTCCTCCCGATTCCTTTCAAAGAACGCGCTGATATAGAACATGGGCTCCCTGAGCAAGCCTTTATAGGCCATAAAGAGCGGCACGAGCATACGCCCCAACCGGCCGTTTCCGTCCAGGAAGGGATGCAGCGCCTCGAACTCCGCGTGCAGGATAGCAAGCTGCACCAGTTTGTCAGGCGCGTCCGCATGAATAAACTTCTCCCATTCCCCCATCGCATCCGGCAATTTCTCAGCGGAAATCGGCACATAGCGTGCCTCTTCGATCGGGCACCCCTGAGGCCCGATCCAGTTGGGAATCCTGCGGTACGCGCCGGGGGCTTTGTTCTGTCCGCGGACACCATCCAAAAGTACCTGATGGCCTTCGCACACCACGCGCTGGCAAAGCGGCAACGTTTGCAGCAACTCTTGGGCTCTACGCATCGCCTTCCGATAGTTGAGGACTTCAACGATGTCGCCCTTTTTCTGCTCGCTCAGCGTGCTGGCTTTTTCTCCCGCGGCCTCGAACTCCAAGACCTCACCCATGGTCGCCTGGGTGCCCTCGATACGGGAAGAGAGAACCGCTTCCTGCGTCATCAGCGGCGAAAGCAGCACGGCGGCATTCGGTATGGCCAGGAGCGTACCGTCATACCGCGCCAAAGCGGCGTTCGCCGGCCCTATCAGAGGGATCAGGCGCTCCCACTCCAATTTTCGCGGAGGAAATTTGTCGAGATGATATTGAACCGCCATTTCAGAGCCTCCTGTTGCTTGCTACCTCACCCGCACATCATACGGCGTCTGCTTGAAGGCCACCCGTTCGCGCTTGAGCCGCTCCGCGCCCCACTGGCACCATTCGCCGTAAATCACCTTGGGACCGTCGAATGGAGGCAAGGAGGCGTAGATGGCCGAATTGAGCACATTGCCGCCTGCGGTGCGCCGGTCGCCGAGAATGCCGTTGTAAAGCAGGTAATAGGCCGTGCCGTTGTGGACGCCCAAGAGCGGGCTCTTGCGGCGGTCCCGTCGGGCGGGCGTGCCGGTCTCTGAGAACCAGACGTGGGCGGCCAGCGCCTCGAAGGTCACCTCCGGGTTGATCGCGCCGTAGGCGTCGAAGACGGCCTCGCCGAGGCGGCAGAAGCGGAACCCGCCGCCGCCGGTCCAGCCGACGGCCTTGGAAATCCCGCCCGGCTCGCCCTCCACCACTTTTTTCAGGCGCGGCGCGCAATGGGTCACCGCGTGCGCGCCCATCTCGATGCCGATCCAGCGGCGGCCCATCTTGTGCGCCACCGCCGCCGTCGTGCCCGACCCCAGGAACGAGTCCAGCACCAGGTCGCCGGGATTGGTCGCGATCTGCAGTACGCGCTGAATCAGGCGCTCGGGCTTGGGGGTTGCGAAAACGTCATCCTTATCAAACAATTCTTTCGTCTCGTTTTTTGCTTCCTGGTTGTGGCCAACTTCTGCATTCTCCCACCAAGTCCAGGGTACCCGACCTTCACTTTCTGAGAGAAACGTTTTCCGTCGAGGAACGCCGCGACCATCCTTGCCAAACCAGATCCGATTATCAGCAACTAGCGTCTGAAATACACTCTCCACATTCTTCCAACAATTCCCCGGCGGCGGCGAGTAGGATTTGCCGCCGGGAGTCACAATCGTATACATTTGATTTGGTCTGAATCCCTGGGCAGAATAATCTGTTGATGCCCACGGTCCCCTTGGATCATTGTCGGGGTTCTTGTAAGACTTACTTTGTTTCTCGGACAGTGGCAGTTTGCCAAAAACATACCTTTCAATTGATCTTGCGTAACACAAGACATGATCATGCGCCTGACTAATTTGAAGGCGCGCGTCCGGCGAAGTTCGCTTTTGCCAAAGAACATTCGCAATAAAATTCTTCCGTCCGAAAACCTCGTCCATGATGACCTTGAGGTAATGGACCTCGTTGTCGTCGATGGAGACCCAGACAGAGCCGTCCTCGGCGAGGAGGTCGCGGAGGAGTTCGAGGCGCGGGTACATGAGGGATAGCCACGTGGAATGCTCGATGTTGTCGTCGTAATGCTCGAAGGCGGAGCCGGTGTTGTAGGGCGGGTCGATGAAGACGCATTTGACGCGGCCGGCGACGTAGGGCATGAGCGACTTGAGGGCGTCGAGGTTGTCACCCTGAATGAGCATGTTCTCGGCAGCGGGGTCGCCGCAGGAGAGCGCGTCATCGGGCCGGAGCATGCGGTACGGCACCTTGTCCACGGCCCGGCGGGCCTGTCCGTCATCTAACCATTGAAGCGTCGGCATAGTGTCAAAAATCCAAATCGCGGCGTGACCGGAAAAAGGCAAACCCCCAAGCCCGCCGCATGTTCAGTTTGGTATTGCCGGAGTTTAGCACTTCGAACGCGGGCGGGGCGAGGGGAAAATGGGGAGGGTGAAGGGCGTCGGGAATCGGTCGTGAACGTCGGGAATCAGTTGGCAAACAATCGGGTTGGATTCAGTCCGCGAAACCCTCGTCATTCAGTAGATGTTGGTTTTTGTGCGTATAACAGAGGGCCATGTGTGCCGACGATTGACGGGGTCTGATTCGATGGCAACAAATGTTGACGTTTTCACTTATGTGGACAGACGTGCGTTGCCGATCCGGCGAGATCGGACAGTCGGGTGAAGGCGGATAGTGTTGGTTTATTCGCGTTAAGTGAATGGAACTCGTGTGCTCGGGGCTGTTTCACATGGCGAAAAGCGGTGAAGTGAAGTGAAAGGATGGTGGGGTATGGCTGAATTGACGAATGATCTGTTGGCGGCGGTGCTGGCGGCGACGCCGGACAGGAAGTCGGCGGCGCTCCGGGCGCTGCGCGGCGAGGTGGATGACGGCGGGCCGGCGAAGCGGGTTCTGCCCGAGCCGTTCGTGACGCAGCGCGAGCTGTCGCGCCACTTAGGGCTCAGCGTGCCGACCTTGTGGCGCTACCGGGTGCCCAAGCACGGGCTTGGCGGGCGGCCGCGGTTCCGCGTGAGCGAGGTGCTGGCGTATCTGGAGAGCCCGGAGTTCAAAGTCATTGCGGAGGAGCTGAAGGCCGAGCGCCGGGCGGCGAGGAAGACGAAATAGTCGGAGTTGGGGTTGTGACCTTTCCTTCTGGGGGTGGTATGGAAAGAGCAGCGGGAAAAATGACGTCCGGATTGAGCGACGCCTATCCTGGCGGTGACGTGCGGTTCTCGATGTTCGGCTCGATCGCCGACACGGAGCCGCGGACCGTGACGCTGGCGGACCTGCGCATGTTCGTGAGCGAGGGCCTGTGCGCGGAGCTGGTCGACCGGATCAGGGCCGAGCCGGACAAAACACAGCGGTCGAAGCTCAAGCGCGGGCTGCCGTGCGTGACGGTTTCGGGCGAGTTTTCCGGCGGCCGCAAGGCCGAGCACCTGGTGCGGCATTCGGGACTGATTTGCGTCGATTTCGACGCGGACGACAACCCGGGCATGGTCGGACACGCCGGGGAGTGGCGCGACCGGCTGGTTAAGGACGATGCGGTGATGCTGGCCTTCGTGAGCGCCTCCGGGAACGGCGTGGCGGCCTTCTGCCGGATCGAGCCAGAACGCCACGCGGAGGCGTTCAACGCGCTGTGCGAGCATTTCCACATCTGTTACGGGCTGGCTGCCGACCGGTCGTGCAGCGACGTATCGCGGCTGCGGTTTCTGTCGCATGACCCATGCGTGGCGGAGAATCCCTCGCCCCGCGTCTTCCGGAACTACAAGCTGGCGGTGCAGCCGCCGCAGCCGGAGCGCGAACGGCGGCCGGGCCTGCTCTGCGCAGCCGCACCGGCATTGCCGAAAGAGCGGCGCGAGGAAATCCTGTCGGCCCTGGAGCGGGTCTCGCCTGACGAGAGGCAGGTGTGGCTCGAAGTGGGCATGGCCATTCATAGCGAGGCCCCGGGCCTTGAGGGTTATAACCTCTGGCGGGTGTGGTCCGAGTTCAACGATACGGCGGCCAAATTCAACGAGTCCGATCTCGAGCGCGTCTGGCTGTCGTTCGGACAGCGTTCAGGCATCGGTATCGGCACACTCTTCAAGCTGGCGTACAACGCGGGATGGGCCGGTATGATGAAGGGGGCCGGAAGCCCGGCACCGCCGTCTGATGGGCTCACGGCGGCTTACGGCCTCCCTCTGGTGGGTGACGGCGAGAAACTGGTGATCAACCAGATGCGCTTCGCCGCCCAGTATGTGAGAAGTTCGGGGGTCGTGCATGACCCGACGCTCAAGCGGTTTTACGTCTACGAGGAGGACACCGGACTGTGGAGACACCAGTCCGACGACGCTACGCTGGAAAGGCTGAGCGAAACGTTCGCCAAACTGTTGAACGAGGAAGGCGCGGAGGAGCTCCTTCGCAGCCGCTCCGCAAGCATGCTGAAGGGGTTGCGGGAACTGGCAAGGGGGATCGCGGAGGCCCGCGACGTGTTCGCGAAAAGGCCCGCCGCGATCCATGTCGCGAACGGGATGCTGGTGATCGGGGATGAAGGGGCCGTGACACTTGAACCGTTCGGACCCCAGTGGTACTCGCGGAACCGGAGCGAGATCCGCTGGAACCCCGATGCCGACTGCCCCCGCTTCAAGCGTGAACTGCTGCTTTCCGCGATGGACGGGGATGACGCCGCCCTGATCCAGCGTTACGCGGGGCAGTGCCTGCTGGGCTTCAACCGCTCGCAGACCTTTTTGGTTCTGCGCGGCACGGCCGGCGGCGGCAAGAGCACGCTGGCCAACGTGATTGAAGGCGTGATCGGGCGGCACAACGTCTCGGAACTGCGCGTGATGCAGTTGAACGAGCGCTTCGAGCTGGTGCGCTTCGTCGGGCGGACGCTGCTCAGCGGCAAGGACGTGCCGGGAGACTTCCTCAACTCCAAGCCCGCCCACGTGATCAAGGCGCTTGTGGGCGGCGACACGCTGGAGGGCGAGGCCAAGCACGGGAATGAGTCTTTTGCCGTGCCCGGGATCTTCAACGTGATGATCTCGACCAACACGCGGTTGCGCGTGAAGCTGGATTCCGATGCGGGTGCCTGGCGGCGTCGCATGCTGATTGTGGATTACGCGCGGCCCAAGGTCGCCCGGCCGGTGCCCGGGTTCGATGCGCTGCTTCTGCGCGAGGAGGGCGAGGGCATCTTGCGGTGGGCAGTCGAGGGGGCGGTCAGGCTTATGCAGGAGCTGAGGGCCTTCGGCGTGATCCGGTTGACCGAGGCGCAGAGCCGCCGAGTGGACGACTTGCTCAGCGAATCTGATTCCGTGCGCTCATTCGTCCGCGAGTGCGTCGTGGCCTGCCACGGCGGTGAGGTCACGATCCAAGACCTGGCTGCCGCCTATCGGGATTACTGCGAGGCCCGCGACTGGGAGCCCCTGCGCGAGCGCCAGTTCCAGGCAGAGCTGCCGGACGCCATGCTCGATTTCCATCGCGCGGGGCGGCGCAACGATATCCGCGCGGGCGGCAAGGCCGCACGGGGATTCAAGGGAGTCCGGCTCCGGCCGTACGGCGGGGGTGCGGTCGGCGCGGGTCCGGACGCTTCGGACGGTCTGCGGGAAGTTGACGCAGGCGAAAACGACCTTTTTGACGGGGTGTCACCCATCGAAGGCGGATTCTCGGACGGTTCGGACGGTCTTTCCAAGGTTAATGCATATGAGAACGAAAAATCAGATGTAATAACTTCCGGACAACCGTCCGAAGCGTCCGCGCCGGAGGAGGTGCCGTTTTGAGGTGTGGACGGGACTGCAGGCGCCTTGACTGTGTGGCCTGGCACAGGATGCCGATCACGCCGCCGGTTCCGGCCGAGAGCCGCCTGAGGCACGCACATACGGCGGGGGAAGCGCTCATCCTGGCAGAGGCAGTCCGTCTGTAGACAGCAGGGAGAAACGGGCTTGGGGTGGTGTGAGAAACAAGGCGTATGCGTCCGGCCTTTGACGGGACGCGGAGAAAGAGGTGTGAGATGGCGGTCAAGATGATGCTGTTCAAAAACGGGAACACCGGGCCGGTGGCGGTGTGCGACATGTGCGGCAAGCCGATCCGGGATGCGGCGGGCGCGACGGTGTTCTGGCTTCGCGAGCCGGGCTTCGGCGAGAAGCCGGGGCACCTGTACGACGCGCTGCTGGTCTGCGAAAACGAAAGGTGCGAGATGAAGGCCGAGGCGGGCGGCGGGAACAGGATCAGCACGATGGACCTCGAGACGGCGATGGTCTACCTGCTGGCCAACCTGCGCCTCGCGCCGAACAGCGGGAGGCTCAAACAAGCGGCGGGCACGGCGGCGATGCTTGATAGCCTGTGTTAAAGGAGAGGCGCTTTACGCTGCACACACAGCGAATAATAGCGGCCCGGGACGCGCGTCCGTTCAGCGGACGTGCGTTTTTCAAGGGCCTGGCCTTGCTTTCGTGTGAAATAACAGATGTGTTTTGCCGTCATTGTCAGCGTGCGAAATCGGTTTCCCGTGCTGTTATTGTCGTGAACCTTCTGCTGGCGGAGCTGGTGCCGGCTTTGAAGAGCAAGATGGAGCGGCGCGAACGTCGGGGCGGGTGACGGCCGGGGGGGAGCGCGAAGCGCGGCGCGGCCTAACCCGCCCGCCGGATCGTGCGCCCCGCTGTCGTGTCCGTGGTTCGGGCCAAGGTGTCTGCCGACGGGGAGGGCCGGGAGGGAGCGCGAAGCGCGGCGCGGCCTGACAGGAGGCGGATCGGTGTTGCCGGTGCGTGCGGCGGCGGGGTTGACATAACCCGGTTATGTCAAGCGGCGGGGGAAAGGGCGGACCGCGTTGCATAATGGCGCCATTATGCGATGCGCGTCCCGGTGAAGGCCCGTCATGGGCGCCCTCCCCCGCCGCGTACCCCGGCCGCCGGTTTGGGGTAGATCGTGCGGAATTGAGGCGTGGCGCCGATTTGGCGCGTTTTCGTGCTTTGGGTGTGGTGTGTAGTGGTTTGGCGTGGGCACCCTGTTTTGATGCCTTCTCATGCGGCTTTGAGGGTGTCTGGGTTTACGCGGGGCGGAAGCGAGGTCAAGGCCGTGGTCACGCGGCCTTGGGTGAGCGGGACGCGCGGCGTGGGGTTTTGCGGCGGGTGGCGGAACCGGAGACGGCCACGGCGGAGGTTCTTCCGCCCGCCTTGAGGAGCGTAGGGAGCGAGCATAAAAAAACCCCCGCCGTGGCGGGGGTGTCTCGCTCCTTCCGGGGATCAGAAGGGCGTCGGCTCGCCGCTGTCGGCCTGGACCGGCTCCGGCGGGCGGATGACGGGGCGCTCGGGGGCGGCGCGGACCACGACCTGGATGCCGCGGTCTTTCGCGATCTGCGTGGCCAGCGCCTTGCCCTCGGCCTCGGTCTTGCAGTGGTAGAGCGGGCTGTACTTCACGAACCGACCGTCCTGCTCGGCCGCGACGCGCACGCCGAAGAACGGCTTGTCCGCGCTCTGGGGCGGGGTGAACAGGTAGACCACGCAGCCGATGGCCGCGTAGGTGGAGGTGGCGATGGCGTTCTTGGTGCTGTTGCGGGGCTTTTTCATGGCGTTCTCCTTTGCGCCTGGCCGGCGCTTGGCTGAAGGGTTTCTTGCGGCAACCGCGCCGCCTGCCCGCCCTTCGCGTAGCATGGGGGCGGGTAGGTGGAAGGTGTACGCGTAATTCCGGCACGGTCGCCGGACCGGCAAAGGGGGTGCCGTGATTCCCGCACGGCCGTTGGACGCTAGCCCCTCCACCAGCGGCCCCGGCGGGTGGTTGCCTGTCCCCGTCCTTTTTCGCGGTCAGTCCGTTCGCGGTGCGCGGCGCGATCGGCCGGGCAAGGACGCTACGTGTTCAGCCCGCTTGGCGCGCGGCGTGGTGAGGGCTGAGCTGGCTTTGCGGATTGGCGGGCGCGGCTGGGAGTGGCAGCGCCGTCCCGGGTGTTTCGTATGACAGTCGGATCTTCGGGCAGGCCGTTCAGGCGGCGGATACCCCGTTTGCCTCGGGGGCGAGCCCCAGCCCGGGAGGTTGGTGTAGGCGAGTGGACGGAGTGACGTTGGCGGAGCGAGGGCGGTATTCCGCCCGAGCGGAGCCCCTGACTGCGGCGCAGTCAGGCGGGGTCAAGGGGGCACACTCCTTGTCCAGCAATTCTAAATTTGACTTTTTTTATTTTGTTGTTGTATAGCGCATGATTTATGCTCTATACTTCCGGCATGAGCAAAAAGAAGGCATCGCCCACCGAAAAACGCGACGCGCTGCTCGCCGAGATGGCCTCGCTGCGCGGCCTGCTGAACGGCTCGCTCGTCCAGCGGTACTCGACCTGCTCGCGGAAGAACTGCGCCTGCCACACGGGCAAGCGGCACGGGCCGCGCCTGTATCTCGCCGCCACAGGGGAAGGCGGGCAGCGGCAGACCTACATCCCGGCGGCGTCCGCCGCACGCGCGGAGGCGGGCGTGGCGCAGGGGAGGCGGCTCCGGGCCATCGTCCGGGAGGTCACGGCCCTGAACCTGTCGCTTTTGCGGGAGGCCCCGGAGTGAGGCCGGCCCCGGACGGGCCGGCCGGCGGGGCCGGGCCCTCCTGTGCGCGGTGCATCGGTTTCGTCAGGGAGGCGGCGGCGGGATTCCCCGACATCAGGAAGGGAAGCAACACCAGCCACACCATCCCGGACGCGGTGATGTCCGCCTTCGCCGTGTTCTTCCTCCAGTCCCCGTCGTGGCTGTCCTGCCAGAGGGCCATGCAGGACGAAAAGGGCGGGAGCAACGCGCTGACGCTTTTCGGCATCGGGAACGTCCCGACGGACAACCGCGTCAGAAGCCTGCTGGACCCCGCCTCCCCGGAACTGCTGCACGGCGCCTTCCGCGGGCTTCTGGGGCTTCTGGAGGGCTGCGGCGCGCTGGAGCGCTACCGCGTCCTCGGGGGCCGCACGCTCGTCGCCCTCGACGGGACGGACTTCCGCAGCTCGGAGAAGATCTCTTGCCCGGACTGCCTCGTCACGCGCCACAGGGACGGCCGGACGGTCTTCAGCCACAAGGCGGTCACGCCCGTGATCGTGGCGCCCGGCGTCCGGCAGGCCGTCCCCCTGCGCCCCGAATTCGTCACGCCGCAGGACGGCGCGGAAAAGCAGGACTGCGAGATCAACGCCTCCAAGCGCTGGCTGGACGACATGGCGCCCTGGCTGCGCGAGTCCCGCGCCGTCCTGCTCGGCGACGACCTGTATGCGCACGGGCCGTTCTGCCGCAAAGTCCTGCTCCACGGACTGCACTTCATCTTCACCTGCCTCCGGGAGTCCCACAGGGCGGCGTACGAGTGGCTGGACATCCTCGAGCCGGGCGACCTCCGGACCGTCAGCGAGACGCGCAGGGACGACGACGGGCACAGGCGGACGTGGACCGTCCGCTTCGCGAAGGGCGTCCCCCTGTCTGGTGAGGACGGCGCGCTCCGGGCGGACTGGATCGAACTGACCGTGACGGACGCCAAGGGGCGGCAGACCTACCGCAACTGCTGGGCGACCGACCTGGACGTCGATGCGGAAAACGCGGTGGAGCTGGCCGCCTGCGGACGTTCCCGCTGGACTATCGAGAACGGCAACAACAACATGCTCAAGACCAAGGGCTGCCATCTTGAGCACAACTTCGGGCACGGCAAGGAACACCTGGCCAACACGCTGGCCGCGCTTAACATCCTCGCGTTCCTGACGCACACCGTCCTGGATCTCACCGAGAAAAACTACCGCCTGATCCGCGAACGCCTCGGCAGCCGCCGCGAGTTCTTCCTGCACCTGCACGTCCTGACGGTCTACCACCTCTTCCGTTCGTGGGAGGACTTCGAGGACTTCGTCATGAAGGCGCATCAGCTCGGGCCGCACTCGCCTGCGGCCCCGCCCGAACTGACGTCCAAGGGCCTGATCCGCCGCTACGCCAAACGCAAGAGCCGCTAGCCCGGCGGCAGAACCGCGCCGCACGCATCCGACATCCCGCTCAAAACGCCGGAGCCTTCACATCCCGCGCGTCGGCCGCGTTCAACCGCCAGGACGTGACTCTGACAGCGCCCCCGTCGGCATCCGCAGAGGCGCGCGGACGATCCGCATGCCTGTTTCTCGCAACCATCCATGCGCTCCAACAACAATCCGCCAAAAAACAACTATGCAATTGAGTCAAATTTAGAATTGCTGCTCCTTGTCGGGGTCGAGGGGGCAACGCCCCTTGCCCGAGCCATGCCGATCCGCAGGGCGCGGGGAGAGTGAGGAGTGAGGCGGATGCCGAACGAGGGAGCGTCCGACCGTTCTGCGAGTGGATGGGCTGGGCTTAACGTTTGTGGCTGGCGCGGCGAGGGTGTGCGGCGGCACTGCCGAACGAGCCGGTATTCCGGCGAGTGAGGCCTTTGGCCTTGGCGTGTCTGGTGGAAGCCTGCGGCGAGGGCTCCGGTTGCGGGCGCGGCCGAGCGAGGCGCTGATCTTATTCCACCTTGTGAGTGGGGTGTCTGTTGATCAGCGCGCGGCGCTGTCTTGCTCCAGTCTGTCCGGCGCGGCGGTCTGAAGGGTGAGCGGGGCCGGGGCGGCGTCGGGAACGGAAAAAGCGAGCTTGATGGGCCCGCCGTCAGCGATGCGCTTTGAGATATCGGGCGAAACGGTGATGCATACAGTCAGCCCGCCGCCGGACTCGGGCTCTCCGTGGAACCCCAGCCCCTCCATCTCAGGAACCGCGCGGAGCTGGCCGGGGTCGAGTTTCCGGCCGCGCGGGGCGGAGAGCCGCAGACGCACCGTGCGGGTGACCGGGGTCAGGGAGGGGGGGACAGCCGCGACGCCGGGGACGGCGAAGAGTTCCGCGCCGGCGCGCCCGGCGACTTCCAGCACAAGGGATGGCCGGTTCGTCGGGGAAAGGACAGGGATCGCGATCCTGCACCGGAAGGCGCTGTTAGACGGCGGGGTCAGGGAGACCGGGATTACCCACCGCGGGCGTTCGCCCGCCGGGCCGGGTGCGGCACCCATGGACACCGCCGCCGGACAGTCGGAGGTGACGGCGGGGGCCCCGAGCGCGGCCGGCCCGGACGCCGCCAGTTCGAACGCGCCTTCCCAGCCTGCGCCGTTCGGAAGCCAGCCGGTGTCCACGCTCTTCGACGGCCTGACCGAAAAGAGCGGCACGCATTCGCCGGTCACGGTCAGCCGCAGTGGCTGTGCACCAGCGGCATCGGTCAGAACGAACACGCTCTTTGAAAAAGCATCCTCCAGCGTGTAAGGGGCGATTGCCACGCGGACAGTCGCTGTCGCGCCGGGGGCGAGCATGTCTTTGTCGGTTTCAGCACCCGCGCACCCGCAGGTCTTCATGATCCCTGTGATTTTCAGCGGCCCGCCGCCCGCGTTGCGCACCGTGAAAGACGCGGAGGGGCTCTCGCTGTCGCGGAAGATACCGAGTCCCTTAGAGTCCGGCCCGTCAAGTGCGACCCGCCCAGGACCATCTTCTGAATAAACCGGATATGGCCGTAACGCAAGGCACACGAGACAAAGCATGAATAGGCTTTTCATGCGGCAGATTATCGCATACGATACCGCCCCAATAAAGCCGTTATTTTCATCGCGGTTTAGGGGATAACATGAATACAAAAAGTACATCCGTCATTTTCGTTGTATTGGCTGCATTTGGCTGCGCTGGGGTCTATCTTCTGTTCTGCCGTGGAACAGACAAAGAAGAGGGACGTTCCGCAGTACCTTCCTTCCAGTCACCCACGGGTACTGTGGTCCGGGCCTTGCCTCCGTCTGCTTTGGGTGCGCACGTGGCTACAGAGAGAAAGCCTCCGACGGTGCCGTCCCTTAAAGCCGTGTTGACGATAACGGATGCGGCCAACGACTCGCTTAACGCGCGCCTGGCCGCGTTGGCGACTTTGGGCAAGGTACTTCCTGACTCTGAGGTAGAGGCTCTCTTGGATTTTCTGGATCGCCGGGATGGCGAAGACGTTCTGCCACCTGAAAAACTCAACGCTTTGAAGAATGACGTCGTGAACCTGCTGCGCGCTCAATCCAAGTTCCCTCCGGTGCTTTCGACGCGCCTCGCTGCCATGTGGGGCGATGCGGGGCATGACAACGTATGGCGGGATTACTGTATCCAACATGCTGGCGCGGCATGGGGCAGGGTGTCGGATCCCGCGGTCAGGGTTGAAATCCGTACGTTACTTTGGGCCGCGGCATCCGAACCAGCCGAGCCAGGTTCTGGCACTGCCCTGATCTCCCTACGCAATCTTGTCTCTTCCGGGGCGGAAGACCAGATGAAGGTCGCTGAGCGGGCGGGCGCGTCTGCTTCGCCGTCGGTCAGTGCCCCCGATGGCGTGCGGGTGACGGCCCTCCAGATCGCCGCAGAACTCGAGTACGCAGAGACGGCGTCGTTGGCCCGCCCGATCCTGATGGACCGTAGCCAGCCGATCCATTTGCGCATGTCAGCCGCTGCCGCGCTGGGCCGAGTGGGTGACGTCTCCGACCTTGCCTCGCTCGATACCCTCGCCAACAGTTCTGAACCTCGGCTGCGGGCATCAGCGTCCGCGGCAGCCGCACGGATACGTCAAAAAATTAAGTGAAAAGGCGTCAGGAAAGATCGAAACCTGATTTTTAAGACAGGGAGTGGATAACCAGGCACACGGCTTGGAGGTGTTCCCCGCCAGACGCCCCGACATCATCTCCCCCAATGGGCTTTGGCCTTCACAGTCAAGGCACCTTTGTATGCAAAAAGGTGTTCAGGCCGGTAGAAATAGGGATTCAGGTAGCATTATCCTCCGACAGCTTTCGCGCGGGTTCTTGTCATTTTGCTCATGCCAATCGCTAAAATAAATAGTAAAACAAAGCATTCCAGTATTGTCAAAATGCGAAAAAGGCTGTCGAAAAAAATAAAAAACAATTACTGTATTGACTATACAAATCTATTATGGCAAACTCTGAAAAATTGTCGACATGATGGTTTGATTTACGTCCAGTTAAATTTATCATCATGATCGCGCATTTCATGCTTGTTTCTCTGAATGAAGATGCGTTTGGCCGTTGTTTTAGAGATTTGTGGCTTTACGCGACAAGGCTGGTTTCTTCCGGTTCTGCAAGAAATGGTTTGGGAATGGAGTAAACTGATGAACAATAAACATGTCATCTTTGCTGACAGTGGCAAGACCCGGATTGCCATGCTTTTGATTGTTATCTGTGTCTCATCATGTTTGCTCATGTTGGCGCGTGCCACGGGGCCGGGCGACGATCTTGACGGGGACGGCATGAGCGATACGTTCGAGCGGTTCTTCGGCTTGGACGTGGGCGTCGATGACAGCGCGGCCGACCCCGATATGGACGGGGTCGGTAACTTAGGGGAGGAACTCGCCGGGACTGATCCGTTCAACGCCGATACAGATATGGACGGGTGGGGTGACGGGACAGACAGGAGCCCTGTTTCGAGGGCCGTCTACCTGTGGGGCGATCCGCGTTTCACGTTCGGCTTCACGAATCTGTACGTGCGGCCCGCATGGGCCTCATTCGGGCTTTCTGACGGAGGCGTGGCTGTCGACGCCCCCGAAAACGCTTGGGAGCTGGGGAACTCCGGCGATCGCTTGCTCTTGTATCTGGATCGCGATGCGGGTACGAATGACCTGTGGTTGGCCGTTGCTGCGACGGGTCCTGTTTCCGCCGGACTACTGGATTCAAATCTTGTCGAGCTGACGGCTCCGTCTGTTCTGGGGGGCGCTATCGATGCATGGCAGACCAACAGGATGCCTTTGTCCGCATGGCCTACCGCCCGTGTTATTGCGCTTCAGTCCATGCAAGACGTTGTTCGCGTTTCCGCTTCCGTGCTGTATTCGGATGCGTATGACGATACAGATAACGACGGCATGCCCGACGCGTGGGAGACGCTTCACGGGCTCAATCCCGGCGATCCCGCCGACGCCTCCGCCGATCCGGACGGGGACGGCATCAGTAATGTTCGCGAATATGAGCTCGATTTGAATCCCGGTTTCTTTGATCTAGACCCTGAGACCTGCATCCCGGGGCTGATTGCCGAGTTTTTCAGTTTTGGTGCCCAGAGCCTGTCGGCGGTTCCTGTTCTGGATGGCCGTGTACCTGATGCGCTGCGAATTGACGCCAACGTCAACTACGTAAGCACCAATGCCGCTTGGGTCGGGTTGGATTCGCGCTTCATTGACCGTTTTGCCAGCCGCCATACCGGCTATCTGCATGTTGAAACGGCCGGTTCCTACACGTTTTATCTGAGTTCCGATGACGGTTCCAAACTGTGGGTGGACGGTTTCCTGGTAATTGACAACGACGGGTTGCACGGCATGCGTGAGTACAGCGCGGTGAGGACTCTTGCCGCTGGCGATCATGCCGTTCGCGTCGATTTCTTTGACAGCACCTGCGCGGCGGGGTTGATGCTGAGCTGGGCCGGCCCCGGCATGGCCAAACAGGTAATTCCATCCTCGGTTTTCCGGCACGCCCCGACACCGCCGGTCGTGAAGCTCTCGAAACCTGCCGCCGGTGCGATGTTCGGCGAAGGGAACCGCATCTCTCTTGCCGCAGACGCTTTCTCTGCCGACGGGTCTGTCGACCGGGTGGCCTTTCTGGTCAACGGAGTGGAAACGGGTGTGTCTCTGCAATCACCCTACGGAGCCGTCTGGACCAACCTCGCCGCCGGGACTTATGCGCTGTCCGCCGTCGCAACCGGAATCGACGGCCTGAGCAGGACGTCGGCGGTCGTCAACGTGTCTGTACTGTCGCCGCCGGAGGGATACGCCTTCGGTCTCAAGGCGCAATATTTCGATTTCGCGTCTCTTTCTGCGCAACCCGACCTCAGCGGTCGATCTCCCGACGTCTCCCGCATTGACGATCAGGTCGGTTACACCTACACGACAAATGTTTGGACCGGATTACCCCTGAGTATGGCAGACTCCTTTGCCAGCCGGCACTATGGCTGGCTGGCGGTGCCCTCCTCGGGCGAGTATACGCTGTATCTGAATTCGGACGACGGTTCCAGACTTTGGCTGGATGGCGCGCTCGTGGTCGATAACGGCGGCCCGCACGGATTGCGTGAATACAGCACAACGGTGACGCTTGCCGAGGGTCTGCATGCCGTCCGTGTGGAGTATTTCGAGGTCGGCGGCGGGGCCGGGCTCGTTTTGAGCTGGGCCGGGCCAGGTTTCACCAAGCGGGTCATCGAACAAACCGCTCTCCTCTACTCCACGGACGACACTTTGGATACGGACGGCGACGGCATGCCCGACGAATGGGAAATCTTCCACGGGCTGAATATGGCGGACACCGCCGATGCCGCGGGAGACGCCGACGGCGACGGGATAACGAATGTGCGCGAATGCGCGTTGGGACTTGATCCCGCACGTTTTAACCTCGATCCCGAGAAATCCGCGCCGGGGCTACTTGCCGAATTCTTCGCTTTCGGGATGCAAACACTCTCCGCTTTGCCTGCCCTGGAAGGTCGCATGCCAGACGTGATGCGCATCGACGGAAACATTAGTTATGCAAGCACCGGCGCGGCTTGGACCGGACTGGATGCGCGGTTCCTCGACCATTTCGTCAGTCGTCACAGCGGCTATCTGCGTATCAGGACCGCCGGTTCCTACACCTTTTATCTGAGTTCCGACGACGGCTCGAAACTGTGGCTCGACGGCGAATTGGTCATCGGCAATGACGGCCTCCACGGCATGGGCGATAAAAGCAGTGTGCGGACACTCGCGGCGGGTGACCACACCATTCGGGTGGAATATTTTGAAAATACCAGCTTGGCCGGGCTCATTTTGAGCTGGTCCGGCCCCGATATCGCCAAACAGGTTATCCCCGCGGAGGCATTTCTGCATGTCACCGGGGGCATTCCTCCGCTCGTGAGCGTCACGCAACCAGCCGACGGTGCGGTGTACGGTGAAGGTGACCGTATTGCGATCGCGGCCTCCGCTTGGGATCTCGACGGCTCGGTCGGGCAGGTCGCTTTCAACGTCAATGGGGAGGTCGTCGGTTTGTGTGCGGAGACCCCGTATTCGGCCGTGTGGACCAACCTTGCCGCAGGGGTGTATCAGATCGCCGCCATTGCCATAGACAACGACGGTTTGTGCCGGACTTCTACAGCCGTCAGCGTCACCGTGCTCTTGCCGCCGTCCGGATATGCGTACGGGTTGAACGCCGATTTCTTCGACTTCACAACCAACAACGTGGCGATGCCCTTGCTGAACGTCTGTACGGCGTCCGTATCCCGCCTAGACGACCAGATCAATTACGTCGCCTCCACCAACGTGTGGCCGGGGTTGCCGCCGGGCATGAAGGACACCTTCGCCAGCCGGCACGACGGGTGGCTGATGGTCCAGGATTCAGGCGCGTATACTTTTTATTTGAAGTCGGATGACGGTTCAAGGCTCTGGCTCGACGGCGAGCTGGTCATCAATAACGACGGCGCTCATGCCATGCGCGAGCTCAGCACCAATCGCGTGCTTGCCTGCGGGGCGCACAGTCTCCGGGTCGATTTTTTTGAGAACACCGTCGATGCGGGGCTCGTCCTGAGCTGGTCCGGTCCCGGATTCGCGAAGCGCGTGATCGAGCCGACGGCTTTTCTGCATTTGACCGGCATCACCGATTCGGACGGGGACACCCTGCCGGACTGGTGGGAACTTCGATACGGCCTTGATCCGGACACGGCTGTGACGTCCGAAACGGATTCTGACGGCGACGGTCTGACCGATCTTGAAGAGTATGCCATCGGAACAAATCCTGTGGCTGATGACTCTGACGGCGACGGGTTGCCGGACAAGTGGGAGATCGACAACGGTACCGATCCGTTCGTCTATGACCGCTGGGACGACCCCGACGGCGACGGGCTCTGCAACCTCGACGAATATCTCGCGGGTACCGACCCTCTTGACCCGGACACCGACGACGACGGGGCTTCGGATCTGATGGAAGTGGCCCATATCTTATCCGACCCGCTGACCCCCGACGTCGACATGCAGGCTTATACGGTTCTCGGCACGGTCCCCGGATCGGCCGCGACGGCGGTGACCGGTTCGTGGGTGCGCGAGGGCGATGGCGTGCGTTCCGTGTCCCGCAGCGGCACGCTCGCGTTCAACGTCGACCTGGCCGCGCCGGGCACGTATATGGCGGTGTTCCGCATCCGGCAGGCCAACGTATACACCGCTCAGAACGCCTTTGATTTGGCGCTGAACGCGGACGGCATGCCCACGGGTCGCCAGGTGTTCTACGCGTCGCACGGCACTTGGAGCGAGGCGCTCTTCGTTCTGCCGCCGTTGGCGGCCGGCTCTCACGAACTGGCGCTGACGTGGTGGAACACCAGGGCCAACACCTTCCTCGAAGTCGGCGCTTTGGAAATCAGAGCTTATGGCGGGCCGGATTCGGACGCTGACGGCGTGCCCGACTGGCTGGAGGCGCGCGCGTCGCGCGTCGCCGCATTTTTTGCGCCGCCCGCCTCGTCCTGGGTTTCGCCCGTCTGCGTCGAGGGCGCGGCGCGCTACCTCGAACAGACGTCAGTCGTGTGGGCTACTGAGGACGGCGCGACCAACGCCGTGCCCCGCGCGGGCGTGGGCGACCGCTGGTATCTGGATGTGCCGCTGCTCGCGGACTCGCCGACCGAGGTCGCGGTGTCTAACGACGGCGGCGTCACAGCGGCCACGAACGTCGTCGCGTGGCAGCCGTTCGACCTCTCCGCGCCGCCCACGAACGCCGTCGTGCTGCGGAACGGTGATGCCCTGCTCCTCGCGTCCTCTGTGGGCGAAGCCGCGTATGATGTGACGCTCGGCGGTGTCGCGGTGACCAACCTGACGCTCGGCGCGTCGCCCTCCGCTTTCGTTTTCCCGTCCGCAGGCGACTATCTGGTCTTTGCGGCGGGCGGCACCTCCGGTGTTCCCGTTGCGGTGCGCGCCGTGTCCGCCTCTTTCGGCGGCGACGCCCTCTGCGTGGCCGGCACGCCCCGCGTGTGGAGCTGCCCCAACATCCCCACGAACGGCGTGTGCGTGGATTTCGACATTGGAATCACACTCAGCTCCGCTCCGTTGGAGTCGGGGGGAACGTCGTTTACCCTTCTGAGTGTTTCGCCCACTGCTTTGCGCATGGTCGCACGGCTCGGTGAGGACGGGCCCGTGGTTGATGCTGCGGCCGTGAACGTGGTCTACGGCGACCGGGGCGATTACTGGCGCGAAGTTGAGGTGTTCCCAGATGGCGTGCGCGCGGTTGAGATCAGTCTGCAGATCGGCAACGTCACGCCGGATATCCGTATCGTGTTGAACGTCTTCGTTTCCGGCGTCACCTTTGAGGATGGTTCCCTGACCAAGGTGTTGACGTACGCGGATTTCGACGCCGACGGTATATGTCGTTATCGGTTGCTGCAGTCACCGGGGTCGACATCTTCCACCTGTCACACGGTTTTGATTTATCAGGGTGATGAGTTTATCGGGGGTAGCAGCCTGTCACTGTGATCTTCATTTTGTGTCGTCAAATGGATAGAGGGTCTGAGTTATGAGTAAGTGTTATGTCTTTTTCTCCGCTTGCGTGTTGATGGCGGCCACGGTATGTGCTGCGGAAAAACCCGGATACATGGAATACGGTGGCTATTATGATGCAAACAATGAATGGATTGATACGAAATGGTGCCAGTCCGATCCTAACAAATGTTCTTGTCCAGACGATGCGCCCAGTACGCCGCAGAACAGTTGTGTCCAGGTCAAGATCGACATGGGGCGCACGCGATATTCCGCGATCTCCGACGCGATTGTGTTGCAGATGAACGAGCTGAATCCGACGACCGCTTTCTACTCGCCATCCGGCTTCCGGGTCGTTTTCGGGGAGGGGATTTACGGAGTGTCGCGGGAGAAGACGGCGGGAGGGGTGCCCAAATGGGTGTATGTCGTTGCGTCTTCCGGCGCGCGGACGACGTTCGTTTTCGCGGACGGCGAGAGTGTCGGCATGCCGACGGGCACGCTGGCTGTGCGGATGTCCGGCCGTCTGGTTATGGTTGATGCGAACGGCTGGGCGACGGCGACTGATCCGGCGTATTATGACTATTACCCGGGCGACGGTTCACGTTGGCGCTTTGGCGCGGCGCAGGCTTCGCCGGATTTCCTCCAGTTCGTCGAGCACCGGGCCGCAAGCGGGCGGACTGAAACGGCCAACGACGTCGGCGTTGAGACCGTCCGGGACGCGGACGGTGTTCTGTTGCAGGTCGTCACGCCCGGCCGGGTGGCCGATTTCACCATCGTCGGGCAGGACGCCTATGATCTTACGGTGTACCCCAACGACGCGTCCTGCCTGACCGGTGCGCGTGCGGCAGACGGACGATACGTGCTTGTTTCCGGTGCCGTCCCTGAAGCCGTCTGGAAATTCCGTAATCCGGCGCCAGGCACCCCAAGAGACCTCGACGTCACCGTGGAGCGCCCTGGAGCCGAAGCCCAGACTTGGCGCTACGAATATAAAGAGGCGGTACGTGATTTTACTTTGAAGTCTCCTGGGAACCAGAAAGAGGAGCGGTTGGAGCGGTTCACCTCTGATGACGGGTCATCATGGGTTCTAAGAAGGACTGTATGCAGTGCCGACGGCCTTCCCTTTAAGGTCGATGAGCAGAGATACAGGAAGACCGCTTCCGGGAGCGCGTTGGCTGCATCCGTGAGAGATCCCGGAGGGTTGAACCTGGCCACGACCTATGACTATTTCATCGGAGGGACGTTTGACGGCTTGGAGCGTCTGCAGGTTTCAGAAGACGGGTCGTGGATTCGTTATGAATACGATAATTCAAAGAGGGTTGTGACCGAAATCCGCCCTTGGCTTGATTCGCCGACCAATGCGCCCTTGGAGCTGTGCGCGGTCACGCGCTACGGCTACGGCCTCTTCGCGGCCGGAGACTTTCTCGCCTACAACGACCAGCGTCCCCGCACCGAGATCAAGGAGATCTGCGGCGTCGAGGTCTCGCGCACCTATCACGCCTATCCGACCAACGCGCTGGGACAGGTGCAGGAGATTATGGAACAGGCCGCCTTCCCTGGCGCGCCCTACGGCCACACCTCCAACCCCCGCACAGTGAAGACATACTGCGCCGCAACGGCCGCACTCCCCTTGCCGGGCCGCCTCGCCACCATCACCTATCCCGGAGGTAAGACCGAAGCCTACGGCTACGAGTACGGAACCTTCAATGCGGCGACGTTCGCGTTCACGTCAGATCCGGGTGGCGGCGCGTGGCGCGAGACGGTGACGACCTCGTACGGCGCGAACAGCGGTGTGCAGACATTGCGGTCCGCGCGGGTGTGGGACGAGAAGGGGCGCGAGGTCCTGAACGAGTCCTGCGTCGAGGACGGCGCGGCGTTCGCCGTGATCGGCTGGACGCGCATGACTTACGACCGCAACGGCAAGCTGATTGAGACCTCGCATTCCGACGGACGCGTCGTGAGCGCGGCGTGGGGCGCGAACTGCTGCGGCAAGGAATCGGCGACCACCGCTGAAGGCATTGTTACGGTCTACGGGTATAATGAGTTGAAGCAAAAGGTCAGCGAGACCAAAAAGGGAATGGCCGCCGACGGATCGGAAGACATCGCCACGCTCTACACCCACGATCTCGCGGGCCGCGTGCTGTCAACCGCCGTCACGAACTATGCGTCGGGGCTCGGCTACGTCGCCTCCCGAAACGCATACGACGCGGTCGGGCGTGTGACGAACTCCGTCGACCGTCTCGGCAACCCCACTGTTACCGCCTATGACGCGCTCGCCATATCCGTGCGTCGGCCCAACGGCGTGACCGCCGTTACGGAACGCTATCTTGACGGCCAGGCCAAGCGCGTCCTCGAAAACGGGGTGGTGAAACAGTCCTATGCCTACGGTGTCAACCCCGCCGGCACCCGCTGGACCCTTTCCGCCGACGGCCCGCTGCCTGCCGCGGTGCAGTCAATTTTAGAACTTCCGAACTTCAGCACTTTAGAACTTCTCGACTTCCCTTGGCAGCTTCAAGCTGCCGATACCCTTGACCGATCCGTCGCTGCCTACAAACCCGGCTTCGGCGGAACGACGCTCGTCACCTCCAACAGCTATAATACTGCCGGAAATCTCGTCTCCTCCACACAGTACAGTGTGGAAAGCTCCAATCCCGTCAATCCCGTAATTCTGTCAAGAAATCTCTTCTCATATCGTGCGGACGGCGCCCGCATCCTCTCCGCTTCCGATCTGGATTTCGACGGTTCAATTGACCTTTCCGGGCCCGACCGCGTCACCGGTACTGCAACCGCCTATGAAAAAATCGGCGACGACTGGTTCAGTATCACCTACTCCATGGTCTATCCCGAAGTGAACGCCGCCACAGTAATCACGTCCGGTATACAGCGCGTTCAGATAACCGGCCGCGGCGTTTTCTCCGCCACTCATTCTTCGTACGCTTCGTGGTTAAACGACACAACCCTTCTGACCTCCCTCTCTCAGTCCGCCGATATCCGAGGTAATATCTCCACTTCCGTAACTCTGATGGACCGTGATGCCCGCAAGGTGACGCATCTATCTTTTACCCCAACCTCGGTTCAGCCCTCCGTTCAAACGGAAGTCAATGGGTTGACTCAGGCCAGTGTCTCGTCGATGTCCATCACCAACAGCTATACTTATGATGCTTTGGGACGTTTGACTAGTATCTCAGATGGTCGGGGTAATGGGTCAACGACTGTTTATACCAGTGTTGGTTTAGTTGCGTATACAGAGGATACCGCAAATAACCGCACATCCTATGGTTATGACATATTTGGTCGCAGAAGTTCTGTAACGGATGCTCTCAACAACACCGGTCATTTCGCCTACGACACGAATGACCGTATTCTTGCCACATGGGGTAGCTCTTATCCTGTAGCCTACGAATATGATTCACAAGGTCGCCAGATAGCCATGGCAACTACCCGCGATGAAAACTACAGGTCAACCAACCTGCTGACCCTGCTTCCCGCAGGAGAAACCCTTTCATCCCTCATCCTTCATCCTTCTTCCGTGGACATAACCCGCTGGCTCTATGACGAACCGACCGGCCTTCTCACCAACAAGCTTTACGCCGAAGACAACGGTCCCTCTTACACCTATACCCCGTACGGAAAACTCGTCCGTCGTATCTGGGCGCGTGGCATAACCACAGACTACACTTATAACAACGCAGGTGCTCTCATCAACGTTGACTACAGCGACTCTACCCCCGATGTAACCTATTCCTACGACCGCCTCGGAAACCAAATATCCGCTATAAGTTCCGTTTCAACCAATACCTTCGTCTACTCCTCTTCAACCCTCGAACTCGACTATGAGATTCAGAACGGAATGAAGATTGATCGCAACACCGACACTCTCGGTCGCAACACCGGCTACTCGCTCTTTAATCCTGAAAATCCTGTTCAGGAAGTTTTCTACTCCTATAATACAAATGGCCAGTTTTCCTCAGTGTTCTCTGTGTCCTATATGGTTTCAAATAATTATTCATACAGCTACCTCCCCGGTAGCGACATTGTTCATTCCATGACAACAGAGTCCGGCGTCGCTTGGTCACGCTATTACGAAGATAACAGGAATTTGGTTCACGCTGTTTCAAACAGTTTCAACAATACGGCCATTTCCTCTTTTGAATATGAGAATAACGCCATTGGACGCCGCATAACCCGTAATGACTATTACATCAATCGCGGCTCGACGGAAGCGAACTCGTTCGACTATAACGAATTCTCAGAGGTGACTAATGCCATGATGGCAGCCGGAACCTACAGTTACTTTTACGACCCAATTGGCAACCGCAATCAGGTAATTACAAATTCCGTCGTCACTGCTTATGAGGCCAACGGACTGAATCAGTACACCAATATCACCGGAGACATGGTTGCAGCCCCGGCATATGATTTAGACGGAAATCTCATTCAGGACAGTCGTTTTGTATACACTTGGGATGCCGAGAACCGCCTGTTGGTTGCATCCAACCTGACAACAGCGGTTGTCTGCAAATTTGTTTACGATCAGCAGTCCCGACGTATTTCCAAAACAACTTCAGCCCATTCAAGTCCCTCCTGCTCTCTATCCACAAAATATAGCTACGACGGGTGGAACATGATCTGTGAGCAGGTTTCAACAAATTTACTATTCACTATTCAAAATTCATCATTGTACACTTGGGGTCTCGATCTATCCGGTTCTCTGCAAGGCGCAGGTGGAGTAGGTGGATTGCTGAGCGTGATAAATAAACAAGTTGACTTGTCCCCGAAAGTATTTTTTGCGGCGGCGGATGCCAATGGCAACATAACTGAGTACGTTGATTCTAATGGTTCTGTTGTTGCGCATTATGAGTATGATTCCTTTGGGGTTTCTATGAGGGAATCCGGCACAAATACTGATGATTTCAGTTTTCGTTTTAGCAGTAAGTCCTTGGAAGATGAAGTCGGTTTGTATTTTTATGGCTATCGTTATTATGCGGCCGAGCTTGGCCGATGGTTGAATAGAGACCCACTTGAAGAGCTTGTATTAGGAAAAAAATATAGAAATATTAGTTATCTTAATAATGAAGCAATTTCATACGCATACTATAAAAAAATCTTTAATATTGATTCAGATTATTGTTTTTGCCTTAATGGAGCCGTTTATAATTTTGATTTGCTCGGATTATATACTGATCCATCCGCTGTAACCCAAGGCAATGGATATATACAGTGCGATGCCGCTACATGTACGGTGTTGCCAGGTGGATGTAATGATAACCCCATAACGGGGCCAAAAAAATGTTGCCTTGCTCACGAACAATCACATATAGGAGATCTAGATCCAGGGCAAGGGTGCTATTGGAAGGATTGTAAATGTGTCAGTGGTGGATTGGTTCCTGATTTTGGATTAGGAGATGATCCAAATGATTTTAAAATATCTCAAAAAGATAGTGAATGCAAAGCCTATCTAGAACAAATGAAATGTTGTAAAGAAGCTTTTGATAGCAAAAAACCTCTAACAAGGGATGAATATATATCGAATCGTAATTGTTTAACTTATGCAAGAATGAAGCGGCTTAATGATCCAAATGCTCCAATGATTCCAGGGTTTGGTTGCACGAAGGACCCCCTTGACGATTGGGTGGTTCCTAAATATGTGCCTTAGAAAAACAACTGAATATGCAGTTGATTCAACCTGCCACAACATCTTGTGGCAGGACGATTGTGGATCGAGGGTTGGGTGCCGTGACATAAGCGTCTGGCGAAACACATTGGCGGGGTGGTACGGTGAGCGGCGAAAACGTACGGCAAAACATATCTACCGGATTTGCGGCAGTTGAGGCAAGATGTCCCGCAGGGTGGAATATGCTCCTGCGAGGTCTTTCACGCCCGTCTGCGGGGTGCTATAATGACTCCGTGGCAGTGAACGGAACTAAAGGATATTCTTGTTGTCCAGGGCAGCGGCCCTGCTCGTGGAAACGGGGGGCGCGCCCCGCGCCAGGCCTTGAAGGCCTGGCGCACATAGTCGTCGGCGCCTGGCTGCTCGAAAGCGGCGAGGTCGTGGAGAAAACCAAAAGTGTGTTACGCCGTTCCTTCGGTTGACTCGGCTCATTATCAGGTTGCGGCGATTGTAAAGTGGTGTGGGTGCTGCGAGGCCCCTTCCTATCCCGATTAGCGAAAGGAAAACAATGAAAAAAAAAGTCATCACTGTAATGCAACTCTTCATGATTCTATTTGTACTGTGTTCATCTGCGGATGACAGAAAATCGTCGTATGAAGATATGATAATGCCAGAGGTAGACATTAGACCACTCGAGTCACAGGCAAAAGAAAACTTTGCCCTTAGAGCCCAAAATTTAACAGTAAAAGAATTTCTTGAAACACTTTGCTTTTTAAGTAACCGGAATTATTCTTTTTCCAACGGCGTTCTCAAAGTCAATGAATACTGTAGAAGAGAAGTTACAGTTGTGGATAGCACCCACGAGAAGGACATATTAAAGCTTGCTGATGAAATACTCATTCCTGAAACAACATTTCGTCCTCCAGCAACAATTGTTGACGCAGTTGACTTTTTTTACGAAGTTTCACAAGACTACGATGCTCCCGAAAAATTAAAAAGTAAAAGCGGAATTAATTTTGCTGTTAAGTCTCCAGGGGAAATTAAAACTGTAAAAGAAGAAGAAATAAAAAAGAATGAACCACTGATTATCTCTGATAATTGGAATAGTGAAACTCTATTGAAAGCAATAAAGCGAGTTTGTGAGAAAACAAATTCCCGTTTCATTGTATATGGAAAAACGATTGTCTTTCTTCCTGATGAAAACAAGAAATAACATCTTCGCGCCTTGGCGTCTTTGTGTCAGCGGGCACTCAAAACCAGCTAGGGGGCGAAATGGGGTCGCTCATCCTAGAGCCGGAGTCAATAGGCAAACACTTCCCCGCCCGCCTTCTTGAGGCGGTGTCTTTCTTTTTCATGTCTTTGCTCCGTAAGCGTCCGGCGAAACACGTCTACCGGATTTGCAGCGGCTGAGGCATGATGTCCCGCGAAAGGAAGAACGGGACATGGAACAGGAAAAGACGGCGGGCGCGCGCGAGGCGCGGCGCGAGGAGTGGCGACGGATCATAGCCGGACAGCAGGCGTGCGGACAAAGTGCGGCGGCGTACTGCCGCGAGCGCGGGATACCGGTGTGGACGTTCTCGTACTGGCGCAAGGCCCTCAACCCCGCGGAGGCGGACGCGGCGCCGCGCGGGTTCGTCGAGCTGCGGCCGCCGCGCCGCGCGTCGGGCGTGTGCGTCGAGGCGGGACGCTGGCTGGTGCGCGTGGAGCCGGGCTTCGACGCGGCGACGCTGCTGCGGGCGCTGGAGGCGCTGGCCGCGCCATGATCGCGGTCGCGGGCGCGGGGCGCATCTTCCTGCGGCGCGAGCCGACGGACATGCGCAAGAGCTTCGACGGGCTCTCGGGGATCGTGCGCGGCGAGCTGGGGCGTGACCCGCTCTCGGGGGACCTGTTCGTGTTCGTGAACCGGCGGCGCGACTTCGTGAAGGCGCTGTACTGGGAGCGCGACGGGCTGGCGCTGTGGTCGAAG
>Ga0265294_10001299_pt1 | contig 33732 bp, 4 predicted proteins | sample MunlanPumphouse3_FD_192504 | JGI IMG/M metagenome (GOLD analysis project Ga0265294, IMG submission 192504) | Groundwater microbial communities from a municipal landfill in Southern Ontario, Canada - Pumphouse #3 | ecosystem: Environmental > Aquatic > Deep subsurface > Groundwater | place...
GTATTATATCACGCGCGCGCGTAAAACGCAACTACATTTTGAACAATATTGTGAAAAAAAAGGCCGAAAACGTTAAGGTTTTCGCGCCTATGTCCAGTGGTCTGAATCCTCTTAATAATTACTTGTATTATATTATATCATATCATATCATATCATATTATATCATATCATATTAGATATTAAAACAACATTAAGAGGTATTTCTTTTTTATCTAGCAGTTTTTCGGACTTCAAAGAAGTCCGATAAACTGCTAGGCGCGGGATTCACAGCCGAGACGGCTGTGCTACTTTTTCATCTTCCTGAAATAATTCAGCGAAAAATATTTTTTATGATGGACTTTATTGCCGCGATAATATATACTTTAGATATTAAGTGTGGTTGTTTTTGCCTTGATAGTGCGAGACTAAGCATAAAGTTGGATTAAACCAATGAGCTATGAAATCAAAGCACAGTGTACGTCAAAAGTGCCGACAGCGTCTCTTTACCACCTTTTTTCCTTTTCTTTGACTTTATCCGCCGAACCGGTGGATTTTTTTCAGGAGGGTTTGTTATGAAAGCATCATATCGAATACTGCGAGCATTATTTGTCTCGTTTTTTGTTGCAACACAGGTTGTTTCAGCTAAAACAAACTATGTTGACGCCGTCGGTGGATCGGATCTCAACGACGGGTTGTCACTCGCTACCGCTAAGCAGACACTGCAGGCGGCCGTGGATATTGCCGAGGCAGGCGATGTGGTGCTGGCAGCACCGGGTGCCTACAATCAGGGTGGGCGACCGGAGACGGACAGCAACCCTGATAGTGGGGATGCGCTGACCAACCGCGTCCACATCACCCAGCCTCTGACCCTGCGCTCCAGCGCTGGCCCAGCGACGACATTTATTGTCGGTCGGAGCGGCAGCTCAGAAAATGGGCTGGCACCGGATGCGGTACGTTGCGTGCTGGCTACCGTGGCGGGAACCGTGATCGAAGGGTTTACGATCACCAATGGTCATACCATGGCCAACGAGTGGGGCGATAACAGTTCCGGCGGTGGTGCCCGCAGCGTTTATTGGGCCAATGTGATCGTATCGAACTGTGTTGTGACCGGCAATGCCGCTGTCAATGGTGGTGGTCTCTACTACGGCAAAAGCTTGGCGTGCCGCTTCCTTGGTAACCGGGCCGAGAGGGATGGTGGCGGTGCTCAGAGTGGCGACTACGAGAACTGCCTCTTTATCGCCAATAGTGCAGGTAATTCCGGCGGTGCCGTCGCGTCTGCCTACCAGCTCGTTAATTGCACCGTCGTAGGCAACAGCGCGGGCAACGGCGGCGGCGGAACCGCCGGGACTGATTTTTACAATTCGATCGTCTATTACAACACCGCTCCCCGCAATGCCAACTATCAGTGGGGCTGGGGCTTTGATGGTTCCTGCACCTTTCCCATGCCTGAAGAGGGCGGGAGTGTGCTGACGCATGAACCGCGTTTCGCCAACACCAATGGCTGGAGCGACCTGCGCCTGACGATCGGTTCGCTTTGCATCGATGCCGGATCCGACATGTATCCCTCTGCCGACACGGATCTGGATGGCAACCCGCGCGTCTCTGGGCTATTGCCCGACGCAGGTGCTTACGAATGGCAGGGGGCGGTTCTGCCGATTGTCAGCTTTGATGTGGCAGATGCAAACGTCACGGAAGATGCCGGCACGCTGCTGATCGGAGTGAAGCTAGCGGCACCTCTGTCAGGGGATGTTTCGCTTGGCTTGACCTACAGTGGCAGCGCTGTCGCGGGGGTTGACTATGCGGCTGCGCCGGTAGCCATAACTTTTCTGGCAGGCGTTACAACAACTAATGTTGCGGTTAGCGTTATAGATGACACCCTGCCCGAGTACCCCGAGACGATTGTGTTGACGTTGGCGCAGACCAACACCTTCCGCTACGGCTTTGCCGCGCACACGGTGACGATTCTTGACAACGACGGCATGCCGGAGGTTACCCGCTTTCTGCTGGAGCAGGGACGCGCTGGCTGCGACACCAATGTGTTGACCGATTTTGCTGTTGAACTGGTTAATGATCCCGATCAATATCAGATCAGTGAGACCGCCGATTTCTCCGGGGCGCTCTGGACGGCGCTGGGCGGCGATCTGACCTATACCCTTGCCGGCGGTTACGGTGACAAAACCCTCTGGTTCCGGGTACGCAAGAGCGACGGCGCGAGCGGCTATCTCGTTTCGCTGCCAGCCTCCGACACCATCTATTACGGCCCGCCGTTGGCGGTGGCTATTGACCACCCCAATGCGCTGGTCTTCAGTGACGGTGCCAACGGCGAGGCGTGGTACAGTGTTATTAACGCCGCAGCGCAGGGCGGGTCATTGGCACGCAGCGCACCGCCTTTGCCAGGCAGTTCCGAGCTGAACAGTTGGCTGGGATTTACGGCAACTGTCACCCGCGCGAGTCAGGTCAGCTTCACTGTCGAACAGTTTGGCAACGGAAACATCGGCTTCTGGATCGACGGAATGTATCAAAATCTTGAGGATATCTACACCCCAGGGCCCCATTCCTACTCCTTCGAGCTTGAGACGGGTACGAATGTGTTGCAATGGAATGCGAACGCCTGGAACGCCGCTCCCAGCGATTACTGCACACTTGATGCAGTTTCGATTACCCCGCTGCCGCCGCGTGTCTGGTTCGAGACCAATCGCGCGACGGTGGCCGAGGGTGCGGTGCTCGAGGTCGGCGTGCTGCTGGAGTGGCCGTTGGCGGGGCCGCTGACTGTGAATTATGGTGCGGCAGGCAGTGCCACATACAGCGCCGATTACACCGTTGGTGGAACCTACGGTGGTTGCGTGATCGCCGCCGGGGCGACGCGCGGCGTGATCACAGTTACAGCCGTCGATGACTCCGAACCTGAACATGGTGAGGATGCCATCTTGACGCTTGCCGCAGGTACCGGCTATCGCGTCGGTGCTGTCACAGAGTACACCATGACGATCCTGGCCAACGACGGTCTGATCGATTTACTGGCACTCTCTCTGGAGAGTGGCGCGGTTGAGACAACCAACCGCATCATTCGCATTGGCGCTACAGCCTCAACGACCCCCAGTCATATAATGCTCTCCGAGAACTCAGATTTCGCGGGTGCTAATTGGATCGTCTTCACCGAAAATCCACCGATGACGTTTGCGCTCTCCGACGGGTTTGGCGATAAGACCCTCTATGCCAAGGTTCGCATTCCGAAGACCGGGGGAGGGTGGGAAGAGTCTCCTGCTGCAATCTCCGCCACAATCCGAGTACTAGCCTGCACACTGCAGGGTGCGCTTGATACGGGATTTACGATCACTACAACAGAGCCCTATCCCTGGTTCGGCCAGACCAATGTGACGCATGACGGCATTGACGCCGCCCGCAGCGGGCTCCTGCCACAGAGCGGACAATATGCTAATTCCTACATGAACATGACGGTCGATGGCCCGTCAATTGTCTCATTCTGGTGGAAGATATCCTCCTATTGGGGCTACTCCTCTTACTATGGCACGCTCAGCCTGCTGGTGGATGGTGTCGTTGTCCAGACGATTTCAGGGGTTAAAGAGTGGAGCTATGTTTCGCTGACAATTCCGGGCGAAGGGCAACACGCATTGCAGTGGCGCTTCTACCAGAACTGGTACTTCGACTATGAGAACTGCGGTTGGGTTGATCAGCTCAAGATTACACCTGATTGGCCTGAGGTCTTTTTCAACTCGGCGCAGCAAAACGTTGCCGAAGGGGTCGGCGCGATTTTAGTTCTACTGCACATGAACCGGGTTGAAACCAATGCCGTGACAGTGCCTTATACATTAGGCGGTACCGCGGTTTACGGCGCGGATTACACCTGCGCGCCCTCGGGTAGCGTGACCTTCGCGGCAGGGGAGACAACGCAATACGTCGCTGTGACAGTTGTCGACGACACTATCCCCGAACGCGCGGAGAGCATCGCACTCGCATTGACTCCCTCCGATGGCGCTCTGATCGGCGAACCCTCAACGCACACAGTGTTGATCGCAGTGAATGACGGTACTCCCATTATCACCGCCTTTGGCTTGCAGAGCGGCGGCACGACCACCACCAGTCGCGAGATCAACCTAGCGGTGGGCGCGACGGGCACTCCGGGGGAGTATCGGATCAGCGAAGAGCCGCAATTCGGCGCTGCGCCGTGGCTGGCCTACAGCGCGACACCGCCATTTACGCTTTCCCAGGGGCTAGGCAACAAAACCCTCTGGATTCAGGTTCGGACAACTATCGACGGCTTTGGCCAAGTCGAATCCGACCCCGTGTCAGCCATCATCACCCTGAATCCGACCTTGGCGGAAGCTCTGGGTGTCGCAACGGCCGCGACCGGCGGAGCGGCCAACTGGTTCGGTCAGATGGGAACCTCTCTTGACGGCGCGGCGGCACAGAGCGGGCCAACATACAGTTACAATCAGACATCGTGGGTCAGAACCACGCTCGAGGGTTCAGGAACCGTCTCATTCCAGTGGTTCTATAAGACCGGATACAATTCCAGTATTTCGCTCAGGTGCCTGACTAATGGAGTGGTTGCAGCTACAATCAACTCGCCGGGAACCTGGGCAACCAAATCGCTAGCCTTCAATACGCCGGGTACACACACGATCGAGTGGCAGTTGTACTCCTACTATCCGACAGCAAGCTATAACACGATCGCGTACGTTGATCGGGTCGAACTGAGCAACTGGACGTATTTGCCGGTCGCCACACCGCAACTCTCGCCGACCGACGGAACTGGCTTCGAAGTTTCGCTGGCGGTCAGCCTCAGCTGCGCCACGACCGGCGCTGAAATCCGCTACACGCTTGATGGCAGTGAACCGACACAATCCAGCCCGCTGTATGCAACACCCTTTACCGTGACCGAGACCACGACTGTTAAAGCGCGCGGCTTCAAGGCCGATCGTCCGGATAGCGCGATCAGCACCGCAACCTACCGCAAAACCATATCGCGGCCGACTTTCAACCCGCCGCCCGATACCGCTTTTTATCCCGAGCTAACCGTCGCCCTCGCTCACCCCCGCCCCGGTGTGGAGATTCGCTACACCGTTGACGGATCCGAACCGGGTGAGAGTTCGCCGCTTTACACTGCGCCGCTCGCTGTAACGGGTACGACGCGCATCCGGGCGCGGGCTTATGCAGCAGGGTTTGACCCGAGCATTGTCGCTGCCGCCGATTACACGCTCTCGGACATTCCACGCGCGCTCGATCTGCCGCACATGGTGCTGCGCATGAGCGAAACCAATGCCTGGTATTACCAAGCTGAACATACGCAGGACGGAGAAGATGCCGCCCGCAGTAAACACATTGAGCGTTACCAGCAGGTCTGGATGGAAACCGATATTGTCACACCAGCCCGCGTTTTGTTCTGGTGGAAAGTTTCCTCTTATTACGAATATTTGACGCTATACACGAACGGCGTAATGCACAGTAGAATCTATAGCAACACTGATTGGAGCGAGGTGGACCAGGTTTTTGAAACAGAGGGGAGTGTTACCCTGCGCTGGGGCTACAGCAGAAATTACAGCTCCACCTCCGGACTGGATGCCGGATTCGTTGACCGCTTGCGCATCATCTCTACTACAGCGCGTATCGCCGAGTTCGAGACAACGGAGCGCACTGTACGCGAATCCGATGGCACTGTGCAGGTCAAAGTAACACTCGATCAGCCGGTGGATGCGGATCTGGAAATTCCCTTCACCCTCAGCGGAACAGCGACGGGCGGCAGCGATTATTCAATCACCGGTAACTCTCTCACCGTGCCCGCTGGAACCAACTCAGCGTACATCAGCATCACGCTCATTGATGACGCCCAAGCAGAGATGAATGAAACGATCATCCTGACCCTCGCTGAAATCGCTGGCATTAGCCCGGGTAATCTTTCGGTGTGTACGATTAACATTCTGCCAAACGATTTCGCCGTGACCCAGCCCGGGTTGATCGGCTGGTGGCGCGCCGATCTCGGCGTGGAAACCAACTCATCCGGGAGTGTCACCAACTGGCTCGACTGCTCAGGCTACCGCAACAACTTCTGGCAGAGCCAGCTTGACCGCGCTCCGCAGTTGACGACCGATACCATGAATGGCAATCCGGCAGTGCGCTTCGACGCAATCGACGACAGCATGGCATCCGCGCTCTCGCTTCCAGTGCCTTATACGGTTTACCTGATTTTCGCCTCCCGCTCCAGCGCGACAGGCAACCGTAGCGCACTGCAGGGTAGCTCCCCCTGGTATGTGGGGGTTGAGAACAATGTTATCCGGCATAGGGCCGGCTGGAATTATGCCAGTAACGCGGCTGTTCAGGCTCAGACCAATCGCCTCTATCTTTGCGCTGTGCGCAACAATGGAACGAACAATCTCTTTGCCGTCGATGGCGCGGATATAACGCAGAACAGCACTCTGACCGCCGCACCAGGGACGCTCTATCTGGGTGCAGCAGGGTATTATCCGTCGAACCCGTTTGGCGGCGATCTGGTTGAGATACTGGTTTACAACCGCGCCCTGACCGGCAACGAAATAACGGTTGCGGGGGTCGCGCTGGCACATGAACATGCGATTGAAACGCTCTACAATCCGGCATCCGTCACCATCAGCACGCCTTCGCAGAGCCTGCCGGATGGGACGCTCTCTCAGAGGGTACAGGGCAGTGTCAGCGGCATGGCCACGGTGCTGCTCTGGAGCAACACGGTTTCCGGCGAGAGCGGCTCGCTGGCTATCGGCACCAACGGACTCTGGCAGGTTGATCTGCCGCTTACCAGGCGCATCAATACATTTGAGTTCCGCACGCTCTACTCCGCTCCCGCATCGGTCACGCTGAGTGTGCAGGAAGGGGCGAACTCGGTGGTTAATCTGGTGATTGTGGGCAAGACCCAGGTTATGGGCGAGTCAACGACCCGCTACGTCGCGCGGGCCACGCTTCGAGATGGCACAACCACGAATGTAAGTGCGACGGCGAGTTGGGTGAGCAGTGACAGCACTATTTCGGTTGTGAACGGCGTGGTGACGGTTGGTGCGATCCCGACGGGTTCGTCGAAAAACTTTGTTTTGCGCGCTAGTTATGATTACCAGATGGCGCAGGTCAGCGTCACAGCTAGGAGCTTGGGAACGGAGTATCTGGTTAACACGCTGGTTGACAGCGAGGCGGCTGATGGAAAGCTCTCGCTGCGCGAGGCGATCCACGCGGCGAATGATAATGTCGCGGTGCATGAGGCGGCGGCGGGCGGCAGTGTTTCAATTGATCTGATTCGCTTTGATCTGGCCGCATTGCAGGCTGAGGCTGGCTCGACCAGCAATGTCGTGCTGACGCTGAATGGAACGCAGCTGGAAATCAGGGATAAACTGGTGATTGAGGGGCCTGGCTCCCATCTGCTGGCGATTGATGGCGACAGTTTAAGCCGGGTTTTTTACGCAAATACTGCGCAGGTCGGACTCTCCGGGTTTACCGTCAGCGGCGGATCAACGACCAGTAACGGGGGCGGACTCTACAGCTACTACACGGATCTGACCATGACTGGGATGGTTCTCAAAAACAACCGGGCAGGTTATGGTGGCGGAACTTACCTCTATTATGGAAGTTTCGCGATCTCGGATACCATCTTCCGGCAGAATACAACGACCTATAACGGAACCGTGTATATATATGGCAGCAGTGCCGCCTCGACGATTTGCAATACCGAGATCTCTGAAAACACAGCCAATTACGGCGGTGGACTTTACGTTTCGGGCGCCACTCTGACGCTGGTGAACTCGGCGGTGATCAACAATACCGCAACACAATCTGGCGGCGGAATTTTCAGCGGCGGTTCGGCTGATGCGATTACGCTGCGCGGTTCAACGATCGCCGGCAATGTTTCCAAAGCGAGTTCCGGCGGCGGAATTTACCTCTCTTATGCGAGTGCTTCCCTGACGATGATGAACACTCTGGTGGCGGAGAATATCGGCGGGGCGCTGCGCTATGACGGCATTGTTAGAGGTGGAAATTATCTGGCGGCGGATGGCGTGGTTGATTTTGTGGGGCTACGCAGTGCGGGAGCGGACGCTGTGTGGGGCAGCGCGGATGATATTTTCGGTGATTTCCATCTGCAACCAGGGAGTGTCGGTGTCAACATGGGCAACCAGCAGTTCCTGCTGGCTGAGGATATGCTGAACGATGTTCATCTGGATCTGGACGGCAACCCGCGTAGCGTTGGGTCAGCACCTGATCTTGGAGCCTATGAGCAGCAGAGTCCGGCAACGTTTGAAACGCCATCGGCAGTGGTGACCACGCTGGATGATGTAGTTGATTTAACCGACGGCGAAGTCTCGCTGCGCGAAGCGATTTATTATGCCTCGTTCTTCGGCCTGAACAGCAACATCGTGACCTTTGCGCAAGATCTGGCTGGCGGGACAAATCTGCTGAGCGGAACCGCACTGCTGATCGGCGGCGAGCTGACGATCCGCGCCCCGCAAGCGGGCGTTGTTATTGATGCGCAGGGCGCATCTCGCGTTGCGACGATTTCGAGTGCGATAGCCGGAGTGCCGGCAGTGATGCTGGAAAACCTGACCCTGCAGCGTGGCCTTGAGCTCAATGGCGGCGGTCTCTATATCACGGATGGTGAAGTAAACCTGGTGAATGTGACGTTACGGGATAACGCAGCGCAGAACAGCGGCAAAGGGGCGGGAATTTATGTTGCGGCGCGCGCCACGGTTTCCATCACTGGTTCTGAACTGCGCCGCAACTCGAAGGCGGCTGGGGCCAGTGTGGAGGGCGGCGGAATTTACAACGCCGGAGTATTGTCGATCCATGACTCTATTATCGCTGAATCGGACGTAAGACGTGGCGGCGGTATATACAACTCAGGAACATTAACGGTTTTTAACAGCGCAATTCATGATAATACTCTGAGCGAGGGGTACAGCGATGCCCAAGGAGCAGCACTTTTCACAAGCGGTTCGGCTGAGCTGGTCAACGTCTCCATTCGTGGTAATAAAACAGCTTATACCGGAATTGTTTTTCAATCCGGTGCCAACCCATTGGTGCTGGTGAATGTGGAGTTATCGGCGAATGAGTCGGCTTACGATCTCGTGGCTGGTACCTCAATCGCAAACTCGCGATTGATCAATGTGACGATGGCCGGCAACCTGGGGCGCTCCGCACTTGTCTCCCCGGCCACGCTGGTCAACTGCATTTTGTTTAACGGTTTTGGAGCAGAACTCTATGATGACAGCGTATTTGTTGTCAACAACTCTCTGGTTGGAATCGACCCCAGATTCCTTGATCCATCGGCAGGCGATTATTCGCTCCGCCTGGACAGTGCCGCGGTTGACGCAGGCACGACAAATGGAATTCCAGTAGGGGTCACAACCGATCTGGCTGGCAATCCCCGTCTCTTTGGTGAGCGCCCCGATCTCGGTGCCTATGAGCAGCAAACGGCCTATACCGGTGAAGCACGTTCGGCAACGGTTACCTCGCTGACCGACGAAATCAATGGCACGAATGGTGTGACTTCACTGCGGGAGGCGATCCTCTATGCCCAGGCGAGTGGGCAGCCGGTTAGCTTTGATCCGGCCTTGAATGGGCAGACCATCACTATGACTGGCGAACTCTTTTTGAGCGGCAGCCTGACGATCTCTGGTGGCGGTATAAGGCTGGATGCCGGCGGGAACCATCGGGTTGTGCGGATTGACGGTGTCGCGACCGATATTGTGCTGGAAAACATTACGCTGACTGGTGGCCAGGTATCGGCCAATGGTGGCGGCATTTATCTGCGAAATGGACGATTGACAATGCGCGGCTGCACGGTTACCAACAACGCAAGCATCGGGGGTTATAGTGGTGGCGGACTCTGTGTGGTGGATGGCGAGCTGCTGCTGGAGCGTACCGCGGTTGTCGGGAACTCCGGGTACCACGGCGGCGGCATTCGTCTGTACAGAAGCACCGCAACGCTGACAGGGTGTAATATTTCCAGGAACACCGGAAACAGCGGGGGTGGTTTTAATATAGATTGCTCCGGTCTGGAAATACGGATTAAAGATTCGGTTATTCGCGAAAATGAAGCCGTGAATTACGCCGGCCTCTATTGCTATAACGGCATTACTCTGCTGCAGCAGACAGAGATCAGCAGGAATCATGCGAGTAATAACATCGGAGGCTTATACCGTTATTATGGCAATGTTACACTGCGTCAGTGTACGATCGCCGGAAACACAAGCAGTGCCGGGCTGGGAGCGGTTTACGGTGAGAATACCGGCGGAAACTTTACCATTGAAAATTGTATTATCGCCAATAACCCCGGTGATGATTTTGAGATGCGTTATCTCAATCCGACGCTATCGGTCTCCGCATCATTGATCGTTAAGGATGCCGGTTTTGTTGATCCGGTAAACGGTGACTACCGGCTGGCCGCACATAGTCCGGCGATTGATCGCGGCACTGCGGCACTACTTGACAGCGCGGTTACCAATGATCTCTCCGGCGCGGTGCGAATCGTCGGGAGCACGCTCGACGTCGGCGCCTATGAGTTCCAGGGCGCGCCACTCTGGATCGATACTCCATCCGCGCAGGTCACCACGCTCAGCAATACGGTTGATTGGGCCGACGGCAAGACCTCGCTGCGCGAAGCGATTATTGCCGCCACACTTGGTGACCTCAATAATGGAACAGTCACATTTGATGAAGCGCTGAGCGGTAAAACGATTGCGCTTGACAGCGTCCTCGAAGTCTATGATGACCTGCGCATTGTCGCCCCCTCCGGCGGCATTGTGATCGATGCCGGTGGGCGCGGCCGGATTATCGATAGTCTCTCCTCCGGGACGGTGTTGGAGCTTGATGGCGTTAGTATCATCAACGGACGCTCGCAATATGAGGGCGGAGCAATCCGGGCACTACGCAATGCGCTGAAGATCACGCATTGTGTTGTCAGCAATAACATGGCCGGGCCGACTAAAAATTATAACGGCGGCGCCATTCACGCGCTCGAGGCGGTGGTGGAGTTCGACGAGGTTGATTTTATCGGCAACAGCGGGTATTACGGCGGGGCGGTCTCTCTCGAGCGGGGTACGCTCTCTGCTGAAAACGCGCGGTTTACCAGCAATTATGCCGCGCACTCTGGCGGCGCGATTTATGGCTACAGCGGTGCTTCGGCGCTCTTTTCAAAGCTGCTCTTCGAATCCAATGTGGCCCAAAACTATGGCGGTGCTGTTTACTTTCCAAGTGCATCCATCAACGTGAGCGACTCTGACTTTATCGCAAACATGGCTTCCGTTTATTATGGCGGCGCCATTTACGCTACAACTCTGAGCATGAACCGTTCGCGGGTTGAGTCTAACCGCACGGGGAGATACGGTGGCGGAATTTATAATGATGGCAGCGGCAGTTATACTAACACTCTGATCTCCGGCAACGCAGCCGGGCAGCACGGCGGCGGATTGTATCTGGGCGGTTATACTCAACGCTGGATGGTCAATTCCACGGTGGCCGGAAATTTGGTTGCCAGTGGATATGATGGCGGCGGTATCTATTGTTCGGCAAATAATTATCTCAACCTGATTAACAGTGTGGTGGCGGAAAATCGCAAACTGCCGACAGCCCCAAATGATCTATACGGCACACTCAAATCCAGCCTCTCATCCTTTGTCGGCACAACCGATGGCGATCCTCTGTTTGTGCAGAACCCGACCGCAGGCATTGACGGGGTCTGGAATACCGCGGATGACCTGCCCGGCGACTATCACTTTACAACTGGTTCGCCGCTGCACAATGCCGGCAATACGAATTATGTTGCAGCTGGCTCGATTGATCTCGATGGCTTCCAGCGCATACGCGGCGCATCGGTTGATATCGGCGCCTTTGAGTGGACGCATCTGACAGTGATCGACATGGCCGAACAGTACGCTGAAGCTGGTACGCTGGTTGAGGTGCAGTGCTCCGCTGATGATGTTGACTTCACCTCAAACTCCACTTTTTCCGTTACCTGGTCGCTCAGCGTTGACGCGCCTGAGGGCGTGGAAATCGGAGCGAATTCCGGGTTGCTGACTTGGACTCCCCCCGCGGCGGGAACCAACGTCATCACAGTCGTTGCAACCGATGGACAGGTGGTCGCCTCCAACACCGTTACGATTTATGTGACCGCCAGCACACAGAACTATCCGCCGGTGATTCAGCCGATTCCCGCGCAGAACGCGCCGGAAAATGAGCTATTCTCCTTTGTGGTCAGAGCCGCTGATCCCAACAACCCGCCAGTACCGCTCGCATTCGAGCTGACCGTCAACCCGGTGGTGGGCGAGGCGACACTCGATTCCGCAAGCGGACTCTTTGCATGGACGCCCTCTGAGGCGCAGGGCCCGGGCAGTTACGTGTTTACCGTCGAAGTGACCGAGGTGCGCGGCGACGCCGAACCGCCGCTCAGCTCGTCGCGCAGCTTCACCGTCAATGTGCTTGAGGTTAACTCGTTGCCAATCCTGACGCTGCCGGCCCTGCCGACTGCGATCAACGAGTTGGCGGCATTCGGATTTACCGCGCAGGGAAGCGACAGCGACCTGCCCGGCAATCCGCTCACCTTCTGGCTGGATAACGCGCCGGCTGGCGCGAGCATTGATCCGCACAGCGGTCTCTTCTCCTGGACGCCGACCGAACGCCAGGGGCCGGGCAGCTACACCTTCAACGTGCGGCTTTATGACGGGCGCGATAGTGTCGTGCAGCCAGTTACTATCAGTGTGCTGGAGGTCAACCAGCCGCCGACGATCGGCGTAATTTCTGATAAAACCGTACAGGGGCAGGCCGTGCTTTCGTTCTGGGTCTCTGCCACCGATCCCGACCTTTCAGCTGGGGACATTCAGCAGAGCCTGACCTATCGGCTCGAAGGCAATGTGCCGACAGGCGCGACTATCACGCCCTCCGGCTACTTCATCTGGACGCCGAACGCGTCACAGACCCCCGGCGAATATACGCTCGATGTGGTTGTCAGCGACGGTGCTTTGGAGTTCCGCCGCACGTTCACCATTTTTGCAATTGACCGTTCGGATCTGACTGTCACGCAGTTTGAACTGCCGACAGCCGCGCCTATGGAAGGCGAGGCCATGCGGCTGCGCGCCAGGGTTGATAACGTTGGCAGCGGCAACTTGCTGCAGGCCTGTTACGCCGGATTTTATATGGATGGGGTGTATATCGGTCGGCAGTGGATTGCCGACGCCACGCTGCCGAAAGGGCAGTACTGCTGGGTGGAGTTGCTCTGGACAGCGGTGCCCGGCAACCATACAGTTGAGGTGTGGATTGATTATCAGAACTCTGTGGCAGAGAGCAATGAGAACAACAACCGCCTCAGCGAGGCGCTGCCGGAGATTGTTGCGCCGGATATCGCTGTGACGGATGTGAGCTGGCTGCCGTCCTCGATCGGCGAGGGCGAGAATGTGCAGTTCTCCTTCAGCGTCACCAACGCTGGCGGCGCAACCGCCCGCGACGTGGATGTGCAGCTGAAAGTGGATGGCGCCTGGGGCGACTCGGAGCGTATTCGCGGACCGATTTCGAATCAGACCGCAGCGGTCACACTGGAGTGGACCGCCACCCCCGGGCCGCATGAAATCGAAATCGTAGCTGACCGTTACGCGTATATCTCCGAACTCAACCGCTCTAACAATGTGGCGAAAATTTCGCTGGGTTCGATTCAGGACACCTTTGCGCCTAAGTTCACAAAACTTGTTCCAGGCAATGGACAGCGCATCGGCGGGAACTTCGCCCTCGATGTCGCGGCAACGGATAACTCCGGCATCAGCCGCTATCTGATAGAGTACTCGACGGATGAAATTTTCTGGACTACGCTGCATGATGCTGCGACCGGCGCAGGCAGTTGGAATACCACATTGCTCCCGGACGGCGAGTATAAAGTTCGTTTCAACGCCGAGGATACGCAAGGCAATATCGGGCAGATCACGCATACGGTGACGCTCGACAATACGCCGTTGCCAGCGGTCACGCTCGCGGCACAGCAGATTGAGTTTGGTGCGGTCATCAGCTGGGCCAAGCCAGCAGCGAGCGACTACTCCTTCTGCCGCATCTTCCGTGCAACATCGCCAGCCGGCCCGTTCACGCAGATCAATGGCACAATGTACTCGCAAGTGAGCTATACCGACAGGCAGGTGGCACTTGGGAATTCGTACAGCTATAAGGTGCGGGCCTATGACATAGCTGGGAATGAGAGTGCGGACAGCAACGTTGTTACTGTCACGCCCTCTGGCGATCAATCCCCGCCTGAGATTCGGAGTCTCACTCCAGAGGAGAACAGCGCGCATAACACTACAAACCGTCTAGCTGCCGTCATCTGGGATAATGTGGGCGTTACGCTGGTGCGTTATGAATTCGCAGCCAAACCGGCCGGTGCTTATGAACTCTCCGATCTTACCTGGACCAACCTGTGCGAGGGCACTTCAGCCGCCTGTAACTGGGATGTCACCGGGCTGCCGACCGGGCGTTATCTGATTCGCCTGACCGCCTGGGATGCGGTTGGACTGAGTGCCTCGATCGTGCGCACCTATCTGGTTGACCACCTTCCGCCGGGATCGGTGGGCACGGTCAGTATCGAGCGCCGCGAGCTGGCGCTGGCAGTTGGCTGGAGATCGCCGGGCGACTCGGATCTGGTTGGTTTCCGCCTAGCGCGGCAGGCCAACGGCGGCGAATTTGTGGTGCTAAAGGAACGGCTGACCTCGACGCTGTACGTTGATGCAAACCTGCAGCCCGATGTGCAGTATGTTTACCGCGTTGAGGCGGTGGACACTCTCGGGCAGTACAGCGTTCCCGCTTACAGCACAGCTGTTACGACCCTCAGCGATACGACCGTCCCGATGCTGGTCGGCGTGCAGCCGGAGGCGTGGTCGCGGCATAAGGGTGAAGTTGAACTGGCGCTGCTGGCAACGGATAATGACGCGATCTCCACCGGTGCCTTCTGGTACCGGATGGGCGGCAGCGAGAACTGGCTGGAGTGCGGCGGCACACCGCAGGCACTGTGGCAGGCCAATCAACGCTGCTGGAAGCTCGTGCTGCTCTGGAATCCAGCCGGGTTGGCTGATGGCGAGATCGAAATCAAGGCGCGGGCATCAGACCGTTCGCAGAACAGCCTTGAAACAACTTATACGATCATTCGCGACACAACACCACCCGCCGCGCCGCAGGGTGTCGTTGCAACTGATCCGCAGACCGGCATTGCGATCGGGTTGGTGTGGACGGCCAACAGCGAGAGCGACTTTGCCGGTTACCGCATCTATCAGCGAGCGAGCGGTGAAACGCAGTGGCAATTATCCGGATCATCGGTTGTCGCGACCTACAGCGCAGGTTCGCTGCAGAGCGATCAGAGCTATCAGTTCGCGGTTTCGGCGGTTGATCTGGCTGGCAATGAGTCAGCTCAATCCGGTATCAGTGAACTCACGCCAGTAACGCGCGCTGATCTGAAGGTGCAGTCGATTGTCTTTAATCCGCTCACCCCAGCGCAGGGGCGCCTGGGCGAAATTGTGGCACGTCTGCTCAACCAAGGACCGGCGCGGGCGCGGGTTGCGGTGCGCTTCTATGTTTCGGTTGGAGGGGTCGAAACGGAGGTCGGCGTTCAGCATGTGTGGATTGACGGCCAGGCAAACTCCGATGTGAGAACGCCATGGATGCCGCAGCAAGGCGGTGCGCAGACTATCCGTGTGGTGGCCGAGGTTGTCGCTCCGGCGGTGGATCAGAATCTTGGCGACAACGCACTATCGCGTGAAACGCTGGTGAACATCGCGCCGGTTGCCGTGGCAGGAGCGGACCGTTCGGTCGATTGGTATGAACAGATCGCGTTTGACGCTTCGGGCAGCAGCGATGCTGATGGTCGCATCATGGAGTATCTCTGGAACTTCGGCGATGGCAACACCCAGCGCGGCATAAATGCGACACACCGCTATGAAGTGGTTGGCGTACACACTGCTACGCTGACGGTTACGGATGACCGCGGCATCTCCTCGACAGACTCTGTTTTGGTAACCGTGGCCGATACCCGTGCCGATCTGGTAGTCAGCAAGATTACCTGGCAGCCCGGCGAGCCGCAAGAGGGCGATCAAATTACGATCATAGCCACGATTCGGAATCAGGGCCGCGGCGCGACCAAGAAAGAGTTCTTTGCCACCTATTACATTGATGGCGTTTATAACGGCTATGTGGTTGTGGATCAGTTGATCGCCGCCGGCGAGTCGGTTGATGTCACCTTCCTGTGGACTGCCACCAAGGGGTTGCATACAGTGAAAGTTGTGGCGGATGATCTGATTAACGCCGTGATCGAGCTCTCGGAGGTGAATAACTATAACCAGGTTCACATGACCTTCCAGCAGATTCACTTCCCGGATCTGGTGATCACGAACATGACCTGTACGCTCCCTGCGATCATAAGTAGCCAGGAGGCGCTGGTCGTGACCACGGCGGTGCATAACGCCGGAACAGCGGATGCGGATGCTCCCTTTGTCTCGCTGTATCAGAACGATGTGTTGATCTCCCGTAAACAGCTGCCTGATCTGAATGCAGGCGAGACGCTGGTGACCATCTTTAACGTCATGCCGGTTGACGGCACTAATACGCTGACGGCGGTTGTCGATGATCCAGTTTCGCTGATTCTTGAAAGCGATGAAACGAACAACAGCTATACCCTGGAATTGGGCGATCTGACAGTCCTGCATCCGGATCTGGAGCTGAAGTTGACCGTTGAGCCGGATCAGGCGGAGATGGCCCACGGCAGCTGGATCGATATGAACGCGACCGTGAAAAACCTCTCCACAATTGACCTGCTGGAAACAGCGGATGTCGATTTCTATGTGGATGGCACCAAGGTCGGCACACGTAAGATCCGCCTGTTGGCAGCCGGCGCCTCTAAAACCGTAGCCTTCCAGGTGTCGGCTACCCTGGGGGTTCATCAAATCCGTGTGGCGGTCAATGATACGAAGATCATTGCGGAGAGCGACTACTCCAACAACGAGCGGCTCCATACCACAAAAGAGCTGCGCGTGTTGTACGCCGACCTGACCGTGGGCAATGTCTCCTGGTACACCCAGCACGGCGGGCCGGTAAAATACGGCGACCAGTTGATTGTGACCTTTGATCTCTCGAACCTGACGTTGGTTTCCAGCTATGACCGCAGTTCGGTGATTCTGCTGGTCGATGGTCAGCAGGTCGGTAAACTGGATATCGGTTCGATCCGCGGCTATGAAACTGTGTCAACCGGCATCATGTGGAGAAATGTCAATATCGACCCGAACCTGCCGCACACCATCGCGGTTCAGGTCGATCCTAAAAATGTCATTCCAGAGGAGAACGAGCAGAACAACATCGCCACAGCGGCGGTCCAGCTCTCGCTTGAAGACGGACTGATTTTGGTTGCGGAACTTGACCGGGAAAAGGACGAAGTATTCGGCGTGCCAGTTTATATCTCCTCCGAGAGCTGCCGTGTCAGCGCCCGCGCGAGCTATGCCTCCGCGCCGATGGCCTGGCTGGACACCAGTGCGGGGCAGACGATGACCCTCTCGTTGATCTATACCCCTGGCGTGATTTTAAATCCGGATGAGGCGCCGATTTACCCCGACCCTGTTACGCTGTATGACAATGAGCCCATGCTCTACAACCCGCTCACCGAGCAGTTCGACCTCGAGATTCCGCTGCTGTTGTTTGATGAGACCGGGAATTACAGCGTGCGGGTCACCTATGACGACGGTGCGCTAGTACGTTCGCAGACCCTGCCGTTTATGGTGATTCAGGATTGCACAATTCTGATGGATACCAGCGTTGAGCGCGTGGTGGCCGGAGAACGGATTGTGATCAGCGGCCAGGTTCTGGATCTGCTGGGCATTCCGATTGCGGAAGAGACCATGATGATTGCCATCTACGAGGGCGAAGACGGCTTCGGAATGATGGCCAGCCCAGCGCTGGCCGCATTGGCCAACATGGCCAACGATGTCACCATCGCCAAGGTCAGAACTGACCTGAACGGCGAATTCACCTATCTGCACCGCACACTGCGCGGCCAGTCTGGCATGTACACGGTTTCGGGTTATCTGATCAGCTCGGTGGTGGCCGCATCCGGCAACTGCAACTTCGAGATCCTCAACGCCGGCTTTGACTCGCCCGGAGCGAACATCACGATGCCCAAGAACTACACCTTCTCGAAAACAGTCACGTTGAAAAATAGCTCGATTCGGGCCCTGACCAATGTGCAGGTAGCCCTGAACGAGTTGACAGCTGCGGATGGCGTCACGGCGCGTCTCGTTTCGAACGTACCATCAGTATTGAGCGCCGGCCAGTCGGTGCAGCTGACGGTTGTGTTTGAAGCAGAGGAGATTGCCGGCAATGCCGCGAAATACGAGCTGGCGTTCAGCTGCGCTGAGGGCATTGCCCGCACCTTTGAAATCAATGTCACTCTGCGCGACAGCGGGCCATCAATCCAGTTTAGCAGCACCCTGCTCAAGCTGGGCATGAACCCCGGCACGACGCTCTTCCGGCGTGTTACAGCCACTAACAAAGGGCTCGGCACACTGAAGAACTTCACGGTCAGCGGCGCTCCGAACCTGCCGTGGGTCTCCGTCAACTACTCGGGCGTTAAGGACCTTGAACCCGGCGCGGCACTCGAGCTGGAGATTGTGGTCAATCCGGATGCCGCCGCAGGGTTGGGGCTTTACCGCGGTTACATCACGCTGACAGATGAAAAAGGGGTCGCCTTCAAGATGGGCATTGAGATCGAGTTGACCAGCGCGACCCGCGGCAGTGTCAGCTTTATGGTTGATAACGATGCCGGACGGCTGATTCAGGGCGCTGAGGTGCGGCTGGTCAGTAAAGCCACCACACCGGTGATCAACCCGGACGGCTCCGTGGCTGGGGTGCGCTACGAGCTGTTCACCGACCGCACCGATGCTGCGGGACGGGTCACCTTTGTCGATATACCGACGGGGGCTTACACCTACTCGATTAACAGCAGCGGACATGAAAGCGCGAAGGACGAGGTTGAAATAATGCCCTCGAGCCTGCCGATTATGATCAGCAAAACGCTGATCGCCACACCGATTACCTATACTTGGTCGGTGACGCCGATCACGATTGAAGACCGCTATGAGATCATCCTGGATATCTCCCTGCGCATCGACAACCTCAACAAACCGTCGATCGTCTCACTCCCGCCGTGGGCAACGATCGCTCAAACGGTGAGTCAGGGCTACAGCGACCGCCTGATCTTTAATAACCAGGGTGACCTGGCACTGCGCAATGTGCGCGTGGAGGTGATCGGTGACGCGCTGTTGATCAACAATATTTCGCTGGCCGGTGGTGGCGATATCGGAACGATCGAGGCTGGCGAAGCAATTCAGCTCTCCTATTACGTTACCGAAGGTTCGTATGAAAACCTGAGAGGTGCCAGCAGGTTCAAACTGAGCGGAACCTACAGAGCGCTCGATAACAAAACCGGTGAGTTTGCCGATTTCACGGTGACCAGTTTCGTGCCGATCTACAATCCGGCACCGAATCGAACTGCGACGATTCGTGTTCCCGGCTTCTCGGACGAAACGGTGCAGCTGCCCGATTTCCAACCAGGTGATAAGGACTTTGATGACCTGCCGAAGCCTCCAGGCGAAGGCGATGATACGGTCTCTGTGACTGTTAAACTGCAGATCCCGCAGGAAGCCACGCTCGAGCGCGAAGGCTTTGAGGCTATCCTCACCTTCCGCAACGGACTCAGTGACGATCTGGTCGGCTTCAGTGTGGCGCCGCGCGTCTTCGACGCTGCTAACCGCGATGTGACCAGCTTGTTCTATCTGGTGCCGCCGAGTTTGAGCGGCGGATTGAGCGCAACCGATGGATCACAGACCCTGGCCGGTGGAACCGAGTTCACCGCCAACTGGATTCTGGTGCCGGGCGAAGGGCTTGGCGGCGAAGATCCGGGTGGAAAAACATACTACGTTGAAGCGGCCGCCACCTACTCGCAGGCTGGTCAGTTTAAAGAGTTCAACACCCACAGCGAGCAGATAACCGTCCATCCGCAGCCGAAGTTGGAGCTGTTCTACTACCTGCCGGAGAAGATTCAGGCTAACACCCCGTTCCGCCTCGGTGTTTTTGTGGAAAATAACGGCTTTGGCGAAGCCAAGCGTTTCCGCATCAAATCTGGGCAGCCCGAGATTACCGAGAATGAGAGCGGTGTTCCGCTTGAAATAGAGATCGTCGGCAGCAGCTTCGGCGCTGGAAATATTGAAACCAAAGAGTGGGCGGTTGAGTTCGGCGATATCGCCGCCAACAGCTGGGCGCGCGGCTACTGGATTACGCGCTGTAATATGGATGCGACCGTGACCGAGTTTACTGCGGAGTTTGAACACCTGCCGTTCAAAGGCGTGCAGCTCAACCCGCTCATCACCGCGGTGCATACTGAGATTATCATGGGCGATTTCCTCTTTGCCGATGCGATTGATCCGAACAACTCGTTCAGCCTGATCGACCAGGATGACAACGGAATCCCCGATTATCTCATCAACCTCTACACTGGACTGCGCCAGGAAATTTTTGTTCCCAGCGCACTCTCTGTGACGCAGGTGCCGACCTTCGAGGCGCCGCAGATGAGCTTCTCGATCCCCGACACGATTGGGTTTGTCTGCATGGTACTCAACGACCCGCTCAGCTCGATCAATATCCGCGGCATTCAGCGCCATCACCTCGATGGATCAGGCGATGTTTACGAACTCTCAGGCAACAACTTCTGGCGCGACGGTGAAACGCTATATATCGTCGACCGTCTTGGTGAAATTGTCGGCGGTCAGCCCGTCGCGATTCCGGTTGAGTATGTGATCGACTATCAGTCCGCGCTCGAAGTCCGCAAACTGGAACTCGGCACGCTCGTTTTCAATACGCTGGCAATCGATGAAGGCTACATGGCTCAATTCGGTAAAACACACTGGTTTCAGGATTATCGGGACGATGACGGGTTCGGTGTGACTGAGTACGGAATACTCAATAGTGACGGAGATGCGGTGCCGCTGTATAACAGTCCGCTGCCGATCATTGCCGGCGATCAGGGGTGGGTGCGGATTGAGCTGTTTAACGGCGGCATTAGTCCTGAATCCGGTGAGATCGGCATTTATCTGATCGACGATCAGGATGGCGAAACGCTGGTTGCCACAACTCTAATCGAAGAGCTGCGCTCCTACCGCACGCAAAGTATCGAACTGCCGTTTGATACAACGCTCGATGGTCTTTATACCCTTGAAGTGCGCTTCCTCGATGGGCGCACCGAGGGCAATGCCGCGCGGCAATTCCATATTAACGCCCGCCCGATCTCCGATGCCGGAATCGACCAGAGCGTTAAACTCGGCGAGCCGGTTAAGTTCAACAGTTCGCGCAGCTATGACCAGGATGGCGTAATCGTCAATTATCAGTGGTATATGGACGATCTCAGGGTCGAAGCCGATGGAACGGAGAGCGGCGGTCGCTGGATCGCGGGGCCGACCCCCTCATACACCTTCACTGATTCGGGAACCTATGAGGTGATGCTGGTGGTCTCCGACTACGACGGTGCCATGGAAGAGGACAAGATGCTCGTGACCGTTGAGGAAACCCGCCCCGACCTCTACATTGCCTCCTTTAGCCACGGACAGCCGCAGGTGCTGGACGGTCAGCCGTTGACGATTTCGGTCGAGATCGGCAATGCCGCGGAGGATCTGCCGCCCAATATCGGCTTCTATGTTGGACTCTATGCCGACGATGGCCTGATCGCGACCCGCTTTGTAACCGGCGGAATCGTAGCTGGGCAAACTAAGACGATTACCTTTGATTACATTGCCGACATCAGCCATGAGTTCCTGACCGTTGTTCTGGACGATATGGGGAATCTGCTGGCAGAGGCCAACAAACGCAATAACACCGATTCGCTGGCGATCTTCGCCGATCAGACGACCTTCCCTGATCTGGTCTCCGGCAATGCGCGGCTGAGTGTCTCGCCCGGTGAAAAGGTTGATTGGGGTCGAACAATTCAGGTTCTGGCGGATATCCGCAACATTGGTGATCAGAACACCGACAAACCGTTCCGCGTGACGGCCTATGTTGATGGCACCTATCTGAACCATCAGGCGTTCCACTCTGGTCTCGCGACGTCTGTAACTGAAACCGTTTCGTTTGGCTGGGTCCCGACACCCGGCAGCCATCAGATCGAAGTGATTGCCGACTGGCCATACAGCCATGTGCGCGAATCGAATGAGATGAACAACCGTGCTGAGTTACCAGTTAATGCGGACAATCTCGCGTTGAATCTGCCGAATATCGTGCTGCAGCGGCTCGCTTATGAGCCGGCCAACGGCGAGTTGGCCTCCGGTGTGCCGGTACAGGTGACCGCCTCGATTCTCAACGATTCGACCTGCAGCCTGCCCTTTGGTTCGACTGTGATTATGAGCGTCAATGGGCAGGTTGTTGCCCGCCGCTCTGTTGGCGCTATAGCTGCCGGAAGATTTACCGCTGTCCAGCTCGCCTGGGTTGATCCGTGGAGCGGAAAGCATGCGATCAAGGTCACCGTTGATCCTGAGAGCAAGTGGTATGAGAGCAAGACCACGGACAATGTGATTGCCGAAGAGAAGAGCTTCACGCTGAATAAGGGTGATTTAACAATCCGTCAGGTGGTTGTCCCAGCTACGGGGCAGGTCGGTGTCAAGGCTGATCTCGGCATTAACATCGCCAACATCGGCAAAGGCTGGGTCAGCAAACCGTTTACCGTTAAGTTCTTCGCGGATAACCAGCTAGTTGCAGTTGAACGAATTGATAAGCTGCTCCTGCCTGGGCAGGCGTTCTGGTGGAGTCCCTTCTGGGCACCCGGCGAGACACTCGCCGGCAGTAATGTTACCCTGCGCGCTGAGGTCGATACTCTCGCTGAAATCGATGAAGCCGACGAAACCAACAATATGCGGGAGACCACCCTAGCGATTGGGCAAGGGGTCAAGGTCACGTTGGCGCTGCAATCACACGCAGTTGTTCCAGGCACTGAAGTTGCGGCATCGATCGCGGTGATTGATACTCAGACAAAAGCGGCGGTTGACCCATCGGCTGCAGTTGTCTCTGTGCGTCTGTTTAACACCAATGGAACAGCGGTCGCCACCTTTAACGCAACCAACTCGAACGGTTGGACCACCTCCATCCTGACAGCTGGGCAAGATCCCGGCGCCTATCAGGCCCGTGCGGAGGTGCTGTATGCTTCCAAGAGCTATCTCTCGCAGTCGCAGCCGCTGCACCTGATCCGTGAGCTGCTGGTGGAGTGCGGCGCGCCTGACTTTGTGCCGCTAGGTGCTGAGCTGGTGGTCACAGGACGCGTTACAACGGCGGTCGGCGATCCGGTGGATGGCCGCAACGTCTCGCTCCGCATCCTGCCCGATCCGAGCCGCAACGCTGATCCGCTGTTCTTCCCAGCCATGACAGACACCTCCGGCGTCTTCTCGGTCTCGATCCAGACTGATGCCGATCTGGCGGGTGAACTCACTGTAGCCGCCCAGGCGGTTGGCGCGGATCTGATGGGGCTGGAGTTTGTCTCATCCAACCTGACGACACTGGTTTCCGGCTTGAGAGTGGCGGTCGATAGACCGCTGCTCTCCGGGTTTACCGGTGCAGAGATCCCGTGTACGCTGACCTTGGAAGCGGTTGGCGTAGGGATTGAGCTGCGCTCCGTCGAATTGCTGCCGGATGCCTCCCGCCCCGACTCGGGCAGTGTGAGTACTGTACTCAACAACGCGGTGCCGCCGCAGCCGCTGACCAATGGCCAGGTCATGGCGATCGGCGCGAAAATATCCAGTGCAACGGAGGTGCTATACCTCCCGGTCGAAGCCCGTGTTTCGTTCAATGCGGGTGGGTACAGCAACCTGACCTCCTCGATCTGGCTGGTCTTCTCCGGCGCGGAGCGCAAGACGTTGTCCATCGAACTGAAGGACGCGCGGATATTCTCCGGGGCGAATCTTGAAACTTTGATTCCGGACTTTGCCGGTTCGAGCAACTTGACCGTCCGTGGGGCGCGGCAGGTGCTGATCGATGTCGTGGTGACCAACCACACTGAGCAGGCGCTTCAGGGTGTGGTGCTCTCAGCGCCCGACTATCCGTGGGCCGCTCTCTCGCCGCTGAATATCGGCACCCTACAGCCCGGTGCTGCCAAGGTGGCGCGTCTTGAGCTGCAGACCTATGAGCCACGCATGTCAACTGCGCGTTTCCCGATCGAGTTGGCCGCGACTGCTACCGGCGGAGTGACTGCCGAGCGTTCGTTCCAGCTGACCATGAAAGCGAAAAACAGCGCTGAAGATGTTGACCTGACCTGTCTGCTGCGCGACCAGTACGGGAATGCCCTGGCCAGCCAGCAGATTGTGCTGGAAGCTGTGGAGTTGTTTGACGGCAGCGAGCCGGACGATCCCCTCACCCTGATTACAGGGGGGGGCGGGAGCTGCATGGCAACGCTGCCAGCTGGTCGCTATCAATATACTGTTGTCTCCTCCGGTTCGAGCGCCTTCAGTAACAGGGCAGGCGAAATTAGGGTGGAGCCGGATCATCCTGGCAGCCCGCGCTGCGAACGCAGGGTGACCGTGAGCGTTGATCCGTTTGGTCTCTCGCTCCAGCGGGCAACCTCGCAGGATCGTGAAACGCTGGGCCAGGCTGAACTCAATCTGGTGTTGAAGGGCGACGACTCGCAGCCGTTGCAGCTCTACCGTCCGGGGCGCGAGTTTGCCATGATTATCTCTGAGCCGATTCCGGCGTCTTATGAGCAGCTTGATGCGAACTTCACGCCATCTGAGCAGAGCGGGCAGTTCTCGCTCTCCAACGCCAGCGGGAAACCGGTGGTCGGTTTGAAGCTGACATTAAGTGGTGAGTTGGCGCCTTACATCCAAATTCAGAACCGCTTTGTGCAGGACGACTATCTCCATATGCTCTTTATGGATAATGCGACAGCGGTTGTTCGCTGGTACTTTGATATTGCGGCGCTGCGCGCGGCTTATGACGCGGCAGGTGAAGACCTGCTGCTTGACGGCGAGTTTAATTTCACGACGCTTGAAGGTCATCAGGCGGTTTATCACGTGCGTCTCCGCATCTCCGAGCGGTTTGCGACCTTTAACGGCGCGGCATACCAGTATGTCAGCTACACCGACGCAATCGGACGCTACTCGCCGGTTGGTCTCAATACGCTGCCGCTCTGGCTCGGCCAGGATGCCGGCGCAGGCATGAGCGCCACCGAAAACGCGGGCCTGCTCGCCAATATCAGCCAGAAGATCCTGGCGGCAGGGCAGTCGTTCACGCTCGAGAGCGCCATTCGTAATCAGCTCGCCAATCAGTCGCTGATGATCGAAAACAGCGTGTTGCGCATCTTTGATGCGGCGGGCCAGGATGTCAGTGGCGGTTTCCGCATCGTAGTGCAGCGCGATATTGGCGGGCAATCTATCCCGCCGCTGCAGACCCTTCGGGCCGCGTGGAAGGTGACGGCAATCGACCCTGAGCTGGGCGGAACGAGTTCCGCCGGGATCGTTTACACTGCCCGTATCGAGGGGAGTACCCGCTACGGTGTCGCGCTGCTGCCGTTCAGGCAGGAGGTTGAGTTTACTGTCCAGCCTTCGCCTTCGATCCAGGTCAGCTACGAGTTTAAGCAGAGCAGTGCGCGGGTCGGAGTTTTGACCGCTCGCGTCAGCAACAACGGCGCCGGTCCGGCCTACAATGTCTTGCTCGAGCTGCCGCTGATCAAAGATGTGATCATCACTGGCGACGAAGGTTCCAGCCGCAGTGTGCAGCGGATCAACCCCGGCGATACAGCGGTCTTCAGCTGGGCGCTGGAGTTCAGTCGCGATATTCAGGCGACCGAAGTGCTCGGCCAGCTCCGCTCGCTGAACCCGATTCTTGCCGGTAAATCCGGTGAATGGAGTCAGGCACCTGTCACGCATGAATTCCGTACGGCGCACACGCTCGCTGAGGTGGCGGATCAGTTGGACGATCTCTTGAATGCGCTGGCCAATAAGGTCGAGAATGAATACGATCAGTTGCTCTATCTCTATGGTGAAACCGGCGATGTTATTGTCGAGATGAAAAGTCTTGGGCAGATTCATAAGGTGATTGAGCTGATTAACACCATCATATCCGTCACCTATGGCGCGACAGATCTGATGTTGAAAGTTAACTCTCTTGGACGCGATGTGAGCGGTTATGCCATAGACGATTCGCTTAAAAGTTCCATGACTCTGCTCTCAAAGGCGGTGACGCTTAAATTTGCCGATGCCGTGAAAAAGGATGCCCAAGCATCGAGCGGAGGCTCAGGAGATCAGCTGCCTGACAGCCCATATATCGATATGTTGAGATCGATTGATATGACCGGATTTATTGCAATCGGTGACAGTACGATCAATCTCGGCCAAGAGCTGGCTAACTTGTTGAAGTTCCAGCATTCATATGCTGAATTGCAGGCCGATGTGGCGAAAAACTTCAATGCTTTATACGAGGGCATTGAACGGGATGGAACGGTTCCTACGCTCGCAGAGGTTCGCAAGCAGCTAACTTACTCCTCGGTGGACTCGCGCGAGTTTTATCGTCGTCTGGCTGAATTTGTGGAACAGACCGGGGAACTGCCGGTCGATGCAGCTGATTACAGCCGTCTGCGGGCTTTCAGTGCGGAAGATACGGTTAACGGGATGGATATGTTCCTGATGGTTACGCGCCATATGGGAAGTATCATTCGCAGTCAGTTGACCAATCTGGATCAGAGCAAAGTATCCGCAATCTTCCCGGTGGATCTGCTCTATCAGGAGCTGCGCAGTATGACCGCCGCGCTGGTGACCTATGATATCGGCAACAGAGGAATCACCGGTTATCAGCCGAAAGTAATTAAAACGCCGCCAATGGACAATGCGGATAGTACTCAGGGTGTTTTCTGGTATGCCATGGGAACGTCGTCGCCTTATTGGCAGACGCCAATCATTGAAGAGGAGGAGTTCGGGCGGGTCAAAGAGCTGCTGCGCCGGAGTATGCTCCACCTTCAGATGCAGTGGGACAACCTCGCTTTCCACGCCGAAACCTTGGCTGAATACTCTGAGTTGAGCATGACCAAGTACCTGTACGACACCTATGCGTTGGTCAGCGGAACTATCGATGGACCGATCGGTTCAGCGATGGGCACAATCAACAACGTGCTCCAGAAAGGGATTAATGAAGAGATGGATATGTATAAGTATGCTATCCATACGATCAAAGAGGCTGAAGAGATCGGAATGAAGATTCTCTTCCGCGACATTCAGGACTATACCGCAACCCATCAGCAGGAGGGCGCAAGTGCTTGGTCGTTCCTGCGCGACTTCTCCGGTCATCTCGATTACCTGATTGTCAACCGCCCGATTGACCCAGTTCTCGCGGTCGATGTGCTCTCGTTTGAAATTGCCGATGCGGTTCTACCTGAGGAGCGCGGCATGGCACTGACTCCAGGGGTGATCTCGCTGGCCAACAACGGGACGCTGGATTGGAGTGGCACTCCTAAGCTTAACGTCTATTCCGATGGACGCAAGATCCTGGAGCTGGAGCTGCCGGCCATCTCGATGAAGGCGGGTAAAGCGGGCATGCTCTCTTTCGGCATTCCGCTGCCTGATACGCAGAACTACAGTCTCTTCGGCTTCGACTTTGAACTGACGCTCGAGCTGTGGGAGGAGGAAACTCTCTCGCGCGCCTCTTTCGGTCCGTGGGTCGCATCCAGCCAGAGCGGGACCAAGGAGCGTCTCGCGCGGCTCGGTACAACTTCGTCGCAGCACCTCTTCCAGCAGGCCGCTGGGGCTGACGATCTGTGGACAACCTCGTTCACTGCAACGCGAGATGGCGCGCTCCGCTTTATGCTCCTGCACGATCCGGCGGCCATGATGGATCTGCGTGTTGTCGATGCAGCGGGTAACATGGCTGGTTATAGCTACTCTGAGACGAATACAGTCGTCGAAATCGCTGATGCTACCTTTATCGGTGCTGACACTCGCTGCCAGCTTGTGACAATTCGTAATGTACAGGCCGGTTCACTCTGGACGGTGGAGATCGACGGACTCTCTGTGGATGCCGACGACCAGTTCGCCGTCCTTGTCAATGAGCTGCCGGATGCTCCGGCCCGGCTCTATACCCGTCATGAAGGATACACCGCCCGTTCCAATAAAAGGGAGATCTTTATCCAGGCCGACCTGATTGAGGTTAGTGGAACGCATGGCGTGGTCGATTTGGAGCTGGTTGCAACCGATCTGGCCGATGCTGGCGGCAACCTGCTGAGTACCGACGTGCTGGTCTTCTCACTTAAAGACGGCAGCACATCGATTGGCGCAGGTGAACGCGAAGCGCTGGGCGTCTCTATTACGCTGGCTGAGGATGCGGTTGATGGCTTGTACTCCATGGTCCTTATGGTTACGGGCAGGGATGCCGTAACCAGCAATAGCGTGGAATACGCCTTTGCCGTCTCGGTTGATGTCGATTTCACTCCGCCTGCAGCCCCGACTCTGGCGCTGAGAGCCGACACCAATAACGTTGACAGGATCATCCTTTATGGAACAGCGGAGACGAATACGACCGTTGAAATCCGCACTGCGGACGATGTGTTGGTGGCTACGACAGCCTGCAATGCGGATGGTCATTTTGCCACCGATTCTCTGGCGATGTTATACGGTGATTATATATTCACCGCAATCGCTATTGATGCCGCCGATAATGCCAGCCCGCCATCTGATCCAGTTGCTTATCAGGCTCGTGCCGATTGGCTCTCTCCCGTTACCGCCTATGCGATTGAAGGTACTCGCACGCCTGACGGTGCATATCTGAACACCGTCAATGTCAGCCTCATCGCGACCGATGATGCCAGCGGAGTTGATCAGACCTTCATTAGCTTCGACAACGGGAGTACCTGGACTAATTATGAGGCCTCGATTACATTCGACATGCCGGGTAGTTACACGCTGAATTATTACAGCGTCGATCTGGACGGTAACTTCGAAAAGACCAAAAAAATCTACCTCGACGTTACGGATCAAAGCATGCTGCCCGGATTTGAAGGGTGGGCACAGCAGATTGCTGATCCAACAAAACGCGGTGAAGGCGATTGTCCGATGGGCGATGGGATTCCAAACCTTGGCAAATATGCTGTCGGTCTTAGTCCGAATCAGAGATATACCTCAACTGATCTGTTCACTACCTGGGTAGAGGGTGGCTATCTGATCCTGCGCTATAAAAAATGGAAGAGCTCGACCGATGTGTTCATTATTCCTAAGTGGACAGCATCGCTGACTGCACCAACCTGGAGCCACATCGGCATCTCGCTGCACAACCTGACAGAACAAGCGACCGATGACTATGAGGTTTGGGAGGCGCGCCTGCCAATGACCGGCAGGAGCGGCTTTATGCGGCTGACCTTCTCGCGCGAGCCACCGCCGCAAGCGATGACCTTCGCGACGTGGGCCGCATCGATCACGGTTTCTAGCCTGCGGGGCGAGGGCGACTCTCCGATGGGCGATGGAATTCCGAACCTTGCCAAATACGCTGTCGGCCTTAATCAGAATCAGGCCTATACCTCTGCTGATCTCTTCAGCACTCGGATAGAGGGTGGTTATCTGATCCTGCGCTACAAAAAGTCGAGGCAGGCAACCGATGCGTTCATCATTCCAAAGTGGTCGCCATCGCTGACCTCACCAAACTGGAGTCGAACTGGCATCGAATTGCATAATATGACAGCTCAAGCGACCGATGACTATGAGGTTTGGGAGGCTTGCCTGCCGATGACCGGGAAGAGCGCCTTTATGCGGTTGACCTTCTCATTCGACCAGCCGCTTCAAATTATAACCTTTGCGACGTGGGCCGAATCCATCGCGGTTTCTAGCCTGCGGGGCGAGGCTGATTGTCCGATGGGCGATGGAATTCCGAATCTGGCTAAATATGCCGTCGGCCTTGCGCAAAACCAGGCACATACCTCAGCCGATCTGTTCTCCACTCGGACAGAGGGCGGTTATCTGATCCTGCGTTATAAAAAGTCAAAGTATGCGCGCGATGCTTTCATCATTCCAAAGTGGTCGCCATCGCTGACCTCACCGCATTGGAGCAGCACTGGCATCGAATTGCATAATATGGCAGCTCAAGCGACCGATGACTATGAGGTGTGGGAGGCGCGCCTGCCGATGACTGCAAAGAGCGCCTTTATGCGGCTAACCTTCTCAACCGATCAGTCGAGTCAAATCGTGACCTTCGCGACATGGGCTGAATCCATCCCTAACCCCAGCCTGCGGGGCGCGAACGACTCTCCGATGGGCGACGGGGTGCCGAACCTGATGAAATACGCCGCTGGGCTTGATCCGCTGACAGCGTGCGTCACCGCCGATCTGTTCAGCAGTTCACTGCAAACCGAGGGTGGTGGGCGTAAGCTGGTAATGCTCTACTACAAAGATCCAGCTGCCGTCAATGTCCATCTCTATCCTGTCACTGCTCCGGCCCTGACCGGTGTGTGGACCACTGTCGGGGTTGACAACAGCTACACCGGGCAGAGCGATGCCCGCAACCGGGAGGTGTGGAGGGCATCCATACCCGTCCTGTCAGGCTCCGCATTCCTACGTCTGATCGCCGAAACTGAGTTGCCGTAAATAGGAGACAGGTGCCAAACCTAATATCCCATCCAGAGTGGAGTGTAAGAAAGTGGCGCAAAGTCGATGTTTTTTAAAGTAGCACAGGCGTCCCGCCTGTGTTGGGCAGGGACTTCACAGTCGAGATAGCCGAAATATATTTGAGAGGGTTATTACGCCGGAAAATCTGCGGTTGGCTTTCTGGCGGGTCAGCCGAGGTAAGCGGCACCGCCCGGCGGTTTTTCACCAAAGCCCTGAAATGGCAGCTACCGGTGTTTGTGTTTCAAAGCCCCGAAGGGGCGGGGTCACCATAGCCCAGGGCAAGCGAAGCGCAGCCCTGGGTTCCTGGGTTGTAAGGGGGTTAGATTAGTGGCCTGAAGGGTCACCTCACTTCTACCACGTTACCACGTTTTTTACCTTCACATTTTTTACCTTAAAAACAACGTCGCGCATTCAGCCCGTCTCTGGTGCTGGAGCAACGTAGGTCCGATTTCCAATCGGACATGTCCGGTTGGAAACCGGACCTACTGAAGTTGGTTTCGTCTCCGGTTTACGATAACGGCGACGATGAAGGTCGACGATTCCCCGCATGATCCCAATCGTCCACCAACATCGTCGCACAGCATCGTCCGCCGACGCTTGATAAGTATGTCCTCCGCTATGCGGTGGACAACAATAATCCACCGTGTAACGGCGGATTTACTTTGTTTGAACAAGTATGTCCTCCGCTATGCGGTGGACACCAATAATCCACCGTGTAACGGCGGATTTACTTTGTTTGAACAAGTATGTCCTCCGCTATGCGGTGGACAACAATAATTTTGAAGGTTACCCGGTATTATGCACCAATTCACAGATGAGCCCAATAGCTGTACTGTGAGGTAAAAAATGTGTGGGTAAAAAAAGTTGCTAAAAACATCAAAATATGAGACTCTAACATCACAAGTGAGGTTATTTATTGGATACGTGTTTAAATGACTTTATACAGGTTGACCATTAGATAATTTGAAGACGCTGATAAGGCATCCCTTAAAGGAAGGCGAAAATGAAATATAAAATGATTATCGCACTCGGTCTGCTGGGCTGCGGTCTGGCTCGGGCTCAGTCGTATACAGTACAAAAGCCGGGTAAGCAGCCGGTCTATGTAAATCAGGGTGCCGGTGGAGGCTATACAATCACAACTCCCGGTAAACCGCCGACATACGTGAACCCCATGGCGGGTGGTGGCTATAGCGTCAGCAAACCCGGCCAGCCGCCTGAATACATCCGGCCAACGCCAGGCGGCGGACATACGATAAGCAAGCCAGGCCAGCCACCCACATACAGCAGGCCCATGGCAGGCGGTGGTTACTCTGTCAGTGAGCCGGGCAAAGCGCCGACATACGTGCGTCCGGCCGCTGGTGGCGGTTATAGCGTCAGTAAGCCCGGCCAGGCACCTGTCTATATCCGCCCCTCAGTGGGAGGCGGTCAGGTTGACCAGAAACAGCCCCCTGTACATCTATTCCTGAAAGGCGCACGGGATATTAATAAGAAGGCGAAGAGGAAGTAATTCTGTAAGCGTCTTAACTTTCACATGCTTGACCAAAAAATAACCAAAGCTGCAACTTGACTTAAGATTTAATTCTAATTAGCATGAACGCATGAATACATTATGAAACATATTTCAACACTATATTTATTGTTGTTTTTTCTGATGACCAATTTAACTGGCTGTGCTTTGCGAAAAGCAGCAGTGCACCCAGACCCTAGCGGGTTTATTATTCGGAGAGACGATGACGATCCTGGAATTGTCAGTACGCGTATGCCCTTTATGTATTATTGGCAAGATCCGAATTATGGGTCATCAGAAAGAGGCAAAAAGTTTAGAAATAAGAAACACTACATACTTTATGTCAAACCCGTAGGAACAAACTATCTTGCGCTTGAAAACAAAAGGAAAGATTTCGCCAAAGCTGTTAACAGGGTCGCCGATTACCTATCGAAAAGAATCATCACAGAGATAAAGCAGTATAAGGAGGGATCTTATCAGGTGCTTGTAGAAAAGGATCGTGATGAAGCTGATTTCGCACTTGAAATTGAATTAACAGAGGTAGGCTTTGGCACTCCAGTTTTCTATGTTGCCGCGTGGGCGATCCCTCTACCCGGTGTTGCTACGATATTTGATGCCAACTTTACGGGGTGCCTTGCTTTTGAAGCCAGAATAATTGATCTCAGCTCAGACAACATAGATGTTGAGTTTTATGATCGCAAGATTCCTAAAATTAGATTGTTTGATATAAACAAGGCTATCTCGCAGTCAGGTCCACTTCGTGATATTTCAAATGACTGGGCCAAGGAGATTGCACAAGCGGTTTCTGCGCGCATTGATAGAGACGAGGTTAAGAAACGTAAGGGTTTCACATTGGTGCCTTGGTAACTTGGAGCCTTTGTTGTCCGGTTGCTTGTTGGTGCGTTGCGAGAGCATACCAAACTTGAAACCTATGTCAACTGTGACTTTGGTTATGGTAGACGAGATTTTGATGTGAATCAAGCAGTTAGTCCAACCCCAACTTGATAACGGATCCGACGATTACTCATATAAAGCAACACGAGAGTACCCCGGAAGGCCCATAGCCTCCACTGTATAAGATACCGGAAAGTAAGAGAGAACCGGCTAAACAAAATGTCTCGGCATGAACAGAGCCTGGAAACGAGTATTAAAGAATCAGCAATTCTAATTTTGATTTTTTTTGGTTTGTTGTTGCATAGGGTTGATTCATGCTCTATAATACAAGTATGAAAAACAAGAAAGTTTCACTCTTGGAAAAACGCGACGCGCTATTAGCCGAGATGACCTCGTTGCGCGATTTGCTGAACGGCTCGCTCGTCCAGCGATTCTCAACTTGCACTCGAAAGAAGTGTGTCTGTCATACTGATACGGCCAAGCGACACGGACCACGCTTGTATCTTTCCACAACAGGGGAAGAAGGACAGCGCCAGGCTTACATCCCCGTGGCATGCGCTGCCGAGGCTGCGGAAGGCGTGGCCCAAGGCAAGCGACTCAGGGCTATTGTCCGGGAACTCACAGCCTTGAATCTACAGCTGCTACGGGAAAAACGGACGGAGGTGCCCTGTGAGTGAGCTGGGCGATGGATCGGTGTCATCCTACGAG